>X23_Garden_Dormouse__coassemble_124_pt1 | contig 8162 bp, 9 predicted proteins | sample X23_Garden_Dormouse__metabat2_low_PE_002 | metagenome-assembled genome bin X23_Garden_Dormouse | reverse complement strand
GCTTTATTGAACAAGAAATTCAAAAAATAGAAAATATGATTCGTCACGCTCAAATTATCGAAGATAATGGTGCTAAAAATGAAATTCAAATTGGTAGAACAGTTACTTTTACAGAAATACCAGGCGACGAAGAAGAAAGCTATAAAATAGTAGGTTCAGCTGAAGCAGACCCATTTGAAGGTAAAATTTCTAACGAATCTCCAATTGCTAAAGCATTAATAGGTAAAAAATTAAATCAAGAAGTAAATGTTCCATTACCAAATGGTAATGAAATGAAAGTTAAAATAGTAAAAATAGACTAAATATTTTTACAAAATATAAAAAGGCTGTTTACGCATTTCCATTAAATGTATAAACAGCCTTTTTGTTTTGATTTAATTCATGTTATTATAGTGAAGTATTAATTTAAATAGTCTGATTATTATGGCTAATAAAAAGGGGTGTAAAATTGAATATAAAAGCGATTAGCGAAACACATTTCATGATTTATGATAAAAATGAAATTAATCCTGATGTAAAAGAAAAAATTTCATTTTTAGCTATGCAACTAGAAGAATTAAATCATCCAGGTGTACTAAGTGTTACAACTTCGTATAATTCTATTATGGTTGAGTTTGATGGTTTGAATTTTACATATGAGCAATTGTTAGAAGACTTGAAATTAAACGAAATAGAAAAAACTAAAAAATCATCTAACCAATCTAAAAAGTGCATTACATTACCAGTTGTTTATGGGGAGCAATATGGACCGGACTTAAATGTAGTTGCAGATCATGCAAATATAACAAAAGAGGATGTTATTAATATTCACACTGGTGGGCAATATTTAATATATGCTATAGGATTTTTACCAGGATTTCCATTTTTAGGTGGATTAGACAAGAAAATACATACACCGAGAAAGGAAACACCGAGAAAGAAAATTGCAGCCGGATCTGTTGGGATTGCTAATAACCAAACTGGTTTATACCCTAAAGAATCTCCAGGGGGATGGCAAATTATCGGTAGGACACCTATAGATGTATTTAATTTAAATCGTAATCCAATGATTTTATATGAAGCTGGAGACTATATTTCTTTTGAATCAATAGACGAAGAAACTTATAACAAAATTGAGAAAGAGATATTAGATGGTACGTATGATTATAATCAGTTAGTTGGTGAAGTGAGATGAAAGTAATAAAACCTGGATTGTTTACAACAGTACAAGATTTAGGTAGGTATAAACATGAAAAAGATGGTTTTTCAGTTGCTGGCGTTATGAATCAATATTTTTATAAATTAGCTACTGCATTGGTAGATAATGAAAATTCAGCTGTGTTAGAAGTTACTTTAAATGGTCCGACATTGAAATTTTCAGAATCAAACATTATTACATTTGTCGCATATGACGCTGAAATATATTTAGATGATTTAACTGTACCGGTAAATACTGCAATTTTTGTAGATAAAGGTCAAGTTTTAAATATTAAGCAAATCACTAAAGGAACAAGAGGATATTTAGCATTTCATAAATTGTTGAATATTGATCCTATTTTAGGTAGTTTATCAACTCATACACGTAGTGGTATAGGTGGGTACAAAGGTAGAACATTAAAGTCTGGTGACACTTTAAGCTTTAAAGATAAAAATTTAAACCAAGACGTAATAGGTAATAAGTTTAATGTTGAAGAAGACGAGGAAAAATATATTATACCAATAATAAAAGGATTACAATTCGACCAGTTTACTGATGCTTCAAAAAGGTTATTAACAGAACAAGTTTATAAGATTTCGGATATGTCAGATAGGATGGGCTATCGAATAATCGGAGAATCTAACTTAGAACATCTGGATAGTGCGGATATTATATCTGAACCAATTGCACCTGGTAGCGTCCAAATACCAAGCAATGGCCAACCTATTATTCTTCTAAACGACAGACAAACAATAGGTGGCTACACTAAGATAGCTACAGTTAGTTTCGTGGGCAGAGAAAGATTGTCTCAATTAAAGGCAAATGATGAAATAACATTTAAATGGATTTCAGTCGAAGAAGCCAATGAATCATACAAAGAATATTCAAACAAGGTGAAACGTGATTTAGACCTAATAAAGATTAAAAAATTCAAATCATTAGATTTTATTAGACCTAAATCTAAAAAATTAGGACAATTAATAAAGGGGAAATAAAAATGAGTATAGAAAAAGTAGAACAATTAATCAATTTAATGAAAACGAATGATATTCCTTATATGAAATATAAAGAAGAACAGTTTCAAGTTGAATTAGATTTAAATTCTCATAATTCAGAAGTAGTACAACAACCTAAAGAAACAACTAAACAAAATACTAATGAAGAATCTGAACCAAAATCTATAAATGCTGAAATTATTGGTACTTTTTATCTTCAAGATGAAGAAACGTTATCTAATCCATTAGTTAATATAGGAGATAAAGTAAACAAAGGACAAGTAGTAGGATATATAGAATCGATGAAAGTTCTTAATGAAATAACGAGTGATGAAGATGGCGTTATTGAAGAAATACATATTGACCATGGAGAACCAGTTGAATACGGACAAACAATCTTTACATTAAAGTAAAAAAGGGGAATTGTAATGATTAAACGTTTATTAATAGCTAATAGAGGAGAAATTGCTGTTAGAATTATCAGGACTTGTAGGATGATGAACATCACAACGATAGCTATTTATTCAGAAGCAGATAAAGATAGTTTACATGTACAATTAGCAGATGAAGCGTATTGTATTGGACCCAATCAATCTATAGACAGTTATTTGGATATCGAGCGTATTTTAGAAGCATGTAGAATGAGTAAAGCTGAGGCAATACATCCTGGTTATGGCTTTTTATCTGAATCAACTACATTTAGAAAAAGAGTAGACGAAGAAAATCTTATATTTGTAGGTCCAAGTTATAACACTATGGATTTGATGGGAGATAAAATTAAAGCTAGAGAAACAATGTATAATGCTGATGTACCAATTATTCCAGGATCTATTGGGGAGGTTACAGATGTCGCTGATGCAAAAAACATAGCTAAAGAAATTAATTATCCATTTGTGATTAAAGCTGCCAGCGGTGGTGGTGGTAAAGGTATTCGAATCGTAAATGATGAAACCGAAGTAGAAAAATATTTTAAAGAAGCACAATCTGAAGGTGAAAAATATTTTAATGATAAACGAGTATATATCGAAGCATTTATAGATAAAGCAAGACATGTGGAAGTACAAGTTTTAGGAAGTAAACATAAAGAAGCTGTCCATTTAGGTGAAAGAGATTGTTCTATACAAAGAAAGAACCAAAAATTAATAGAAGAAGCACCTTGTGCGGCCTTAGACAAAGACACACGAGATTCACTACATGAAGATGCTGTAAAAGCTGCATTAGCTTGTGATTATGAAGGGGCAGGAACAATTGAATTTTTATTGACAGATGATGGTTATTATTTCTTAGAAATGAATACAAGAATTCAAGTAGAACATACTGTCACAGAGCTATTAACTGACATTGATTTAATTAAACAACAGATATTAATGGCGAATGGTGAACATTTAAAAATCAAACAAGAAGATATTAATTTTAATGGACATGTTATTGAATGTCGAATTAATGCAGAGGATCCTGAGAAGAAATTTAGACCGGCTGCTGGTAAAGTGAATGCGCTTCACTTACCTAATGGATTTAATACAAGAATAGATAGCATGTTATATAATGGCTATGAAATACCGCCTTATTATGATTCATTAGTTGCTAAAATACTTGTTAAAGGGGCTAATCGTCAAGAAGCTATAGAAAAAATGAAAGGTACGCTTGAAGAGACTGTAATAGAAGGATTTCCTACTACATTAGACTTCTTGTATCGAGTCTTAAGTTATCAACCATACATAGACAATGATATAACAATTAAATTCTTACATGAACATAAAATAGTATAAAGGAGATGGGAATCATGCAAGTTGATTTAAATTGTGATTTAGGTGAAAGTTTTGGTAATTATAAATTAGGTGATGATGAGACGATATTACCTTTAATAACTTCAGCAAACGTAGCATGTGGTTTTCACGCAGGTGATCAACATGTTATGAATCAAACAGTTGAAATTGCTAAACAACATAATATTCATATCGGTGCACATCCGGGCTACCAAGATTTAATAGGGTTTGGAAGAAGAAATATTGATGTAACACCGCAAGAAGTATATGATTTGGTTATTTATCAATTAGGTGCACTGTCAGCATTTTGTAAAATACATGATACAAAACTTTATCATGTAAAACCTCATGGCGCTTTGTACCAAATGGGTGCTAGGGATTCAAAGATAGCTGATGCTATTGTTAAGGCTGTAAAAGACTTTGATGACCAGTTATTTCTCGTAGGATTGTCTAACAGTGAACTTATTAAATCTTGTAAGCGTCTTGATCTTAAATATAAAAGTGAAGTTTTTGCTGATAGAGCTTATGAAGACGATGCACAGTTGGTTTCTAGAAAGAAAGAAGGTGCTCTAATAACCGATACACAACAAGCGGTTAATCAAGTATTAAAAATGGTAAAAGAATCGAAAGTAACATCTATAAACGGTAAAGAAATAGATATAGAAGCAGATACAATTTGTGTTCATGGTGATGGTGAACATGCTTTAAATTTTGTAAAAGAAATAATAAAGCAATTTAAATCTGAAGGTATTGAGATTAAAGCGTTAAACTAGGAGGAATGTACATGAAAGAACAAAAGGGGTATGATGATTTAAGCAAGCCATTTGAATATACTAATAAACATCGTAGAATACTATGGGGTGCCGTATTCTTGATGGCCACATCTTCTATTGGCCCAGCATTTTTAACACAAACGGCAGTATTCACAGAACAGTTTATGGCTAGTTTTGCTTTTGCTATTTTAGCATCTATTATTATAGACATAGGTGCTCAAATTAATATATGGCGAGTAATTACAGTAGTCGGTAAAGGCGGCCAAGATATTGCTAATGATGTATTCAAAGGTTTAGGTACATTTATTGCGGTATTAATTGCTATTGGTGGACTTGCATTTAACATTGGTAACGTAGCAGGTGCAGGTCTAGGTTTAAATGCAATTTTTGGTATTGATGTACGGATAGGTGCCGGTATAACTGGTGTATTAGCAATATTAATATTTATTGTTAGAAATGCACAGAAAGTTGTAGATATTATTACACAAATACTAGGTGTTCTAATGATAGCAATTGTTGCTTATGTTATGGTTTTAACAAAACCACCCGTAATGGAAGCAGCTCAAAAAATGATAGTACCAGATGATATTAATAAGCTGATAGTACCGATTATTACATTAGTTGGTGGTACGGTAGGTGGTTATATTACATTTGCTGGAGCACATAGATTACTCGAGGCCGGTATAACTGGTAAGCATTACATTCCTTTTGTTAACAGAGCTGCAATTTCGGGTATATTAACAACAGGCGTAATGAGAACATTTTTATTTCTAGCTGTTTTAGGTGTTGTAGTCACTGGATTTACACTTAATCCAGATAACCCTCCAGCATCGGTATTTGAACATGTCCTAGGGCCAGTTGGCAAACAAGTTTTTGGAGTTGTATTATTTGCAGCGGCTTTATCGTCAGTTATTGGTTGTGCTTATACAAGTACTACTTTTATACAATCGCTACATCCATCAATTAAAAACCATAAAAACTTAGTAATTATATTATTTATTGTAATTTCTTCTATTATTTTCTTAACGATTGGTAAACCAGTTAAGTTATTAATAATTGCAGGTGCTATGAATGGATTAATATTACCAGTTACTTTAGGAACAATCTTAATAGCGTCTCGTAAAAAGAGTATTGTTGGAGATTATAGACATCCAACTTGGATGCTTGTAATAGGTGTAATAGCTGTATTAACGACATTGATAGCAGGTGTCTTATCTCTACAAGGTCTACAAGATTTATGGAATAATTAAATTTATATCTATAATTAAGTCTATTATGTTAATATATATAAGAATGAACATGATGGAGTGATTTAACATGATAGGTATTATTGGAGCAATGGAAGAAGAAGTTGAAATATTAAAATCCGCTATAGAAAATAAAGAAACAATTAAAAAAGCACATGTTATATTCTATAAAGGACATTTAGAAGGAAAAGAAATAGTTCTTGCACAAAGTGGTATAGGTAAAGTTAACGCAGCAATTACTACCGCTTTAATGATTAATGATTTTAAACCAGATCTAATTATTAACACTGGTTCAGCTGGAGCTATTGATCCTAATTTAAATATAGGTGACATTATTATAAGTAATAAAGTTTACTATCATGATGTAAATGCTACTGCATTTGGGTATAAAATGGGACAAGTTCCTGGTATGCCTGAATCTTATACGACAGAAAATCATTTAATTAAAAGTGCAAGTTCAACAATTGAAGATTTAGAATTAAACGGAGTTGTTGGAGAAGTTGCAACAGCTGATAGTTTTATTGGTTCTTTAGAACAAAGAAAAGTAATAAAAGAAACATTCCCTACAGCTAGTGTCGTTGAAATGGAAGCTGGCGCTATTGCGCAAACTTGTTATCAATATGAAGTTCCGATTATAGTAACAAGAGCAGTTTCAGATTTAGCTGATAAAGAATCAGATGTGACTTTTGATGAATTCTTAAAAGTTGCTTGCGTGAACTCAAGTAAAATTGTAAAATTATTATTAAATAGAGTGGCATAAGGAGGCAGTAAAATGTTAATATTAATGGCTATCGCTGTCATTGCTACAGCACTTGTTGGATTTGTAATTTATGCGAATACAGATGTTGAAAAATCTTCTGACCGTGAAATTACAGAATAATATTGAGTGTTGCAAATCTTTAAAGGTTTGCAACACTTTTATTTTGTTTTATGTAAAAGAAATTTAAGTTATTTTTATGTTAGAATAAGAAATAATATAGAGGTGTAAACATGGGTATATTTACAAAATATTTTTTACCAAATGAATATGTAGAATCAATTTATCATATTCGTCCAGAGCATTTAAAAAGTAAAGGCATTAAAGCTATTATTACAGATTTAGATAACACTTTAGTTGGTTGGGATGTTAAAGATCCAACAGATGATGTGAGAAATTGGTTTGAACGAATGAAAGAAAATGATATTACTGTAACGATTGTTTCTAATAATGGTCAAAAGCGTGTAGAATCATTTTCAAAAACATTAAACATTGATTTTATATTTAAAGCTCGTAAGCCAAGAGGTAAAGCGTTTAGACAAGCTTCTCATCTTATGAATGTACAAAAATCAGAAGTGGTTGTAATAGGCGATCAAATGTTAACAGATGTATTTGGAGGCAACCGAAATGGTTTATATACAATTATGGTTGTTCCTGTGAAAAAAACAGACGGTTTAATTACAAAATTTAATCGATTAATAGAAAGAAGATTATTAAATCGTTTCAAAAGAAAAGGTTTAATTAATTGGGAGGAATAAATTTGACAGAAACAGCAAAATGTATTGGTTGTGGGGCAACATTACAATCAGAACACCCGAACGAAGCGGGTTACGTTCCAAAATCCAGCTTGAATAAAGAAGATGTAATTTGTAAAAGGTGTTTCAGACTAAAAAATTATAATGAAGTACAAGATGTAGATTTAACAAGTGATGACTTTTTAAATATGTTGAAATCACTTCATAATGAAGATGGTTTGATTGTAAACGTAGTGGACGTATTTGATTTGGAAGGTTCAATGATACATCGACTAAAGGAAATTGTAGGAAAGAAAAAAGTGATTTTAGTTGCAAACAAGATGGATATATTACCAAAAGCCATTAATAAAAAGAGAGTAGAAATATGGCTGAGACAAAGAGCGAAAGATTATGGTTTAAATCCTGACAAAGTTGTACTTATTTCTGCCGCTAAAAATCAAGGAATTGATGAACTATTAGGCACAATAGAAGAAATCAGAGATAGAAAAGATGTCTTTGTTGTAGGTACGACAAACGTAGGTAAATCTACGCTTATAAATCGTTTGATTGAAAAGAGTGTTGGAGAAAAAGATGTTATCACAACAAGTCATTTTCCAGGTACAACTTTAGATATGATAGATATACCTTTAGATGATGATTCTTATATGTTCGATACACCTGGAATTATCCAAAGTCATCAAATGACTCATTAT
>X23_Garden_Dormouse__coassemble_116_pt1 | contig 8383 bp, 11 predicted proteins | sample X23_Garden_Dormouse__metabat2_low_PE_002 | metagenome-assembled genome bin X23_Garden_Dormouse | reverse complement strand
AAAGTAAATAAAGATAATGAAATTGAATCATATATTTTAGATTCTAAACTTAAAAAAGACAAAGACACAGCAAACATCAAGACAAAAGTTACTTATGATAAAATCAATGATATAGATGAAATTAAAATTCCAGACGAAGCAAAAGATGCTAAGAAAATAGAAGACTTACAAAAAGAGCAATCTTCTGATCAGAAATCTTCTGAAAGTTCAAATTCAGAAGAAGCATCATAATATAACGATAGAAAGTCCGAGGCATATATAATATGTCTCGGACTTTTTTAATTATTTTAGCAGTATATAATTGGACTGACAATACGCTTATATCAAGTGTTTCGATATTAAGCATCTGTGCTATGTAGACATACTCTTATTGGATTAAGCATGATATTAGCTCACATAGACACTATCTTCTATTAAAAGTGATTTATCATATAAAAAAACAGCCAATCCTTTTCCTGGATTGGCTGTTTTTATAGAGTTAGAATTTATTTTCTAGCCTCTTCTTGTTCTAGTTTTTTATCTAATTCTTTTATAGAAAGTGATTTATCAGTATCGTTATATTTATAAACAATATAGTACTTACCTTCTGTTTTTAAATCTGAATAGAATTCTGCAATAATACGTGCGTTACTTTGTGCCCATTTAATATCCGTTGCATATTGATGTACACCTGGTTTCTCAGGATTCCATCTCATACTATATAAAGTATTTTGCTCTGGATTTGATAAATAGTGATCATGAATAAACTTAGCACCGCCTGATATTGCTTTATGTGGGGTATCCCAACCTTTTTTCTTAGCATATCTAGCTCCAGTACCTATTGGATCTTCATCTAATGCGCCTACACCATAGAAATTGTAGTATTTCTTACCATCAGATTCTTCTTTAGAATTTGTCACTTTTCCTTTATCCGTTAATAATACACCATTAGCTAGTTTACTCTTATTATTACCTGTTTCTAAAATAGCATGACTAATTAAGTACACCTCATTAACATGTTCTTGTTTAGCAGCATCTAAAAATTGATTTGAGTATTTCTCAAGTGCTCCTCTTTCTCTTAGCATGTGGTGGAATCTTTTTTCATCAATACCTTGATACTCTGATAAATTTAAAAACTGATAAACTTGTTTTTTATCATTTAGTATCTTTTCAACATCCATTACATCATGTATTTCACTTCTTGACGCATTCTTCCAATTGCCTGACTCTGTTGCTACCTGCATTTTCGTATCATTTTTATATTGTTTTTCAACGGCTTTACTTAAAGTTAGTGGTACCTCTACATTTTCTTCTTGTTTATCTACTTCGTAAAACTTTAAATGATTTGAAATTAAATAATAGAACAGGCCAACAATTATTGCTAAAACTAATAATAATACGACTATATTTTTTTTTTTTTTTAGCCTGGCATTCTTCATCGTTTCACCTCTAAATTTGTAAACTTATAACCGATATCATTTTGATTAACTATTTTTAAAAAGTTTACCTCTTATATTTTAAAGGATTACAACGGAATATTCAAAATTTAAATTATTAAGTTTTAATTACTATTATATTTCAATTCAAATAAAAAAAGCAGACATACTTTAAAAGCATGTTTGCTTATTTATAAGGTGTATAGTCCATGAAAATAAATGACATTGCAGCTGATCTATTTTTATAGTTGTAATGACTTAGATTAATCGTTCCTTCTTCTTCGCCATTTCTATAATTCATAAATCGGTTTACATTGTTAATCATTACAAAATCAGCATTATCTCTAATATTATTTAGTTCATTGTTTCTCGCAAAAAAATGTTCTAAATTTAAGTGTTCATAATCCATAAGATGAACCTCCTAGTCTTTGCCCCAATAAAACATATGTCCATATATATCCAAATATACACGTTATTATGGCAATTGTAAATCATTTAAACGTATAATTTTTAATGTGCTTTTTTATGTTTTATTTCGGCTATATTTTTATATTTTTTACGTAAATTTACGTTTTATTTTGTTTAATCTATATTAGACCTTTATATATGTTGTTTTCAAATTAAACGCTTGTTCCTAAAATATATATAATTATTACATCCGGAAATACTAGTGTGCATGCCCACAAAAAGAGGCAACCATGTTAGACAAGCAATTCAATTTGAATTATAAAAAATACGAAAAGATGATACATCATCTTTTGCATCAACACCAAATTAAATATCATTACGATGATTACTTTCAACTTATGGTTATAAAACTATGGGATTTATTAAAATCCTATGATGAATCGAAATCTACAAATCAGGAAAAATACATTTATTTAAAGTTAAAGTATTATTTAATCGATTGTCTAAGAAAAAATATTAAAGAAATAACACGCTTTTTGCCTACATCTGATTATACACTACTTGATCAATCGTACAGTGATTTTTATCAATATGAATTATATAGTTTATTGGAGATTTTAAATGAAGAGGAGTTGACTTGGCTCAATTTAACATTACAGGGTTTTTCTACAAACGAAATAAGCATATATATGAATAAGAGTCCTTCATCAATTAAAAGATATAGAAAATCAACTAGAGAAAAATTGAAATCGGAATTCTTATTTTAGATTTTAACAATGAGCTATACACTGTCAGCATTTATATATAAAATATTAAGTGTTAGGAGGTGTAGTTACTGAAGACATTAATTTGTGCAGACATGACCTTTTTAAAACGTTCAGAAAATCCTATATATAAATACCAAATAGAATATATACAGCATCCAATCCAATACACTAACCTTTCTGTTAAAACCCTTATAGACGATGCTTTAAAAATTGAAGGTGCTAATATGCGCACTCGCGAACAATATGCTAAATATATTTTGAAAGTTCATAAACTTATTCCTCTCATGATTTACGCTACACAAGACTTTGTTCTATTCCCTACTACATCAAAATCTCACTTTGATTATATGTTAATCAATGCTAAGCAAATACAACATATTGAACCATTGTCATATCATACAGAAATAAAATTCAAGAATAATAATACTATCAATATAGATCAAGATTATCATCTGATTAGTAAAAAGTTTGGTGAATCCTTAAGACTCATACACTACCAAAAATATCATTTAAGGATTTAAAAAAGAGTGGGCACATGAAATCTTATAATAAAATTAGACTCATTACCCATTCTCTTTAAAATGCATTTTATTATTTTGTTAATTTACTACTCACACCAGAAAGTAAAGCTTGATAAGCACTATTAAAGAAAGTTAGTAATACTTCATCTCTTCTCATAATGCTTTCTAAGTCTTCTTCATAAATTAAAAAGCTACCATCTTTACCATTGTATTCAGCATAAGAAGGTTCAACTTGTTTTAAATTTATTTTATCTTTTTTAAATGGATTAATCTTCAGAACATAGTATGGCGACTCTCTATACTTATCTCCAAAATAATAACATAATGAAACTGTATATTCATCATTACCTTCAACATAAAAAATAGAAGTAACATCAAATTTATCCCAGAATAAACCTGTTTTTACATCTTTAATATTTCTTGAATGTAGAAATTGATAATGATCGTATTGTGCTTGTTGCATCAAGCGAAGTGCATGATAAGCTATTTTAGGATTAAAAGTACGTTCTTTATCATCCTTATCTAATGTTGTTTCATAAGGTATATTATAAGGTTTCGTATTAATTTTAATTGTTATATCATGTTCTTCTAATATTTCGAAAATAAATTCATAATATTCCTGAATTGTTTGTCCTGTTTTTATAAGTAATGAGTGCTCTTCTTTGTCTACTTTCACAACCAATGTTTGATCCAATAAATCTAAAGTTATTTCAAATTCATGACCATTACTTTGTAATACACCTGTTGATAAACCAACTTGATTAACTGTCAGCATGACATGTTTATATAGTGGCTCTGGTTCTTTTGTTTCTATACAACACTTACCCATTATTTGTGCTATATATCTTATAGTTGCTCGTGTTTCACGCCACTCGTCAAAATATAATAAACTCATTCATGACACCCCCTACATATGCTACGATAAATCTTTGAGCCATTTGGCTATTAGTATTCTTTTTGTGAAGTAAGCATTTACCCACTTTATGCCTTTATAACCAATGAAAAGTAATACGACACCTAGAATGATGTAGAGTAGCTGAAATAATAGCGCCTCACTTAAAGGTTTTGTAAAGTATAAAGTGAATGTACCTAATATTAACAATGCTGCCGTAATGAGAATACCTACCATGAGGACATTACCAAATAGTAGTCCACCTAACGTCATAGCTTTATCTATTGAACTCGGTGGTTTAGCTTTATCTATAATTTCTTTCTCAAGAAAATTAGAAACAAAATGACTAGGTTTACCATGTTGCTCTAATAGATTTTCATTGCTATTTAGCATCTCTGTAGCAACTTCTTTTTCTTTATTGTTTATAAACCACAATTTTTTATAAACAACTGATTTATATTGTTCGTTATTCATGCAACACCTCTAAATGTCATTAGTAAATTTATTATAACATTAATCAATATACGTTGGGATTAAATTAATCTTAGATTTAAACTATTAAATAAAACCTATTTTATGCTCGTTCAAGATAACGTTCTATAATTTCTTCAGCCTTTACATTCTTATCTAAAATATTTATATGACTAAAGTCCAAGTCTTCTGTAATATCATGTGTTATAACAATAACATCCATTCCAGCATCAACAGCTGCTTGAGCTCCATTAGGTGTATCCTCAATTGCTAAGCACTTATCAGGTTCTACGTTTAATTCATGAGCTGCCTGAATATATAATTCCGGATTAGGTTTTACAAATGCTACATCTTCTCTTCCTTTTATAACATTTATATTTTTATTCAACTCTAAACGTTCAACGTTATGTATTATATCTTTTTTGTAACTACTAGTAGCAATACCCATCTTCAAATTAGTTTCCACACTATAATCGTATAATTTTTTAACTTCTGGTTTTAGTGGTAAATTGTATGTGCCTTTATAATGATCTTCAAACATTTCTTTTAATGCGATTTCTGAACCTAGTGCATTAAATATTCTTTCATCTAATTCTTTTGATACTGATCCGATTGAGGCTTTATATTCATCTAAAGATATAGGTGGATTTTTATAATTTTCAATATGCTTATTTAGTGTATTAAATAAATGAATCTCTGTATCTATAATTGTACCGTCAAAATCGAAAATAATTGCTTCGTACATATTTAACACTCCATTCTAAAAAAATAAAAGTCACGAAATCGTGACTTATTTGTATTTTATAAACCTTCTGATTTAAGAGTTAACTCTAAACGATCGATAATATTCTCCAATTGTATAATACTTAACCCTTTTTCTTTAGCAATTGCTTCTTGATTAGATGCTAAATATTGGACAATAAGTTGTAAAGGGACAATTGCTCCACACTTTTTATTATCCTCATTAATAATAAATAACCCGTCTGATTTACTTAAATTTAAATCTTGTTGTTCTTCCGAACTAAGATCGCCTTGAAAGTAAGCTTCGCCATGCTCAAAATTTTGATGTTTTCTTTCTTCTAAACTTATAACGGCTTCGTGAATACTTTCTTGATTTAAGCCTTTATAAAATTTATTTATTATATTTTTTCGACTTTTTTTGTCATTGATTAAAGTTACATTTGTAAGCACAGTAATTCACCTCATCTCATTTATTCAATTTTAACATTTTATTCTGAATTTTTAGAGTGTTTTAATATTACATTTTGGATACATTTATTACATGACTTTTTCTAAATTCACTAAAGTTTCATAATTTTCCACTTTTTCATATTGTATTTATTTTCTTGAAGTTATACCTTTAACTAGGCGAGAATAAATAAAGAAATCGGGGATGTTATTGTGAAACAAGTTTATAACCCATTAAGACGTTTACATTTTTACGCAGCATTTTTTATTACGCCTTTACTTCTAACTTTATCTTTAACAGGCATTGGTTATTTATTTTTTACCAATGTAGAGAATCATATATATGAGGATGAATTTTTCTCAAATAGCGAAACAAAAGGTCATCAATCATTAGATGGTGCAGTTAAAGAAATACAAGAAGTTTATAAAGGATACGAAATCAAAAAAATAAGTATTATGGATGAACCTTACAATAACCGTGTCACAATCGGTAATGACAAAGGAGACTCTAGATACATATTTTTAGATGAACATAATCAAAGAGTGGCTAATCAAAATGCTAAATTCACTTATTCAAATGTACTTAGAGAATTGCACAGCTCTTTATTTGTTGGTGGTACAATCGTAAATTATTTAGTTGAATTAGCAGCATGTTGGACAATCTTTATGATACTATCTGGTGTTTATTTAACTTTCAAATCAAAAGCATTAAAGAATACTAAAAAGAAAAACGCATTCTTATTTAATAGACGACTACATGCAATAGTTGGATTAATCATAGCTATACCTATTTTTATAGTAGTCTTAACAGGCTTACCTTGGTCGGCGTTTATGGGAAAACAAATTAATCAGTTTGCAGAAGATCATCCAAAGTTAGGATATACAGCATTAAAATCTAGCCCTCCAAAATCTGAGGATAATGAATTACCTTGGGCAACTAGAACTAAAGAAAAACCGAAATCGGAAAAGGATGCACATGCAGAGCATCATGGTAATTCAACAAGTATGATTGGTACAAATGGTCAACAAAGCTTAGAGAACATTATAACTCAAAGTAAACAAGATGGCATTAAAGAACCCTTCTCAGTAGTGTATCCAGGAGATAAAGATGGGGTCTTCACTGTTTCTAAAAGCAGTAACAGTGGTGTAACTGGTCTAGACGTTCCACCTAAAGAAGAAACTACAGCTTATTATGATCAATATTCTAGCAAACAATTAGGTAAAGTTGACTTTCAAGATTATGGGATTGTAGGAAAATGGTTTAGCTATGGTATTCCCCTTCACGAAGGTCATCTATTCGGTACAGCAAATAAAGTAATGAATTTACTAGTTTGCATCACATTCATAGGTGGCATAGTATTAGGTTTTATCACTTGGATGAAACGACGAAAAACTGGTACCTTTGGTGCTCCTACAATTGTTAAAGGAAAGTGGTCACTTGGATTAATAATACCACTAGTGTTGTTAGGCATAATTATGCCGTTGTTTGGAGCTTCATTAGTGATTGTAGCAATAGTTGAATTTATATTATGGAAAAAAACTCAAAAAACCGTTACCTAAATATATCTAATAAAAAATAAGCATATCACTTTCAAACTGAGGTAATCAGTAAAGTGATATGCTTATTTATTTTGAATTAGGATCTAGGTCCCGAACTCAATCTTTATAATAAATATTCTTAATGGCTTTCATCATAATCATTACAAACCGCTTCTAATAAATATCTTAATTCATCATCATCCATATCATCTGGTACTCTCACTTTGATTAAATGGTTTTGTTTTGTTATGACATGAAAGTAATGATGATCATTTTCATAGCCTTTTCCTAATATTTGCATGCATAACATCCCCTTTTGTTTTTATCGAACGCTATGACCATAATATACCATATTGATATGATTATTATTATGAATTAGTTTTAATTTATAGTAAATAACACAAGAATCAATCTATACTTTTGATTATCTTAGCTGGATTTCCTCCGACTACTTTATTAGAAGGAACGTCTTTAATCACTACTGCTCCAGAGGCAATTACTACATTATCACCGATAGTGACCCCAGGATTAACAACAACGCTACCGCCAATCCAAACATTATCACCAATTACTATCGGTTTAGCAAATTCTAATCCGGAATTTCTTTCACCTGGATCAATTGGGTGTGTCGCTGTGTATAATCCTACATTAGGACCAAACATACAATTATCACCGATATGTATTGTAGAAACATCTAACATTGTACAGTTGTAGTTAGAATAAAAATTTTCTCCTATAAAAATATTATATCCATAATCAACATTAAATAGTGGATTAATTTCAAAGTTTTCTTTATAACCACCTAATAATCTTTGTAGTACTTTTTTTCTTTTGTCTTTTTCTTTAATCGGTAATTGGTTAAACTCATATGTTAATTCGCGTGCTTTTTTTCTATCTTCTACTAATTCATTGTCACTCGGTAAATATAAGTCCCCTCTTATCATTTTCTCTTTTTCAGTCATATTATCGTTCCTTTCTATTAATGAAACATCATTTTACATTATACATTTAATATAAACAAATAGAGAGTAAGACTAGAATTGAAAAATATTTTCAATCCAATCAACAATTGCCAATGTAATGAAAGAGCTGGGAACATAATTCCTTAGTTCGTTTTTGGATGGGACTGATCAAAAAGCAAGAGTTGATATTGTTATTGGATTTTCTATCTCATTAATCCAA
>X23_Garden_Dormouse__coassemble_111_pt1 | contig 8674 bp, 7 predicted proteins | sample X23_Garden_Dormouse__metabat2_low_PE_002 | metagenome-assembled genome bin X23_Garden_Dormouse | reverse complement strand
TTCACTCCCAACATAAAAGTATATACATGTATATACTTTTATGTTGGGAGTGAATATTATGGAGATATTGAATGTAAAAAAAATAAGAAAAGTAGGGAATAGTAGCGTAATTACCATTCCTAAAAATGTTATGGAAGCTATTAACATTCATGAAGGAGATGCAGTTGAATTTATTGAAGAAGATAATAAAATTTGGTTAAAACCAAGTAAATCAATCAATGAACACGATGATATATTGAAATTAGCAGATGAAATTAGCAATAAGTATGATGATGTCTTCAAAGGGTTAGTTGATAGATGATTAGATATTTAACCGAGAAAGAAATTATTACATTTAATATCTATGTTATTCAAAAGTATAGCCCTAAAGAACCTATAGGCGTAGTCGATGCAACTGCTCTAAATATGTTAGTAAATGCACCGAAACAATATGTGTTTGGTATAGAACAATATCCAACACTTGCGTTGAAAGCGAGCAACTTATTTAGAAATCTTGTGAAAAAAGACGTGTTTTATAATGGAAATAAAAGAACCGCATTTATGTGTTTAAATATCTTTTTAAACTTAAATGGTTATGAGTTAGAAGTTAATACAAAAGAAGCTATAGATTTTACTGTTATGATAGCAACACATGATCTACAAGAAGATGATATTGAACAATGGATCTTAAAGTACATAAAAATAAAGTAAGTTTACTGAAGAAATATTCTCATAGAAAAACACCTTTGCACAATTCATTTTAATATGAATTATACGAAGGTGTTTTTAATTTATTCTCCTGAACCTACTTCTTCGCCATCTTCATCGTATTCTGTAACGACACCGTCTTCGTCAATAATATAAGAACCTGCTAAGTTACCGTCTTTATCTAAGAATGAAAAGCCCCATTCTCCGTCATCATTTTTTTCTGGTTCTTTAAATGTATATTTGTCGGTATCTAACTCTTCTCCTTCATAAGATTCTACTTTATCTATCACATTGTCTCGCGTAACTTCTTCATTTTCATCGTCTTCATCCATATCATTGGATTTATTTTCTTCTTTAGTTGTACCATCAAACATTTCTACTACTCTTTCTATTTCTTCATCTGATGCATCATATAATTTCACAACTTTCGGGTTGTTTATAATGCTTTCAGATTCTTTTTGTGACCAATCATCATCTTCCAACCATTTTTTATCATGGAAGTGTGATGGCACATCATAAATTGAAATAGTACCATCATTATTATTTTTATAAACTACTTGCCCAGCAGCTGTAGGCGTACCTGCCAATCGTTGTACCCCTTTAGGATATTTGATAGTATGCTCTTTGTTGTATGGATTTAAATATTCGCCTTCTATTGAATCATGGCTTAGTTCTGGTTTCATGCCGCTAGAATTGTCTGAATCTCTATAGCTTGGTAAAGCTGTCAGCCATACTTGGGCATAATATTCATCACTATTCGTATCTTCTTGAGATGTACTACTGTCATTCTTTGTCTCCAAGCTTTCTCCATATTTAATTTTATTTTCTAGCTCTGAAATTTTACTGTTATCTTTATGATTATTATATAAATCCGCAATATTAAAACTTGCGAATGTCTCACTATCTTTCACATCATTATAATCTGAAATAGGAGATTGGGTATATATGTAAACAACTTGGTCTTTATTTATACCTACTATTGTTGCGTAACTACCTTTAGAAGGTGACATTCCATAGAACTTCATACCATCAGGTTTATTTTTCATTTTTCCTAATTCTGGACTTTCCGATAATTCTACTTTATCTACAGAATGTTTTATTTCTTCACCAGATCCAGTTTTTTGTGTATAGCTGCCAGATAATAATTCATCTGCAGTTATGACTTCAGAATCTATTTCAGGTTCTAACAAAGTCATCGCAACACTTTGTGTTTCTGAAATGTTAGTTACTTCTTTATCTGAATTCGATTTAGAAGTTTCATTATTGCTGTTACTATCTTGTGCATTTTGATTCTTTTGTTCGCTTTTTTGTTCATTGTTACTTGAGTCTTTATTCTCAGGTTCATTACCTATACTAATACTACAACCTGCAATTGTTACTGATGACACTAATACAATTCCAAAATAAAATATTTTTTTCATAAAAGGCATCCCCTTTTTTAATTATTAGAAAATATTCACATCTATTGTAACAAAGATAATGGTTGTGAAATGTATAAATCATAATATTTAAAAATTATTAAAGACATGTTTTAGGAGAATCGATGATAAAAAAAGAAGCTGAGACATTTATAAATGCCTCAGCTTATCTTTGGGAATAGGTACTCTAATACCTAGTTTTATGAGTTTGTAATTCTACTTTGAGTAGATACCCAAACAGTAACACGTTTGTTTTGTTTTGTAAATATTTACTAATTTATATTTTATTAAAATACAATTTGAAAATTCCAATAGTTTTTGTTAAAGTATTAGGCGTTGTTTTTAATACTAATAAACGAGGAGGTTTATTTTACTTATGGAATCTCAATTGAACGAAAATAAGCCTAAAAAAGGTTATTCGCTAGTATTTACAATCAGTTCCGTAATTGTTGCTATAATCGTTTTACTAGGCGCAATTTTTCCAGTTAAATTTAATGACATTGGTGATAAAGCCACTGCCTGGATAACTGAAACACTTGGCTGGTATTACATGATTGTTGTAATAGCCATGATTTTCTTTTGTATTTTCTTAATGCTAAGTCCAATAGGGAAATTAAAATTAGGGAAACCTCATGAAAAACCAGAATTTAATACTGTTTCATGGTTCGCTATGCTATTCAGTGCTGGTATGGGGATCGGGTTAGTATTCTGGGGAGCAGCTGAACCTATTGCTCACTTCGCTGCACCTCCAAAAGCAGACCCTAAAACTACTGCAGCTTATGCAGAAGCGTTACAATCAGTATTCTTCGATTGGGGCTTCCATGCATGGGGCGTTTATGGTGTAGTAGCACTAGCATTAGCATATTTCCAATTTAGAAAAGACGAACCGGGATTAATTTCAAAAACATTACGTCCTGTATTCGGAAGATATGTAGATGGACCACTAGGTATTGTGATTGATGTATTATCTGTTATCGCTACTATCGGTGGTGTAGCCGTATCACTTGGTATGGGTGCGTTACAAATTAACGGTGGTTTAAATTATTTATTCGGCGTACCAAATAATATTGCCGTACAATCTATTATCATTATTATTGTAACGATTTTATTCTTAACAAGTGCTTGGTCAGGATTAAATAAAGGTATTCAAATTTTAAGTAACGTAAACATTAGTATTGCAGGTTTATTATTAATCGCTGTACTTATTATCGGACCATCAATACTTATGTTAAATGCATTTACAACTACAACAGGTAACTTCTTACAAACATTCCTACAAAACAGTTTCGACACAGGTATGTTTAATTCACAAAAAGCAGATTGGATGTCTGATTGGACATTCTTCCAATTAGCTTGGTGGATAAGTTGGAGTCCATTCGTTGGGGTGTTTATAGCACGTGTATCAAGAGGACGTACAGTACGTGAATTCATCGGTGGCGTTATGCTTGTACCTGTTCTTATCAGTTTCATATGGTTCAGTGTATTTGGTGTACTAGGTATTGAAACTGCTAAGAAACATCCAGCAATTTTCGATATGCCACCAGAAACAGCATTGTTTGGTGTATTTAATGAAATGCCATTAGGATTAATACTATCTATTATTACACTAGCATTAATCGCAACATTCTTTATTACATCAGCAGACTCTGCAACATTCGTATTAGGAATGTTAACGACACGAGGTTCATTAAACCCAAGCTCATTTATAAAAATCGTTTGGGGTGTCGCACAATCACTAATCGCGTTTATACTATTATTCACTGGCGGAGATAACGGACTAAACGCATTACAGAACACCGCCATAATAACCGCATTGCCGTTCTCGGTTATTATTATATTTATGATGATTAGTTTCTATAAAGACGCAAACAGAGAACGTAAATTCCTCGGTCTTACATTAACGCCAAAAAGAACCCGAGAAAGTCAAAAACTAGCAAACCTCTCAGATCAAGAACTATTAAACTTAATTAAAAACGAAAGAAAACAAGATAGATAATAATAAGAAAAGCTCTTCATTAGTATACAGACTAGTGAAGAGCTTTTTATATAACAACTATTTCAAAATCGATAATTGTTCAAATTCTTTTGAAATAGCTTTTCCTATTTCAATCGAGCATGTTGCTGCTGGTGATGGTGCATTTAATACATGTAATGAATGCTTACCTTTCTCAAACACAAAATCATCTAGCAATGTTCCATCGCTTAACATAGCTTGGGCTCTTACGCCCGCTTCAATCGGTTCAATATCTTCCTTTCTTAACGATGGGATAGGTTTTTGTGCATTGTTAACGAAAGCACGTTTATTAAATGATCGATAATATTCTCCAAGTGCTTCTTTAATATTTTTTATACCCATCTTATATAACCCAGGAAATTTTAAAATCTCTAATGTTTCTGATTTATCTAATCCAATTTTTTTATAAGCTTCTTTTCTAAGACCTAATACAGCATTAGGTCCGACATCTACCCCGCCATCTATCATATTTGTAAAATGCACGCCTAAAAATGGTAACTCAGGATTTGGAACAGGATATATTAATGTTTGAACATACTTCTCTTTAGATTCATTAAGTTGATAATACTCTCCTCTAAACGGAATAATTTGAATATCTGTATTTACACCACTCATCCTAGCAATTTTATCACTATATAATCCAGCACAATTTATAATGCTTTTTGATTTGAATTGTTGCTCATAACTATTAAGTACAATTTTATCCTCAGATGTTTTTATCGATGTAACTGGAGTATTAAAATTGATTTCGCCGCCTAATTCTTCAAATAATAATTTGAATTGTTCAGTCACCTTTTTATAGTTTACTATCGCGGTTTCTTGAACTTTTATACCCCCAACTGTTTGAACATAAGGTTCTATTTGGTTTACTTCTTCAGCATTTAATAACGTCACTTGAAGTCCATTTTGTAATCCTCTTTCATAAAGCGCTCTTAGTCTATCTAACTCATTTTCATCAGTTGCAACAATTACTTTGCCACATTGATTGTAAGGAATATTGTATTCTCTGCAGAAATGAATCATAGATTGTGAACCCTTTTTACTAAATTCTGCTTTATGAGAACCAGGCTTATAATAAATGCCGGAATGGATAACGCCACTATTGTGACCTGTTTGATGTTCAGCAAGATTATTTTCTTTCTCTAGTAAAAGAACATCCAAGTCAGGATTTTGAAGTTTCAAATGATAAGCTGTACTAAAACCTATAATACCGCCACCTATAATTATTACATCCCTTTGCATATAATTCCTCCTAATCACGTATACCGCATGCTTCTGCTACGACTTCAACTATATGTTTGACAGTTACTTGATTGCTTAACCCTTCTCTTTCTACTCCTAATTGCATTTGCATATGACAACCGGGATTTGAAGTGATAATCATATTAGGCTTTGCTTGTTGAACATATTCCATTTTATCATCCAAAATTTTCATAGATTCATCAAAATGTATAATATTATAAATACCAGCCGAACCACAGCATAATGATTGTCCTTCCATATCTACCATATCAAGGTCAGGTACCTTACCTAAGACGCTTTTTGGTGATTTAAATACTTTTTGTACATTTTCTAAATGACAAGATGGTTGATATACAGCTTTGTATGGCATTTTATAATTAAATTCTAATGATAAATCATCCATTATTTCTGAAATATCCCTTACTTTTTTAACAAATTTTACTGCTCTTTGATGCCAATAGCTGCCTTTTTTAAATAACTTGTCATATTCTTTAAGCGATGCACCACAGCCTCCAATCGTATTAACGATATAATCTATATCGGTATCGGCATATGCTGCTATATTCTTTTTAGCCAATTCGATAGTATCATTTGTTTCACCTGCATGATGTTGTAAAGCACCACAACAAGTTTGATTTGGTACTTCATGAACTTCTATATCATGTTGTTTCATAATTTTAATTGCTAAGTTATTGATTCTAGAGAAAAAGGCATCCATAATACACCCTTGGAAAAAGGCAACTTGTGTTTTTGTTTGTGTCTTAGTTTTATTTACTTTTTCATTATCATGGATTTTACGTGTTTTTTTCACATCGGGTAAAGCTAAATTTAACTTACCATACTTTGTTTCTTTTCCTAAAAGATGATTTTTGTTTATTAAGTTTTTAGCACCTAGCTTCTCATAGTAATATAATGCATAATTTATTTTTCGAATGACACCTTTTTTAGGTAAAATATGTTTGAACGTTACATTTCGAGCTAACTTTTCACTTAAGCCCATCTTTTTATCTTCTTTTATGACTTCAACTGCTGACATTAATATATCTCCGTATTGAACATTTGTTGGACATACTGTTTCACATGCTCGACAACCTAAGCATAGATCAATACCTTCACTCATATCTCCGATTGAGACCTTACCTTCAGCAGCCATTTTCACCAGATTAATACGTCCACGCGGAGAATGTTTCTCCTTTTCAAAAGCTATATAAGTTGGACATACTGGTAAGCAATATCCACATTGAACACAGTCAAACGTTGCTTGATAATCTAATTTGTCCACTAATGTATTATTCATTTCGCAACACTAACCTTTCTTCTCCCTTTTCAGGAAATATCTTTCCAGGGTTAAGAATATTCTTAGGGTCTAATGCTTTTTTAATCATTTGTTGATAACGTACCCCCGCTTCACCCATTTCTTTTTTGATAAACGCTTTTTTCATGACGCCAATACCATGTTCCCCCGAGAGCGTTCCACCTAATTCAATCGCATAATTAAAAATTTCTTCCACAGCATCTTCTGTCTTACGTACTTCATTTCCATCTCGCATATTTGTATTAATTGTCGGATGTAAATTACCATCACCTGCATGTCCAAATACAACGATATTTAAATCATATTTAGTTTTAATCTCATCGATTTTCTTAAACATTTCCGGAATTTTACTTAGTGGTACTGTTGCATCTTCTGAAATTTTAGTATAACCACTTTCAACTACTGCAGGTGAGACAAGTTTTCTAACTTGCCATAATTTATCTTCTGCTTCTTTAGATTCAGCAATTTCAACATTTTCAACATCTATTTCTTTTAATGCTTTTTTGATAGTATCCAATTCATCACCTAAATTCTCTGGATTACCATCGACTTCAATTAATAATATAGCTGCTGCATCTCTAGGCAAATCTAATCCTGCATAGTCTTCAACTTTATTTAATGCATTATGATCTAAAATTTCCATTTTCGAAGGTCTGACACCTGATGTTAATATTTTGGATATAGACTTTCCTGCTGTGTATAAATCATCAAATATAACCATCGCTGTTTTTGTAGCTAAAGGCTTAGGTATTAAGCGTAACGTAGCTTCAGTAATAATACCTAGTGTACCTTCTGAACCTATTAACAATTTTGTTAAATCATATCCTGTGACATTTTTAATCGTTTGGCCACCAGTGCGTATAACTTCTCCATCTGCCATAACAACTTCTAATCCAATAACATAATCTTTTGTTACACCATATTTTATACCACGCGGACCTCCAGCATTCTCAGCTAAATTACCACCAATTGTGCATACCACTGAAGAAGAAGGATCTGGTGGATACATTAAATTATGCTTTTCTGCTAAAGCATGTATTTTTCCTGTAATCACACCAGGCCTTGTCTTTATGATTAAATCATCAGGATATATTTCAAATTCATCATTCCACTGAGAAAAATCAACTACTATACCACCTTTAACTGGCAAAGCTCCCCCTGACAAACTTGTGCTTGCACCTCTAGCATAAATAGGAATGATATATTCATCTGCTAATTTCACTACATTTTGGACATCTTCCGTAGATAACACTTGAACTACATAATCCGGCATATATTGACCGAACGATGCATCAAAACCATAAGAAACAAGATCTGAAACATCCATAAGTAATCTGTCCGCGAAAATTTCTCTTAATCTCTGTTCAATCTCCTTGCTTTTCACATTTATCACCTACACCTTTTATCTCCCAATTTTTTGCGCATTGTAACTAAATGTTCTTTCATAGCCTTTTTTGCATTGTATTCGTCTTGATTTTTTATGGCCTGATATATCATTTCATGTTCATGAATTACACTCTCTCTTTTTTCAAGCATACCTATATTTAACTTTAATGAATATGATAAAGCATTTACATGAATATCCTGTAAATTTTCAAATGTTTTGATTATATATTGATTCTTAGTACTTTGAGCAATACATTTATGGAAATTATAATCAGGCTCTATGCCTAAAGCATATTCATCTTGATGTGTTTCTATATATTCATGAAAAGCATCTTCTATTAATTGCATATCTTCTTCAGTTCTTCTAAGTGCACAAATACCTGCTGCTTCAACTTCTATAATTGTTCTCATTTCTAAAATATCAAGCAAATCTTTCTCTGAGAATCTACCATAAGCATGCTGCCTAAACGTATCAGAAACGTCATGATTAATAACAAAGCTACCTTTACCTTGAAATGATTCAATATATCCGGCTGAAGCTAGTTTACTCAGTGCTTCTCTTATAGGATATCTACTCACTTCAAATTCTTTAGCTAATACTGACTCTGAAGG
>X23_Garden_Dormouse__coassemble_93_pt1 | contig 9356 bp, 8 predicted proteins | sample X23_Garden_Dormouse__metabat2_low_PE_002 | metagenome-assembled genome bin X23_Garden_Dormouse | reverse complement strand
CTTTTGGTATAAGTCAATCCTTTTTCGAAAAAGTTGGCCTTGAAAAGTATAAACCTGAATTGTTGAAAGACTTACCTCATTTTCCTAAAGACCAATTAGATAAACAATATACTGGCGGAGACATATGTATACAAGCTTGCTCTGATAATCCACAAGTGAATTTCCATGCTATTAGAAATTTGATAAGAGTAGCTAAAGGTGAAGTTTCTATGAAATGGAGTCAATCTGGATTTAATTCTATCAAAGTAAAAGATGGAAAAATGGAAACGCCTAGAAATTTATTTTCATTTAAAGATGGTACTGGAAACCCGTCTATACATAATCAAACTGAATTAGATAAGTATGTGTTTATTCAAGACGGGTGGGCGAAAAACGGTTCATATTTAGTTGTAAGAAGAATACAAATGTTGTTAGAAACATGGGATAGAACGGCACTTGGTGAACAGGAAGCTACATTTGGAAGGTATCGACATTCCGGAGCTCCATTAGGTAAAGAGAAAGAATTTGACGAGTTTGATAGAAATATAAAAGATAAAAATGGAGAGAAATTAATAGAGGATGAATCACATGTCAGTTTAGCAAAACAGGCGAAGTCTAATTTGCTTAGACGTTCTTATTCATACTCAGATGGTATTAATGAACAAACTGGCGCATTTGATGCAGGGCTATTATTTTTATCATTCCAAAGAGCACCGGAACAATTCATTAAAATTCAAAGCAAAATGGGCGCTCAAGATAAATTGAATGAATATATCACACATAGAGGTTCAGGTATTTTTCTATGTTTACCTGGTGTTCAAGAAGGAGGATATTTAGGTGAAGCGTTATTTAATCGCATTTAGTATTACCATATTAATGTGCCTAGTTATCCCTATAACTGTTAAAGCGGAAATAAGTTTAAGTAATATTTATATTAGTGTGACAGATGCCAAAACAGCACTCCAAGACAAGGATACAAAAGCTTTTGAAGCACACTTTAAGGATATTAAAGAAAATTGGTCAAAAGTTAACAAAAAAGATCATAAATTAGTTAAAACAATTAATAATGATATAGAAAATATCGAAAAAAGTAACTCAAATGATGAAAAAATAAAATCGCTTAATACTTTAACAACAGATTTGATAGATTATGAAAAAGTATTAAATCCAGTAGACAAACAAGCAAAAAGAGATAAATTGCAAAATCAAATGCAACCGTTGATTAAAGAGATGGGTACAGCTATTTCTAACAAAGACTTTGACAAAGCGGTGGTAATTAATAATAAATTGAATTCAACTTGGACAAACAACGAAAAAATTGTGAGAGAAGAAGATATTGGGCGTTACGGTAAAATAGAAACAGCATTGATGTTTATTAGAATAGAACTTACAAAAGATAAAATCGAGCAAGGTAGTGCCCAAATGCAAGTAGACCAACTCAAAAAAGAACTTGATGACTATCATGCAGGTAAGCAGTCAGATGCAAAAACGAGCAACCAAGATGTAACGGTTTTAAATGAGTATCTAGATGAAGCAATCAGAAATATCAAAAATAATAAACTAAGTAAAACAAAACAAGATTTACAAAGCTTTATTGTTGCTTGGCCAAACGTGGAAAATGAAATTGGCACAAGAAATGGTGAACTGTACACAAAAATAGAACAGAAAATACCACAATATGTAGGGCAAATAAATGAAAGCAATAAAGATGATATACAAGCAGAACTTGAGACATTGAATCAAGAAATTAAATCAACTATTTCTAAAGCAGGATATACATTTTGGGACGCAGCTTTAATCCTTTTACGAGAAGGTGTAGAAGCATTGCTAATTATTATGGCTTTGTTAACAGTTACTCGTAAAGCAGAACAAACAAAAGCATCTAAATGGATAATGAGTGGAAGCTTGCTAGGAATTATATTAAGTATAGCTTTAGCATTCATATTTAAGGCAATATTTGAAAATTTAGGATCTACACGTGAATTAACAGAAGGTATAGTGGGTATATGCTCGGTTATTTTGATGGTTATTGTAGGTGCTTGGTTACATTCAAAATCAAGTTTAGAATCATGGGAAAAATTTATTAATAAAAACATGGATAAAGCGATGTCTACAGGTAGTCTACTAACATTCGGTTTAGTAGCATTTTTATCAGTATTTAGAGAAGGTGCGGAAACTATTATTTTCTATTTAGGTATAGTAGGTAAGATTTCAACATGGTCTCTCATACTTGGAATATTAGTAGCAGTATTTATTTTAATTTTAATAGCCGTATTCTTTAATCAAATTACAAAATGGATACCAATACATAGACTATTCTTTATTATGTCACTATTTATATTCCTATTAGCATTTAAAATATTAGGCGTAAGTGTACACACGCTACAAATTCTCAACATTTTGCCTCAACACACAATTAATCATTTACCATTTATAGATCTTATAGGATTATATCCAACATATGAGACGGTTATACCACAATTAATCTTAATTGTGATTGTTATGATTTATTATATGATGAGCAAGAAATAAATAAGAGTTTAACCCCCAATCTATCACTCGATAGGTTGGTTTTTTATGTGAGAAGTGTGAAATGTACTAACTTTATGACAATTGTCATAGTATATTCGTGACAATTTGTACTTATACATACAGCTAATATAATTTATACTTAAACCAATCTTATAGAAGGTGGTGGCCATAGTGATTAAAGTTCAAAATGTAACGAAAGTTTATAATGGTAAAAAAGTTGTGAATGATGTTTCTTTTCAAATTAATAAAGGTGAATGTACAGCTTTAATTGGGCCGAATGGTGCAGGAAAATCAACGTTAATAGATATGATTATTGGTGATAGAAAGCCAAACAATGGAACGATTGAAAGTGACCAATACCAACTCGATAAAAAATATATGGGCATATTATTTCAAACGTCAGCATTTCTAGATGTGATGAAGGTAAAAGAATTATTTAATTTATATAAATCGTTTTATAAACAAACAATTTCAATTGAAGACTTTAAAAAAATTACTAGATTTAATGATGAAAAATTAGAACAATTCGCTTCCAAATTATCTGGCGGTGAGCGTAGAATTCTTGATTTTGCATTATCCATCATTGGAAAGCCTAACTTTGTAATCTTAGATGAACCTACAAGTGCAATGGATACTGAAATGAGAAAGCATTTTTGGGTAGTAATTGACCAAATGAAAAAAGAAGGAAAAACAATATTTTATACATCTCATTATATTGAAGAAGTGGAAAGAATGGCTGACCGTGTCATAGTACTTAATAAAGGTGAACTTATAGTCGATAGCACGCCACGTGAAATTCGTCATAGTGACCATAAAACAAATATCCAAATTCCTTTAAAAAACAAAAAAATCATTGAAAATCTTAAAGATATTGAAATTGAAGAACTAAAAGACATTTTGAATATAAAAACTGAAGATGTGAATCCGATAATAAGAAAATTGATAGAGAATAATGTTGATTTTAACGAAATTGAAATTACGAAAGACTCATTAATGGATACTATATTCAAAAAAGATGAAGAAAGGAATTGATGTCCTATGTTATGGGCTTACTTTAAATCTGAACTCATTTTATTGTCTAGAAAGAAAGCATATTTAATACTTTCAATTATGTTACCACTTGTTTTTTATTTAATTTTCACAGCTATGTTAGATTTACCAAAGGAATATGAAGCAAAGTTTTACAAAGAATATATGTTTAGCATGGCGACTTTTAGTTTAAGCAGTTTCTGTATCATGACTTTCCCACTTGAAATGATTGAAGATAAGAAATTAGGTTGGGCTAAAAATCTGTTTAAAACACCTTTATCTCCAATACATTATTATGCTGGTAAAATTATGAAATTAATGTGCATGTTTTGTATGTCTATAATTGCTTTATTTGTAACTGGAGCGTTGTATAAAGGTGTTGAGATGTCTATAGGAGAATGGATAGGATCAGCTATTTTATTATGGATAGGATCAAGCATGTTCTTATCTATAGGAGTGCTCATATCACAAATTAAAGATATTCAAAAAGCTAGTGCAATAGCGAATATCCTGTATCTAGGTCTTGCTGTAATAGGAGGACTATGGTTTCCTACAGACCAATTTCCAAATTGGCTAAAAGAAATTTCTTATTTAACACCAACTTATAATTTAAGAGAGCTCTCACTTTCTTTTACAACGAGCGGTAGCTTTCACTATGAATCTCTATTTATTTTAATAGTTTATTGTATAATATTTATAAGTACAGCATTATTTATACGTAAAAAAACGGAAGTGATTTAATTGTCCATATTAGATAAAGTTAAAGCGAATCCAATAGGTACTGCAAACACCGTTTATTTGATTTTTCCAATACTGAGTTTAACTGTATTAGGCTATAAAGGTCCTTTATGGGGTGGTATTTTTGTTACCATCCTTTTTATTTTAAGTTATTTGATTATGATTTATGAAGATCTAACGGAAAAGGTTAAATTAAGAAGAGTATTACTATTGATTCACTTTTTAGGAATTATATATTTTGTGGCATTTTTCCATGCTTTTGATATTATGTTCTTCTTTTATGGGGCATTCATTATACCTTATGCTTTTCAGGTAAAGCTAAATTCTATTGAAGTGCTTATGTATTTCATTGCATTTTCATTGAGCCTAACGATAGTTGTACTTGATTATAAAGATTATTTGTTTATTCTTTCTCCTATGAGTATTGTTTTTATTTTGCTTTTGTTAGGTAACTTTAAAGCTATTGAAGCTGATAAGTTAAAAGAAGAAATTAATAGTAAAAACGAACATATTAATATATTAATTGCTGAACAAGAAAGAAATCGTATTGGTCAAGACTTACATGATACTTTAGGTCATGTATTTGCTAGTTTAAGTATTAAGTCTGAATTAGCGATGAAGTTAGCTGATAATGATATCGAACAAGCTAAAGAAGAAATGGCATCAGTTAATGAATTATCTAAGGAAGCTCTAGTAAAAGTAAGAGCGATAGTTGATGACTTGAAACTTCAATCTTTTGAAGAAGAAGTAGAAACAATGGACACATTATTAAAAAATGCAAATTTATCGTTTGAATTTAATCATGCAATTCGTGCTAGTATACTCAGCCCTACAAAGCAATCAGCATTATCTATGGTTTTAAGAGAAGCGATAAATAATGTGATAAAACACGCTCAAGCAACAAAAGTAACAGGGACAATTATAGAAAATGATCAAAATATTATTATGGTTATTGAAGATGATGGCAAAGGTATGAAAAAAATAAACGATAATGATTTTAAAAGCATTAAGCAAAGAATCAATGTATTTAATGGGGATTTTGAAGTGAATAATATAGATGATGGCTTTAAAATGACAATTAGCTTACCAAAAGGGGGATGATACATTATGATTTCAATTGTCATAGCTGAAGATCAAGAAATGTTGAGAAAAGCCATGGTACAGCTTATGGAATTAAACGATGAATTAGAAATCTTGGGTGATACTGCAAATGGAGAAAGTGCACTCACATTAATAAAAGAAAAGAAACCAGATGTAGCGATATTAGATGTAGAAATGCCGAAAATGACAGGTCTAGAAGTATTAAAAGCAATTAAAGAGTCTAATATGGATACGAAAGTTATTATCGTGACTACATTTAAGCGCCCCGGATATTTTGAAAGTGCAGTTGCAAATGATATTGATGCATACGTACTTAAAGAGCGTTCAATAGATGAATTAGTTACAACTATAAAAAATGTAATGGATGGTAAAAAGGAATATAGCGAAACATTAATGACTTCTATGCTTAAATATAAAAACCCTTTAAATCCTAAAGAGCAACTAGTACTTAAAAAGATTGGAAAAGGATTATCGAGCAAAGAGATTTCTAAAGAACTATTTTTGTCAGATGGGACGATAAGAAATTACACATCGACAATCATAGAAAAATTAGAAGCGGAAAACCGTTTCGACGCTTGGCAAATTGCTATAGAAAAAGGTTGGATATAAAAAGAGTTTAGTATATAAATCCAAATAACGATGAAGAATAATGTGCTAACGTGCTAGACTGAAATTTCTTGCCCGTAAGAGCAGAGTATCCAATGAATTTAGGGTGAAATCACATAATAAAAATGAAGAATAATACGCTAACGTGCTTGTTTACAACCACAAGCCCGTTAGAAAATGTAACGTGCTAGACTGAAATTTCTTGCCCGTTAGAGTCACTATAATACCCTCATATATAACAAAGGATCCAGAACATAAATTTGTCCTGGATCCTTTGTTTTCATTCATTATTTCATTTTAACTGTGCGTATGAAATCGTATAGACCTTCTAGTTGATCTAATTGTTGGTTACAGCGAATACTATCGTGACATATATAATTGCCGTTCTTTGTATATGTGCCATCGCCTTTAGATTTCGTAGTTGATAAGAACATGGAAACATTAGATTCTTTCTTACAAATACTACATACACCTGGTTTAATAGTTGTAGATAAATCACCAACTACACCAGTCAATTTATCATCTTCATACATGATGATATATTTTTTCTGTTTTCCAGAATCGTTCCATCCGATATATGATGTTTCTTTTAAATCAATGTTATCCCAATCTGGTTGTTTAAGTTTTTTAGTCTTTTTGAAGACTTTTTCTATTTGTTTAGATGACGGTTGTTGAAAAGGAATGACATAAACTTTTAAGCCAAGCAATACTTTTTCAATTTGTGAACGATTGATTTTTGGATTCATAATGACGTTTATGAAATTATCTACTTCAGAATATTTTTCTGTGAAAAGTTGTTCTATATGATCGTTTGTTATTGCTTGAAAAGTATCGATTGTTTTTGGGTCATTGACTGATTTATATACGTTAAATAGTTTTTCTGAATGTTCTTTAATACTTACATATTGATATGGTTGAATAAAATTATTCATAATTAATCCCTTCTTATTTTAATTTGAACTTTGGGTATGAATAATTGTAGAGAACATGACACATTTAATAGCATCTTGAGATCCCTCCTTATCAGAAACAAGTATAGTCTTTATTAGTTAGCATTTCAACATACAAAATTGGAGAAAGAAAAAACAGATAAAGTATTTTGCCATATACTTTATCTGTTTTAAATTTTTTGACGCTTATAATTTTAAGCTTTTTTATCGCGTGGTGGCCATATGAAATAACTTATTGCGATGATTAAATCTATTATAATTACAATTGTCCATAAATTAATGACATCATCCATTGCTTCTGTACGTTTGGGGTCGTGAATGATAAAAATAATAAGATGTAATATACCAGTTCCTAAAATATAAGATATTAAGTGTTTAACCCAGCTTTTTCCGTATTGTTTAGCATAAGCAATGCCTTTCGGTTTATAAGGTTTTGGACCTTCTTTCATAATATAATACTGAAATCTTTCATCCGCCCATTGAATCATACTTTTACCGAATACAATTGAAACTGCAATGTACACTGCTGCAATAGCGTGAGGTAGTTCTGCGGTAGCACCGTGGTATAAATCTAAACTTGTTGAAACAAGCAATATTAAATCTAGCACGGGTGTTAATGCTAAGAAGAATAAACCGAGATTTTTACGTTTAAATATATATCTTGTAACCAAACCTAATAAGATAACTACCCAAAATGCGATTTCACAGAAGATAATAAGCCAGACAATAAAGTTCATGATTTGTCCTCCTTCGTATTCGTTAAAATATGTATTTCAGTACGAATAATTTTTTCAATATCGTTTTATTAGAAAGTATGTACAAATCATTATCTAAGGTATTTTGACCATATATAAAACATTTTAACATAGCTGTATTCAATAAAAGTATCAAAATAAAATAGTTTAAATGTCATTGACTTTAGCAATACCAATATCTATTATTGGGTTAAGAAACGAGATTTTACAATTTCTTAACAAACTTTACAAAAAATTAATATTCGAGGAGGTTTAAAGCATGTTCAATTTTCTAAAGCCAGCTAAACATATTGAACCTTTACCTAAAGAAGAGGTAGACGATACGTATAAAAAACTGAGACTCCAAGTATTTATTGGGATCTTCTTAGGGTATGCAGGTTATTATTTATTACGTAAGAACTTTTCACTCGCGATGCCTGCTTTAATTGATGAAGGATTTAGCAAATCAGAATTAGGTTTTGCCTTATCAGCTATTTCAATCGCTTACGGATTTAGTAAATTTGTTATGGCAACCATTAGTGACCGGAGTAATGCGAGAATATTTTTAACTTTAGGACTTGTATTAACTGCTATTGTTAACTTATTGATGGGTTTTATTCCTGTCTTAACATCAAGCGTTACGATTATGTTTATCATGCTATTCCTAAACGGTTGGTTCCAAGGTATGGGATGGCCGCCATCAGGCAGAGTGCTTGTACATTGGTATAGTGTGAGTGAACGTGGAAGTAAGACTGCAATTTGGAACGTTGCACATAATGTGGGTGGCGGGTTAATGGCTCCACTTGCTCTATTAGGTATCTCTATCACAGGTACACTTTCATTTGGATATTTAAAAGGATTCGAAGGGGCATTTATTTATCCAGCAATACTCGCACTAATTATTGCTTTAGTTTCATATATTCTTGTTAGAGATACACCTCAATCGATGGGGTTACCACCAATTGAAGATTATAGACAAGATTATCCAAATGAAAACAGAGAAACATTAGAAGTAGAACTGACAACTAAAGAAATATTGTTTAAATATGTACTAAATAATAAATGGGTTTGGATGATAGCAATTGCAAATATATTTGTTTATTTTGTAAGGTATGGTGTGCTTGATTGGGCTCCAACTTATTTAAGCGAAGAAAAAGATTTTAATTTAAATGCATCTGGTTGGGCTTACTTCTTATATGAATGGGCAGGTATACCAGGTACATTATTATGTGGATATATTTCAGATAAAGTATTTAAAGGTAGAAGGGGACCAGCTGGCTTTATATTCATGTTAGGTGTAACAATAGCCGTTGTTATTTATTGGCTAAATCCTCCTGGAAATCCATTGGTGGATAATATTGCTTTAATCGCAATAGGCTTTTTAATCTATGGACCAGTAATGTTAATTGGCTTACAAGCATTAGACTATGTACCTAAAAAAGCGGCAGGTACTGCAGCAGGACTAACAGGTTTGTTTGGCTATTTAGGTGGTGCAGTTATGGCTAATATTATCATGGGTCTTGTTGTAGATAACTTAGGATGGGATTCTGGTTTCTTATTGTTAACAATTGTAAGTGTGTTAGCAATGTTAAGCTTTATATTCACTTGGAATAAACGCGGACAAGAAATTGTAAAATAAAATACTATAAAATATATAATACACTCTAAAAGATGGATGGTTTCATTT
>X23_Garden_Dormouse__coassemble_88_pt1 | contig 9534 bp, 10 predicted proteins | sample X23_Garden_Dormouse__metabat2_low_PE_002 | metagenome-assembled genome bin X23_Garden_Dormouse | reverse complement strand
CCCGAAAGTTGCAAGACGAAGCTCACGTGCAACATATTGCCCCTGGATGTTGCAAGACAAAGCCCACGTGCAACATATTGCCCCCGGATGTTGCAAGACGAAGCTCACGTGCAACATATTGCCCCTGGATGTTGCAAGAGAATGTCGACGTGCAATATAGCACCTCCGAAAGTTGCAAGAGAAGATCGACGTGCAACATTTTGCCTCCGAAAGTTGCAAGACAAAGCTCACGTGCAACATAGTACCCTCGAAAGTTGCAAGAGAAAGCCCACGTGCAACATAGAGCACTTCTTATCCCCAGATTTCTGAATAAAAGTGAATTATCATCGCTCCTCATACAAAAAAACAGCCAAAATTCTTATTATCTAAAGAATTTCGGCTGTTTTTATAATGCTTTCCCAATCCCGTTTGATTTGAGTCTAATAATCTTATTGTCCAAGGCTCAGTTTGTAAATTTCATTTCTTATATTTCCAGAAGTCTCCATGAATAGATTCTTGTTGTTCAATGTAACCTTGTAATTGTAATTTTTTAAGTTCTCTTTTTACAATTTTCTCTGGCCACTCATATATTGTTGCTATTTCTTGTTCGGAAACGAGTTTTTGTGATTGTATATATTCGATTAGTTTAGGTGGAAGTTGTTTCTCAACTTCTGTCCCGATTAATTCTTGAATGATATACGTATAAATATGATAAGGATATGTTCCTTCGACTTTTAAACCTTCTGAATGTATATCTTCATTAAAGAATACAAGGGAAGGTGTCATATTTACATCCATTTCTCGAGCAATATGCATGTCCGTCTGTAGACTTTCTGTTAAAGCTTGTTCTTTTAAATCATTTATAAAAACAGATAAGTCTATTCCCGATTTAAAAGCGCATTTTCTAATAAGTTCTGTTGTAATAATTTTTTCATGAGGTATAATCTCATTCTGAATTAAATTTAAAAATCTTGTAGCTCGATTATGTCCTTGTAATTCAGCAGCTTTAAAAGCTAGTGCTATATTATCAAATTCACATGTACTTTGAGCCTGACATTTAGTTAATACTTTAAGAGATGGGTTCAAAATCTGACGAATCTTTACGTATTTTTGATATTCTATTTTTAACTTTGCTAATGTAGAAGAAAGATTAAAACAATCTTCGCAAAATGGATCGAAAAATGAATATATTTCTATTTTGCTTGCTGGTGTTAAATCAGCATTACTTTGTTCATTAGCATGGATTAATCTTAATTCTTCGGCCATATTATCCACCTTCAACTATATTAAGCGTTAACCATGTGATTTGCAGTTAGCTTAAGTCTTTCAAATAAATATTCTTGTATATCTCTTTCTAAATGAGATGTCGTAAGTGCTTTTTCCATATTTTCTAACCATGCATCTCGTTCTTTAGTTGTTATTTTAAAAGGCATGTGACGTTGACGTAACATAGGGTGTCCATGTTCTTCTGTATATAAAGCAGGACCACCTAAAAATTGTGTTAAGAATTGTTTTTGTTTACGACTTGTTTCTGCAAAGTCACCAGGGAAAAGATGATTAATCCGTGTATCCTTTTCTACAAGGTAATAAAAGTGATCAATCATGTCGTATAAATCTTTGGGGTCGATTACTTCATATGGAGTCATAATTTCACCTTTTCTTGCTTATTTCAATCTTGATAATATTAATATAACATGTTCTTATATATTTAAAAGTAATTCGACTTGTAATCAAAACAAATTCATGTTGATTGACTTTGGGCGTCAAAAAAGCGTTTCACTTTGTTATCTGGTTTACGATTTTCAATTTGATGTTCAGCAAGTAGCTCTAAAAAGGCTTCTTTTCCTTTATTATAGTCTGTTACTTCAAATTCCAATTCGAAATCTTCTTTCCCTAAATATTCGCTATGATCTAAAACGAGAAGGCCTGTATCTAGGCTTTTTTCTAATCTATATGTGGTTAAGTCGCCCAAGAGCTTTAGTTCATTTAAGGGAACTTGTTGTTTATTTAATATTTCAGAAATATTTTTTGGTAAAAAATGTTTGTCTAACGGTTCATTTATTGGTGGTAAACTGTCTACTACTTCGTTGTACTCTAGTAAACCCACTTTTTGTGGTACTTTTAAAGTCATTTCATATTGCTTGTTTTTCTCACGTATTCTTAGTGCCATTTTTTGAGAAATGATATCGTGGTTTTCTGTATCTATGTAGTGATTTGTTTGTTTAAAAGGTTCGTTTTGTTTAAAATAATATTGTTTTAATGATGAATATTCTTCTTGAGTAAGTAAATTTTTAAACTCTATTTCTAATTCTTGTCCCATTGTCTTTAACACTTCCTTTAATACTATTATTATAGAAGATAATAGGTTAAACAAGTAATTATGTAAAAATAGAGTCATGTTATGAATCTTTAAATTAAAATGTGTTAAAATGAATGGGAATAAGGAGGAACAGTCATGCGTATTTATGTAAATGAAATTAAAATTAATGATAATCAAATACAATGTTATACTGACCAACCAACTGATGGATTAAAGCCGGCTGAACATATGATTGTTGATAGCGATAATCTTGCGTTTGTATATATGTTAGACAGTGGGGAACAATATGATTATTTATTATTTGTCGAAGAAACATGGTCAATGATTCACGAGAATTTTGATAAAGAAGTCATCGTGAACGATCATTTAATATTAACTTCATTTAAAGAAGAAATGGAATTTTTACTAGACAACATCGCAGATAATCACAACTATGGTAAAGCATTTGTCGCTTCTGTAGAAGAAGCATTTGAATTAAACAAAGCGGAGTGATGGTTATGAATCAATGGGACGAATTTTTGGCACCATATAAACAAGCAATTGACGAGTTGAAGATTAAATTGAAGGGGTTACGTAAACAATACGAATCTTTAGATAGACCTTCGCCAATAGAATTTGTTACAGGTCGCGTAAAGCCAATTTCAAGTATTATTGATAAAGCAAATCAGCGTAACATACCTTTCGATAGATTAAAGGAAGAAATGTATGATATTGCAGGTTTAAGAATGATGTGTCAATTTGTTGATGATATAGATGTTGTTGTGGAATTACTAAGACAACGTCAAGATTTTGAAGTGGTAGAAGAACGAAACTATATTCAATACACTAAAGAAAGTGGATATCGTTCATACCACGTCATCATAAGCTATCCTATTGAAACATTACATGGTAAGACAACTGTTTTGGCTGAAATACAAATTAGAACGTTAGCAATGAATTTTTGGGCAACAATTGAACATACTTTAAGATATAAGTATGACGGTGCTTATCCTCCAGAAATAAGGAATAGGCTTGAAAGAGCAGCAGAAGCAGCATTTTTATTAGATGAGGAAATGTCTGAAATTCGTGAAGAAATTCAAGAAGCTCAAAAATATTATTCTAGACAGAAAAGCAATAAACATAATCATGATTGAGGGGTGAATGCTGTGAAATATAATATTTTGTCAAAAGGTGACTCTAAGTCTAATGCGTTAATGTACAAAATGAAAAACCATATGACTGATTTTAATATGGTTCAAGATGAAGAATCTCCTGATATTGTAATTTCGGTAGGTGGAGATGGTACATTATTGCAAGCATTTCACCAGTATAGTCACATGCTAGGGGATGTAAGTTTTGTCGGCGTACATACAGGACATTTAGGTTTCTACGCTGACTGGCTACCGCATGAAGTTGAAAAACTTATTATTGAAATTAATAACTCTACATATCAAGTAATAGAGTATCCATTGTTAGAAGTAATTGTTCGTTATAAAAAGGGTGGATATGAAACAAGATATCTTGCTTTGAACGAAGCGACAATCAAAACAGATGATGGTGCGACATTAGTTGTGGATTTAGTATTGAGAGGAGAACAATTTGAGCGCTTTAGAGGTGATGGTTTATGCGTATCTACACCGTCTGGCTCAACTGCTTATAACAAAGCATTAGGTGGTGCTTTAATACATCCATCTTTAGAAGCGATGCAAATTGCAGAAATCGCGTCTATAAACAACCGAGTGTTTAGAACGGTTGGCTCACCACTAGTATTACCTAAACATCACGTTTGTCACATACATCCAGTTAATCAAGATACATTACAAGTTACGATTGATCATGTTAACGTTAAACATAAAAATATTGAGTCTATACAATATAGAGTTGCAAATGAAAAAGTGAGATTTGCTAGATTCAGACCTTTCCCATTTTGGAAAAGAGTGCATGATTCATTTATCTCAAATGAGGATTAACATATGAAAACTTTACAATATAATGCAACATCGACTATGTTGTTAAAGACATTTTTATATGACAAAGGCATATCTAAAAAGAGTTTAAGCGCCATTAAGAAAAATGGTGCTTTATTTGTTAATGGGGAACATGCAACTGTAAGAAAAGTATTAGAACAAGGGGATAAAGTAGAAGTATGTTTACCGAATGAAACGCCAAGCATTAATTTAGAGCCTTGTGATATTACATTAAATATATTATATGAAGACGAATGGTTAATTATAGTGTCTAAACCAGCTATCATTAATACAGCACCTTCGAGAGAACACCCGCACAATAGTTTAGTTGAAGCGGTGCTATACCATATGAATAAAAATGAAGAACAAACAATACCACATATCGTTACACGTTTAGATAGAGGGACAAGTGGTATAGTTATATTTACGAAACATCAACTATTGCACCATATGATGTCACAAACGGTTATTAATAAATATTATTTAGCAATTGTTCATGGTTTAGTGCAACGAAAAAGTGACGATATCATTGCACCTATAGCGAGAGCGAGACATTCTATTATAGAAAGAGAAGTTTCTGACTCGGGAAAATTTGCGCATACATATTACGAATTATTGAACCAAAAAGATACGCGCTCATTATTAAAATTACAATTATTTACCGGAAGAACACATCAAATCCGTGTTCACCTTTCACACATTGGCCATACTATTGTAGGAGATAGTTTGTATGGTTCTAATGAAACAGCATACTCTCACCAGCTATTACAATGTCATGTTGTGGAATTTGAACACCCAATTACGAAAAGAAAAATTTATATTGAAGATGATGTCCATTATCACTTATAATACGTAGATGTGCTATAATGAATTGAATTTTTTAAGAGGAGGTGGCAAGATTGGCAAACGAAAATAATGAGCAATATGTCGAAGATGAAGCATTTGATAAAGAACAGTTAGATGCTTTATTAGAGAACAATGATATTGATCAATTTCGAGAAGAATTTTTACGCTTACATACTTATGATCAAGGTGAATACTTTGAAATATGTGATGACACCTTTAAGCAAAAAATATATCAATTTCTTTCACCTAATGAAGTTGCGGATTTCTTTGAAACCACTGAATTAGATGACGAAGAATATGAAGAAATATTTCAAAATATGAATGCCAATTATGCAAGTGAAATGTTAAGTGATATGTCTTACGATAACGCAGTAGATATTCTAAACGTGTTATCTAGGAATAAAGTTGCCACTTTGCTCACGCTTATGAACCGGGAAGACGCACGTGAAATTAAAGCGTTACTTCATTACGAAGAAGATACTGCCGGCGGTATCATGACAACAGAATACATTTCAGTTTATTCTACAATGTCTGTAAAGGAAGCTATGTTTTATGTAAAAGAACAAGCGCCTCAAGCAGAAACAATTTACGTTATTTTTGTTGTAGATGAGAATAAAAAACTAGCTGGTGTCATTTCACTACGTGATTTAATCGTCGCAGAAAACGACGCATATATCGAAGAAATTATGAGTGAACGTGTAATTAGTTCTAATGTAGCAGATGACCAAGAAGACGTAGCTCAAACGATGCGAGATTATGATTTAATTGCATTACCTGTTATTGATTATCAAGATCATTTATTAGGTATTATAACAATCGATGATATTTTAGATGTTATGGATGAAGAAGCAAGTGAAGACTACTCTAAATTGGCCGGTGTGTCTGATATAGACTCTACTAACGATACTGTGTTTCAAACAGCAATGAAACGTTTACCTTGGTTATTAATTTTAACAGTATTAGGTATGATTACAGCATCAATACTAGGCCAATTCGAAGAAACCTTATCTCAAGTAGCTTTATTAGCAGCTTTTATCCCAATAATTAGTGGTATGAGTGGTAACTCAGGCACGCAATCTTTAGCCGTTTCAGTACGTAATATATCCACAGGGGAAATTGATGAGCAAAGCAAATTCAAGCTCGCTTTACGTGAATCAGGCTCCGGTTTATTAACTGGTTTCTGCTGTGCACTTAGTTTATTTCTAATTATTATTTTATTATACAGAGAGCCAGTTTTGGCGTTGATTGTTTCCATCAGTCTTACAATTGCAATGACAGTTGGTACATTAATGGGAGCAATCATACCTATGTTTATGAATAAAATGAATATAGATCCTGCAGTAGCAAGCGGCCCGTTTATAACGACAATTAATGACATTATTAGTATGTTAATATATTTTGGTTTAGCAACTGCATTTATGTCATATTTAATATAAGGAGAAAAATATGGAACATTCTAGTTTTACTTCGCTAGTAATAGTGGTAGTAGCAGCATTTTTAACCCCTATACTAGTCAATAGACTTAAAATATCTTTCTTACCTGTAGTCGTAGCCGAAATTATAATGGGGATTATAATTGGTGATTCTTTATTTGGTCTAGTTAAAGAGGATGCTTGGTTATCCATTTTATCTACACTTGGATTTATCTTTTTGATGTTTTTAAGTGGTTTAGAAATTGATTTCAATGCATTTAAGTCAAAGAAACATTCAGAAGATGAAGAAGCGAATAAAATTCCAAGCAATTTATCTTTAATGACTATCGTCTTTTCAATGATTATGATTTTATCTATATTTTTAGCATTTGTATTTAAATGGACAGGTTTAATCGATGATGTTTTACTTATGGTTATTATCATTTCAACAATAAGTCTAGGCGTAGTTGTTCCAACGCTTAAAGAAATGAATATTATGCATACGAGCATAGGTCAGTTTATTTTACTAGTTGCAGTTGTAGCAGATTTAGTAACGATGATTCTATTGACTGTTTACGGTACGATAAACGCAAAAGGTGATTCACCGCTATGGTTAATAACGATTTTAATCGCATTTGGAATTGTATTTTACATAATTGGTGGCTATTTCATTAAATCACCGTTCTTAAAAAAGTTAACTTCAGGAACAACACAAATAGGGATAAGAGCAGTATTTGCACTTATTATACTATTGGTTGCTTTAGCTGAAGGCGTAGGGGCTGAAAATATACTTGGTGCCTTCTTAGCAGGTGTTATTGTTTCATTGCTTGGTCCAGATCAAGATATGATAGAGAAATTAGATTCATTTGGATATGGGTTTTTCATACCAATATTCTTTATCATGGTCGGTGTAAATTTAAACATACCTTCTTTAATAAAAGAACCAGGCTTGTTGCTTATCATACCTTTATTGTTTATTGCTTTCTTAATTTCAAAATTAATACCAGTAAGTATTATTGGAAAATGGTATGATATGAAAACAACAATTTCATCAGCATTTTTATTAACATCAACACTTTCTCTTGTAATTGCAGCTGCTAAAATTGCTGAACAATTAGGCACTATTTCACCTGAAATCTCAGGTATACTTGTGTTAAGTGCAGTTATAACATGTGTGTTTGTACCAATAGTATTCAAGAAGTTATTCCCAATACCAGAAGAAACTAAAGTAATTGTTAAAGTAAGTTTCATTGGTAAAAACCAACTGTCTATACCAGTTGCTCAAAGTATTCATTCACACATATATCAAACGACTATGTTCTTTAGAAAAGACTTAGCTGATCATCGTAATTTAGATGAAAGTATTAAAACACATGAGTTAGATGATTATGTTGAAGAAGAACTAATAGAGCTTGGGTTATTTAAATCAGATATCATTGTTTGTTCTGCAAATGATGATGCTATTAATAAAAAAGTAGCTTTAATGGCTCATAAACATGGTGTTAAACGAATTATTTGTAAGCAAGAAAACATTTCAGAAGATGATGAATTACACGATAAGAACATTGAATTCTTTAGTAGTTTCTTAAGTAATAAGATATTACTTAAAGGTTTAATTGAATCTCCAAACGTACTGAACTTATTAAGTAACGTAGAAACATCACTATATGAAATCGAAATGAAAAATCACAGTTACCACAATGTGTTATTACGTTCATTTCCTTTTGCAGGCGATATCATTTTCGTACGAATTATTAGAGGAAAAGATTCAATCGTACCGCATGGTGATACAGAATTACAATATGGAGATAAACTGATTGTTACAGGTTCGAAAGAATATGTATCAGAACTAAAACAAGATATGGAATTCATTTGATTTAAAGTGAAAATGAGGAGTGAAACTTGCTTCTCATTTTTGCTTTTTTCTAAATGAAAATAAAGGTATTATGCTTGTCAGGTGGTATGACCAGTGGTATCATTACCAGTGAATGTAAAGAATAATATACATATTAAAGGAGTTAAATGAATGTTTAATTTAGAAGGAAAAACATATGTCATTATGGGTATTGCTAATAAGAGAAGTATTGGTTTCGGCGTAGCAAAAGTATTAGATGAACTTGGCGCTAAATTAGTATTTACTTACAGAAAAGAACGTAGTAAAAATCAACTTGAAAAATTATTCGACGAACTAAAAAACCAAGATGAAGCATATTTATATGAATGCGATGTTCAACAAGACGATCACGTTGTAAATGCTTTTAAAGAAATAGGCGATAAGTTCGGTAAAATAGATGGCGTTTATCATTCAATTGCTTTCGCTAATATGGAAGATTTACGTGGTAGATTTAGTGATACAACAAGAGAAGGATTCTTACTTGCACAAGACATCAGTTCTTATTCTTTAACAATTGTTTCAAGAGAAGCTAAAAAACTTATGCCTGAAGGTGGCAGCATCGTTGCTACTACATACTTAGGCGGAGAATTCGCAGTTCCTAACTATAATGTTATGGGCGTAGCTAAAGCAAGTTTAGAAGCAAATGTTAAATATTTAGCAAGTGATTTAGGCGCAGATAATATCCGTGTTAACGCAATTTCTGCAGGACCTATCCGTACTTTAAGTGCTAAAGGTGTAGGTGGATTTAACTCTATCCTTAAAGAAATTGAAGAACGTGCGCCATTACAACGCAATGTAGACACAGAAGAAGTAGGTAAAACAGCTGCTTACTTGCTAAGTGATTACTCTAGCGGTGTAACTGGTGAAAATATTCATGTTGATTCAGGTTATCATATCGTAAAATAATTATTAGTTTGGGAAGTAAACTAGTCTCATAAATAGTGCTCACAATTCGTTGTTGTTTAACCTTCGAATTGTGAGTTTTTATTTATATGAAATGATATTTAAAATGGGAGAGAGATTTCGTAGCCCCGCCCCGGTCAGGATGACTAGGATTGAAAAAAGCTTGATATAAGTGCATTTTCAATTTAATTAGCTACTGCCACTATAACAAAGAGGTCTGATACATTGTTATGT
>X23_Garden_Dormouse__coassemble_80_pt1 | contig 10022 bp, 11 predicted proteins | sample X23_Garden_Dormouse__metabat2_low_PE_002 | metagenome-assembled genome bin X23_Garden_Dormouse | reverse complement strand
ATAAACACTGAAGTTTAATTATTGAGTTTGAACTTCTGGAGCAATATCACAACTACCGCCAGAACCATAATTATTAGCCGTTTTATCACCAGGCTTAACTAACACATACAATGTATATAACGTCACTACTCCAGCTACAACTGTACCGAATGCACCAGCCATCAACGACGCACCAAGCATACCAGTACTTCCAGCCCCTGCAGCTGCAAGGATAGCTACAACAAACGTTACAGTCGCAGCCAAAGCGATAAGGCCACTAATATGAGAAACGATTGCAAGAACCATTGTACGATTTGAATCATGTAAACGTCTTGTCATAACAGTGAATGAAGGTATTATGACTGCCAATCCGAAAAGTCCGCTTAGAAACCCAGCTGAAACCATTCCTAAGAGAGAAGTTATTACAAAGTTGATCCAAAAAGGATGCCAAAAGTCTGGACGATTAGATCTTCCGTTTATGTCTAAAAAACGTACCCAAAAATCTTTGTAACTTTCTATAACTTGATTTTGTGAATTATTCATGAGTTTCCTCCTACCATTTGATAGTAATAGTATACAAAAGTATAACCTTATATAGCAAATGAATTTAAAATTATTCATATTAAGAATAATAGATTTTTATTTTATATATGTAATTTTTTTATTTTACTGAACTTAGAAAAAACAACCGCTATTATACATGTAATTATCCCCGATATAGTATAAATATATTGTATTTCAATATGATCTGTTATATACCCTACTATTAAGATAGAAAATAAAAACGAAACCTGGACAAGTGAATTTTTCAAACCTGTTATTTTAATCATATCTTTTTCATCAATGTTATTAATAATGAAGGTTTCTTGAATTATATCTTTAATTTGTAAAACTGGACCCACTAATAAGACCAAAAATAACGCTATAATATCTATAACATTCACCGAATATAGAATTAACAAAATGCCGTATAGCATCATAAATATTACTATCTTTTTAATTGGTTGATGATTAAATAATTTGCTATATTTCATTACAACAAATGCTCCAAATATAGTGCCAAGGTAATAATTAGCGTTAATGTACCCCCACCAAGTAACATCTTGGCCTAAGTGTTCCTGAACAAATTTTAATGTAACTGACCCTATCCAAATAGAGCCTATTAAAACTTCTAAACATTCTATCACAATCAAATTACGTATCAAAGGCTTCCTGTTCAATAAAGAAAAACTACTCATAATCGTTCTAATAGGGTTTTTACTATTTATTTCTTCTTTTTTATTTTCTATTTTTATATTAATAACAGCTATAAATGCTAATGAAAGCAATACTAAAGATAATACTAGGAGATTATTGTTACCAATCATCGAAATAATCCAAGCACCTAATATCCACCCAGAAAACAATAATGTTTGATCTAAACTTGTAATTATTGATAAACCTTTTGCCATATTTTCTTTATCTAGATTTTCCTTCAATATTCTTGATTTCAAAGGTGTGAAAATACCATTTACAAAAGATAAAAACATAATAAGGGCATAAATTATGATAAGGTTAGCACTATTTTTTATAAATATTAGTAGTAATATTATACTTAATATTTGAAATATAGTATTAAATATCAATAAACTTTTCACTTTAATTCTTTCAGTAATAATAGAAATACTCAAGCCTGAAAGGATTTTGGAGCCAACGCTTATAAACGTTATTAAACTTGAGTAAAACACTGAATTAGTTAGATTATATACATAATAAGTAAGTGCCATAGTGTAGAAAGAAAAAGCTAAATTAGTAGAAAGTTGTGTTATTAAAAGTGAATAAAAACTTAAATTATACTGCATTAGCTATTCTCCTTCTTTTTAATAATACCTTTATGACCTCAATTTTTAGTTCTTACGAAGCTTTTTGACTCTGTTTATTAATAATTGTTTGTATATAAAGTGCCAAAAGTAATTCTGAAGATTCGTGGGCAACATCAATTTTAATATGGTGTTTTTCACCGCGCTTTTTTGTATTTTGTTCTTTTGAAAAGTCAAAAACACTTCTATCCGCTTGGAATAATACTGCATCATTATTATTTGTAATAGTAGTTTTAGTGCTCATATATGCATTGTGAAGTGAATACTCATCATCTTCAGAACGAAATGTGTAAGGTAATTGTTGCTTAATACCTTTATCTTTGATGAGCCTTTTCATTTCATAAATACCTACAAAATCATTATTTAAATAAACATTATACTTATATCTAAGCGAAAATGCATTTCGTGGAATAATTTTAATTTCATTTTTATCAGATGACAAATAAGTACTATAAATTGGCATAAAACCAAAAAGACTGATCAGTTTATGCAATTTATTAAAATAAGTTGGAGTATATGTTATATTTCCTTCTCCGTATATAGGAATCACTTGGTTATCAACTATGTATAAAGGAGATTGAAAGAAATATTCATTCTCCTTTAAATTTAATTTACTTTCATCAACTAAGCTATAAGATGAATACTTTTTTTGCAAAAATTTACGAAATAGAAATATTGTCGTGATAACAATTGTAATTCCTAAGAGAAATAGCCACGAACTCCATAATGGTATATTCAATAATTCTTCATTCCCAACAACTACTGAAAAAGTATTTATAACACTGAAGATAAATAAAACTATCCATATCAGCGTTTCACGGAACATTGCCAACAATAAAACCTCTTTCTTTTAAAGTATTACTATAAAAACTTATCATTTTTCCGCTTTAATATAAACAGGCTTTAATTCTCTATATCAACTTTCAACCTCGCTCATGATTAATACATTTTGTTATATATGTTTTATCGTCATGTCCAATGAGTTTTCCTCGGTAGTGTTGTGGCTCATTAATACCTGTTAGTAGTATAATGTTTTCTTTTTTATTAACTTTATTTATTATTTTCTCTATTGCTTCTTTTCGAGATTTGCCTATAATGAGATTATTTAAATCGTATGTTTTGGGTAAATTTTTAATCATTGTATCGATAATTAAATTTTCATTTTCATATCCAACTTGCTCAGAAGCTAATACTACTTGATCGATATACTTTGGAATGAGTTTCATAGTGGATTCTATTTTATCGTAGCCTCTTAATCCGACTCCTGTAATCATAACTGTAAGTTGTTTATCTATATTTGAAGCGTATCTTAAGGCGTCTTCAATGGATTCTTTAATTGCTAATGGTGTATGAGCGAAATCTAATATGAATTGATAGTCGTTTATTTCAAACGTTTCAAATCGATGTGCTGGGGGTTTCATCGTTTCAACTGCTTTTAATATATCTATAATATTAAAGTTTAATTTGTGTAACGTAAATATGCTAGTCGCTAGATTAATATAGTTATGTGTTCCATTGAATAGGACATCTAATTTATAAACTTCTTTACCAATTGATATATATAGTTTATTATTTTTCAACTCATATTTATAATAGGTATCGTTATTATTAGAAAAATGATATTTGTCATTACATATTTTTAAATATTCTTTAGTATCATAATCCACCATGCTTCTCTTACTTAATTGATCTAGCTTTAGTTTTGATTCTAAATAGTTCTCTATTGTGTGATGATATTCTAGATGTTCAGAACTAAAGTTTGTAAATACAGCTATTTCATTTTCAATAAAATCTACTCTTCTTTGATCTAGAGCGATAGATGTTGCTTCATATACAATATAATCATAATCTCGTTCAGCGAAATACTTTATGATTTCGGCAAATTCAAAGTGCATAGGTGTTGTAGGAGTTGAATGTAAAAATTCTATTTTATTATAGTCATCATCGTAAACGCCTAACGTACCAATGGTAGCTACTTTTACATCCATTTTTGATAATAGCTTACATATCATATGGCTTGTAGTAGTCTTTCCATTAGTACCCGTAACTGCTATAAACTTTAATTGTTCTATATATTTGTCGTAGAATAAGTGGACAAGTTTAATTGCGACTGATTCATAATTATCTATATACACAACATAGACATTCCCTTTAATATCATCCAAACTATTTAATGGCATATTCGTGATGATTAACACTGGGTTTTTCTTAACCGCTTCTATTGCATATTTTTTTGAATGCTTTGATGATTTCAAAATAAAAATTGATGAGTCTTGAATATCTTGATACATAGATGTTACATCTGAACAATCTTTATTAAAATTAACTTTGTAACTATGATCATCAAATATGATATCTCTTTTTATTTTTGATAATACATTTGTAATTTCCATATTTTTCTCCCTTTAATGAATGATTCAGTCTTATCCATGTAAAAGAAAACTATATCCCCATGGGAAATAGTTTCCTCTTAAATCATTAATTGCTAATTATTTTTGTGCACCTGTATCTGGCATTTCTTTTGGCATATCCATTTCAAAATCTGATTTGTTCTGCATTACAATTGCGTTACTTAAACCTTTAGCTGGCATAAACATATGAGCGTATGCTTCTCTTACTTTCATAGTAGATGTTTTATAATCGCCTTTTGTATATGCATCAAATGAAGCTAGTAATTGATCTACGTGCATACCTAAACCGTCAGCTAATTCATTACTTTTCAGTTGATTATCTGTAGCTTTAGATAAGAATGCTCCAAATTCTTTACTGTAATTATCTAAATTGCTTTTCGCTTCTTGTTTAGCATCTTTATCGTTATTTTTAGAAGCTTCTACATAATCTACAAAGTAACCAATGTGTTCAGACCACATTTTTTCAAATTCCATTCCTGCGTCTTTACCATATGCGTCTTCTATTGCTTTTGATAAGTCTTTCGTATTCATTTCTAGCGCTTTTACAGAGGCTTTATAATTTTCAGAACCATCATATCCATTTTGCATTGCATCAGCTGCTAGTGCTGCATGCTCACTCATGAGATAATTTAAATCTGATCTTAAGTCTGCTGCTTTAGTAGTTGCACTTGTATGATGATAGTCTTCTGGGAACTGTTTAGTAATTGCGTCCGATAAGCCTTTACTCACCATATACATATGATGAATGGATTCTCTTTCATATTTATAAGCTTTGTCGTAGTCTCCATTTACCGATGCGTCAAATGCACTAACTAATTGGTTAACATGCATTTGTAAACCGTCTGATAATCCTTTAGCTTCTAATTTTTCATCAGTGGCTGTAGCCATAAATTGTGAGAACGTATCTCTATAATTATCTAAGTTATTCAACGCTTCTTGTCGTCCTTTTTCATCATTGTTGTTTGTAGCATTCACGTAATCTACAAAGTAACCAATATGTTCAGACCACATTTTTTCAAATTCCATTCCTGCGTCTTTACCGTATACATCCCCAATAGCTTTAGATAACTCTTTCGTATTCATATTTAGTGATTTTACTGATTCATCAAAGTCTTTAGAGCCTTCTGCACCTTTTCTCATTGTATCCGCTGCTAAATACGCGTGTTCACTTAGTAACATGTCTAAATTACTTCTTAACTCAACCGCTTTGCTATCTGTTTTTGTAACCGATTCATGCGATGCGTCGTGTGCTTGTGCTACTTGTGACATACCTGCGCCCGTCCCTAACAATGAAACCGATAATGACATAGCTAATACTTTCTGTGAAATATTCATCAAATCACTCCTTTATTTTTTTGTTCATAAGGTATACGTAACAAATAAAAAAAGAGATCACATTATTTAATGTAATCTCTAAAAAATTTTAAACTTTTTCACTCGCCATAATAATATCCCCTTCAGGAGCTTGGTTATTAGGTGATGGTTCGAGTGTAATAGCTATTTTATCTTGTTTGTCTAATTCAATATCGCTTAGGTCAAAGACAACCATTCCGGAATCTTTGCTAGAAACAAATGTACCTGCACGGTATGGCTTTTCTCCTTTGAGTATCCACACTTGGTATGCTTGATTACCTTTTGTTTCTTGTAAACCGTTTGCTTGTACAACTAATTGCTTTTCATTATTACTCTTTGCTACAAAAGCTTCTCCTTGAACTTTATCTTGTTCGGTAGATTTTAATTTTATAACTTGTGCATCATCTTTATTGATTAATTTATTATCTTTCGGTTTCTTTTCTTTGTCTTGTGTATTAAATTGATAAACATTTCCTATCAAAGATATAAATAAAAGTGCAGCCATACTTACAAATGCTATATTTCTAATTATATTATTTTTTCGTTTTATAGGTTTTTGTTTCTTTTCAATAAACGATCCACTTTTTTCTTGGTGTGACGATTCTTCTTCTTTATTGTCTTCATTTAATATATTATTCATTATTCTGCTCTTCATCTCTTTAGGAGGAGTTACACGTTCAACATGATAAGGAAGAGACTCATTTAATATATTTAAATCGTTTAGTTCATCTTGGCATGCTTTACACGTTTTTAGATGTTCTTCGAATTCTTGCTTTTCTTCTTCAGTTAGTCGGCCATTAAAATATTCATATATTTTTTCACATTCCATATTAATTCATCTCTCCCTTCTTATTATTTTTGAATTTATGTTTTAAATGTTGAATGGATAACCTCAGTCTACTTTTGACTGTTCCTAGAGGTATTTCAAGTGTTTTCGATATTTCTTTGTGATTACAACCTTTAAAATAAAATAAATATAGAATTATTTGTTGTTTTTCATCTAATTCGTCTATACATTCTTTAATTTGTTCAGATTGTTCTTTCGTTATTAATTCGGATTCTGGTACATTATCAGCTTTTAAATTATCTCTTTCTTCATCATATTCATATGCTGACATTTTGGTTCTTCGAATATAATCAATTGCTAGATTTCTTGAAATTGTAATAAGCCATGTTGACATTTTCCCCTTGCTACTATCAAATCTTGCTTTTTGATTCCAAATTTTCATAAATACATCTTGAAGCACTTCTTCACTTGATTGCTTATCTTGTGTTATTTTATAAATAAAATTATACAATAAAGACTCATAGCGATCGTATAAGATTTCTAAACTATTCGCGTCTTTAGCTATAATTTTACCGTACACTTCTACATCCGACTCTTCCATTGTCACACCCCCTGACACTCACCATTATATGAGAGTGAACGTCATATGCAAAATCTCAACCACTTTTTAATTCTGTATACACAACTAATCTATTCGGTGTACTTCCTAATTCGGGGTTATATTCTCCTTCACAAGTGATTAAATTTAAATGTCTATTACTAGAATATCCAAATATTTTTTCTACTGGTGATTTTTTTAATTCATATAATTTTTTATCATATACTTTAAAAATTAACTTCTTATGATTTTTATCTTCTACCTCAATCTCATCGCCCTTTTTCAATTTATGCAGATCCGTAAAGACACCTGGATTTTGCCCATCATTTACATGACCAGCAATAACCGCATTTCCATTATCTCCAACCTTATAACCTTCTTTAAACCATGCAGGTGTATTGATATCTTTAGGTTCTTCCATCTCGCCATCAGAATTAACACCAGTATGTTCTAATTTGTTAGAAATATTTAACCTCGGAATACTAATCTTCACAGGCACAATCTCACTGTCATAACTTTCGAACTTTTTAGGTTTTACCTTAGTAGATTTCTCACTCTTTAAGTTGCTATCTTTGTTTTTATTTACATCGCTATCTGTGTCATTAACATTCATACATCCACTTGTAAATATCGCTAAAATAAGTATTATTATTATTTTCTTCAAATCACTCACACCCTTTATAGGGTATACGCATTAATTCTTTTAAGGGATCACATAAACACTAAGTGATTGCGACTTTTTTGTGACAAGTTTTCTCAAAACATTCATATATAATACTTCATGATAATTAAAATTTATAGTCACTATTACTATTTAAATAAGCATAAAATAGTCCTATAATCACTCCTCCACCAATATAGTTACCTATACATGAAGCAATTATATTTATCATCACTGGAATCGTACTTAACTCTTCGCTTTGATATAATAGTCCTCCAGTAAATAATACAGTGTTATAAACTACATGCTCATATGCCATAAAAGCAAAGATTGACACACCAAACATAAGCACAAACATTTTAGCTAAAATATCTTTTATTTGCATTGCGATAACCAATGAAATATTAATAAAGAAGTTTGCAAAAATACCTTTAACTAATATAGCTGTAAAGCCTGCAGTTAATGTTTTATGAGCAATAATATTATCTAGTTGAGTTAGCATTTCTGGAGTCATTACATCCGATAAATAAAACAATACAAAAAATATAAAACCACCTAAAAAGTTTCCTAAAAAGCAAAGAGTAAATATTTTCATAACTCGAATAGGGTTTGTAATGCGATAGTATAAACCAACAGTAAAATACATAAAATTACTGGTAAGAAGCTCAGAGTTAGTAAACAGTATAAGAACTAAAGCAAAACTAAAACAAATGGACGCAATTAAATTAATTAGACCACCAGCAATTTGTCCATCTAATGATGCTCTTATCATTAAAACAAATACAGTAATCAACCCTAAAATAAACCCCGACATAGTAGCTCTTAGTATATATCTTTTTCTATAAAAACTTTGCAAAATATCTTTTGTTTTTATTGTATCCACAACATCGTCTATAAACTGTTTCCCATAAAATACTTTATTATTGCTATTAATATCATTCAACTTTATAACCTCACTTCTTAATATACAAACTAGATTATGATTTAATAATAACTAATTGTGAAGTATTTCACAATATATTTTTTAAATAAAATAACTTATTAAATGTCGTAATACTAGGTTATGCAATCAAATAAAAAAATAAATTCTCCTAATCCATTAATTAGAAATTATTACGGATTAGGAGAATTATTTTGAGCGAGGAATTATATGTTCCAATTCTTTTCTATATATTCACACTTACAATACGCCTGAACGTTGAAAATGCTTTTTCAATATTTGTTTTGCGATAAAGCCTCCTGCTATTGCACCAAGGATACATAAGATGAAAATTACTGGAAGAACTTGATATGTAAATACTGAATCAAATGCTTTGGCATAATCTTCACCATGGTTTTGTTTCATGTTGCTAAAATATTTATCTCTCATAATATAAAATGGTAATAACCCTCCTGTTGTCCAAATTGAAAAGACAACATATCCTGTTATTATCCAAAACCATTGTTTATATTTACCGACATTCATAATTAAGTCACCAATGATTATAAGCGGAATAGCGATGACCATTGATGGCCATGGATGCCCCATGATAGCCATAATCACGTTCACGATAATACCGCAAAGTGATAACACACCGAATTTTTGTGTTTTAGCAACTAATAATAAAACGGGTACCGCTCCAAAAAAAGCGATAAGTACTGGTAAAGCTATCATCATAACAGGTACCGCTCCTGTCATACCTACTATAAATACTATAACGAAATATAATGCTGTAAATAAACCAATGTTAATTAAATCTTGTACGCCAATTTTTTTAGTTTCCAAAATTGTACCTCCTATTTTTACCTTATTTATGTAAACTCTAAAAATTGTTTCAATCTCGGAAGTGTCTCTTCAGTTAATGTATATTGCTCTGCTACTTGGCCATTATCAATCCTTAAAATGTCATCTGCACTTTCAAGAATCAACTCATAATCATGCGTAATTAATAAGACTGTTCTTCCTTTATTGGTTAGCTCTTTCAATGTTTGTGCTACATCTTGCATATGCTTTCCGTCTAAACCACTAGTTGGTTCATCAAATATAAGTATTTCTCGCTCAGTTACTACTCCGCTAGCAATAGCTAATCTTTGTTTTTCGCCACCTGATAATGCTAGTGGATGTCGTTCTCGATCTTTGGCAATATCAAAGGTTGTGAGTTGTGTTTCGATTTCTGCATCACTTAGCGTCTTATTACTAATAAGCAATTCATTTTCAACACTTTCAGCAAACAGCTGACAATTCACATCTTGAAATACCATGTAAACTTTTTCTAAACGTCCTTTATTGTTATATGTTTTATCGTGATGTTTAATTGCTCCTTAAAATTAACACTCAATCCCTGATAAACATCTTGCTAATGTAGACTTGCCAGCACCATTACGACCGATAATA
>X23_Garden_Dormouse__coassemble_79_pt1 | contig 10066 bp, 9 predicted proteins | sample X23_Garden_Dormouse__metabat2_low_PE_002 | metagenome-assembled genome bin X23_Garden_Dormouse | reverse complement strand
TTCAAATACAACGGCAGATGATGAAGAAGCTGTTAGACTACATGAAGAGCGAGTGAACGTCGACAAAGAAAACGTTGAAACTGGTGAAGCTTCAGTTGATAAACATGTAGTTGAGGAAACTGAAGAGTTCGATGTACCTGTAGAAAAAGAAGAAGTTACTATCGAGCGTCGACCAGTAAATGAAAAAGTAGATAGCGACTTTGAATCAAACGAGGATGATTCTATTCACGTACCATTACATGAAGAACGTGTGAATGTTGATAAAGAAAACGTAGTGTCTGAAGAAATTGTAATCAAGAAAAACAAAGTACAAGACACAGAACACGTTTCAGAAAATGTAAGACGAGAAGAAGCAGATATTAATAATCCTACTGATGATGATAAACAATAAAACATCATTAATATTAAAAGGGTCCGGGGCATAAATAATTGTCCCGGGCTCTATTTTACGTATATAAAATATAAGAAAACACTGTATAAGCATTTTTAGTGTGATATGTTATAATATGACTAAATCTTGAGTCGAGGGGTTTATTAACATGAATTTTGAAGTTGTCACATCAATAGATGATCCATTGTTTAAAAAAGCATTAGATATGTATGAGGAAATTTTCAAAGTAGAAATCAGAGAAGATCGTCATGTGTTCATACATTCATTAACATCTGAATATATCAAAAATCATTATATATTTTTAGTTGGTCTTAAAGATGATATGGTTGTTAGCCTATCAACTGGTCATTATGAACCAACTACTAACTCTGCATTCATTAATTATTTAATGACCCACCCAGAACACCGAAATCGACGTGTAGGTGCACAAACTTTAGAAAAAATCGAAGAAGAATTACACAAGTGTGGTCAAGAAGTACATGGTAGAGATGCTAACATGATTATGCTTGAGTCATTCGGTGAAGAATCATATGATTCTGAAGAAGGAAAAGAACAAGCTATTATGCGCAAAAACTTTTTCAATAGACATGGTTATGAAATTTTGCAAAACATATCATATATTCAACCAAATCCTCAAAAATCTTTACCACCTTCACCAATCAATTTATTTGTTAAACAATACTTACCGCTTCAAAAAGACGTTATTATGCCAAGTATACGTTCATGTTATATTAATAAATATATACACGGTAACGAAAATGACAGAGAATTTGTATATGAACTATTAGATTCAATGGGGTTATAAAATTACAGGCTGCGACATAAATAAATGTCTCAGCCTGTTTTATCATATTGGCAGTAGCTGACTGGTATGAAAACACGATTATATCAAGCTTTTTTCATATCTAGTCATCCTTGCCGGGGTGGGGATACAAAATCTTTTTAACAAAATGAGATGCCTCTCCCGCTCCCTGATTTTTATTTTTCTGTATATCTCTTTATAAGGTCTTGAGCTTTTTCTCTCTTAGCTCCCTCGGGATTTGTACCACACCACAAATTCATATAATCAGGATTGTCTTCTTTTTTAGACTTCCCTCTCATAGGCTGTGTTAATATATTTTGAATTGGATAAGGACAAATCGCTCTTTCAAATGTTTCAGCATAGACAATATAAGCATTTCTTATTCCATTAGCATAGCGACCACTAAATGTATTTGTTAAAACAATATCTTTAGTAGTAGCTCGCAATATACTCTCTTTATGGATGTTAGGCACTCCGCTTTCTTCTGTTGTTAAAAATGCTGTACCTAACTGTACAGCCGTAGCGCCTTTTTGAAGGAAAAATTGTGAACGTTCAGGGTTTGTTATTCCACCTGCTACTATTAGAGGTAAATCTATAGATTCCTTTGCAAGATTAAATAATTGCTCTGTTGTAAGCAGGTCATCTGGTAATGACTGTTTAAAGGAGCCTCTATGCCCGCCTGCTTCCTTTCCTTGTAAAACAATTCCATCTACACCAACCTTCACTAAATCTAGTGCTTCCTCCAACTCAGTGGCTGTTCCTAATACTAATATTTTATGCCTGTGCAACTTGCTGACAAGCGCTTCTGTTGGTTTGCCAAATGTAAAACTCGCAACTTTTACTTCTTTATCAATAATGACATCTATCATTTCGTCGAATTGATTTGTAATCTTTACTTCTTTAATTGGTTCATATTGAAGTTCTTCTTCTATTGGTTTCAATATTGCATTCATTCGATCAACTTTGTCTTGATTAATTTCAGGAAATTCTGGGATAAATAAATTCACGCCAAACGGTTTATCAGTCATTTTTCGTATCTTATCAATATCGTCTGATAATGATTCTGGATTCATATAACCTGCCCCTATTTGACCTAATCCACCTGCGTTACAAACTTCAGAAACCAGCTTAGGTGTCGTTACACCACCAGCCATTCCTGCTAGAAATATTGGTTCTGACACGCCTAATTCATTCAATAACATAGTTCTATTCATATCATTACCCCTTTCAAAATAACCATAAGCTGATTGCTTTATTTTTGTCATTATTTAGTTCATTATAATGTCATCTTACTAAAAGGAGTATCAAAATGTCACAATCAAAACTTACATTGACAGAAATTATAAAGAAAAGAAAATCAGTTAAGGAATTCGACCCTAACTTTAAAATACCTAGAGAAGAAATTGAAGAAATGATTGAGCTAGCTACAGAAGCACCTTCATCAATCAATTTACAACCTTGGAGATTTGTTATTATAGATTCAGAAGAAACTAAACAAAAATTAGATAGCCTTGTACAATTCAACCAAAGACAACTTCACTCTTCAAGTGCTATTATTCTCATATTAGCTGACTTAAAACATGCTGATTACGTTAGTGAAATTTATGAGAAAAACGTAGAACTTGGATACATGGATGAAAACTCTAAAGATTATTTCATTGAAACAATTTCTAATTTAATAAGCGGTGCAGATGAAAGCTACTTCAAAGAACAAGGTTTAATGGATGTAAACCTAGCTTCTATGCAACTTATGCTTATTGCTACTGATCATGGTTATGATACTAACCCAATTGGTGGTTTCGACAAAACGGCTTTACTTGAAGCTTTAAATATCGATACTTCACGATATGTACCTGCTCATTTACTTGCTATCGGTAAAGGCGCTAAAGCTCCGCATGAGTCAAGTAGATTACCAGTAGAAAGTATCATAGCATGGAACGACGAAAGTGATGGTATAGTTGGAAAATAATTGTTAAATTATTTAAATATGGACTAGTCTTCGTAAATAAAAACATCATTAATGAGATATTAATTCAAATCAAACCCTAAAAGTTAGATAAAATTCTAATTTTTAGGGTATTTTTTATATTGCTTTATTACTTAATAGAGTGTAGAATTTATTGCGCTAAGACTTTTTTACATGAACGCTTTAACGCTTTAAAGTATTTTATATATAAAGGAAGGTTTATTATGAAAAATTTATCACAATGGTCTTCTAATATTGGATTTATATTAGCAAGTGCGGGATCAGCTATTGGATTAGGTGCTGTATGGAAATTCCCATACATGGCTGGAACTTATGGCGGGGGTGCATTTTTATTCATCTTCATCATATTTACACTACTAGTTGGTTTACCACTACTATTAAGTGAGTTTATATTAGGACGATATGGAAAGACTTACTCAACAAATATATTCAAGAAAGTTTCTGGTAAGTCTTCTTTCAATTTAATCGGTTGGCTTGGTAATTTAACCGTGTTTGTATTATTTTCTTTCTATAGTGTTATCGGCGGTTGGATTATTTTATATATTATTAGGACGTTATTGGATAGCGTTGGTTTAACGCATTCCAATGAATACGGAAATATCTTTAATGATTATATTTCAAATCCACTCTTCGCATTAGCAAGTCAATTTGCGTTTATATTTATCACCGTTATTATTGTTAGTAAAGGTGTAGAAAAAGGCATAGAAAAAGCATCAAAAATCATGATGCCACTATTGTTTTTATCATTTTTAATCATTATCATTCGATCTGTAACTTTAGACGGCGCTTTAGAGGGTATCCAATATTTCCTTACTCCTAAAATAGCTGATTTAAGCTCTGAAGGTGTGTTATATGCTCTTGGTCAATCCTTCTTTGCCTTATCACTAGGTACATGCGGAATGATGACATACGCTTCATACTTAGACAGAAAAACGAATATCGTTAAAAGTGCTAATGCAATTGTATGGATGAACATCGGTGTATCAATAGCAGCAGGACTAGCAATATTCCCAGCTATTTTTGCTTTTGGTCTAGAACCCAACCAAGGTCCTGGATTATTGTTCATCATATTACCACAAGTTTTTGATCAAATGTTTTTAGGTTCATTATTCTATTTATTATTCTTATTATTGTTCTTGTTCGCAGCAATTACATCATCAATATCATTGCTCGAATTAAATATATCAAACATCACAAAAAATAATAATGATTATAGAAAGAAATGGGCTTATATTATTGGTGGTCTTGTGTTTATTTTTGGGATACCTTCCGCTTTATCAAATGGATTGTTGCAAAACTTAACATTTGGTGTCGGTACATTCTTTGATAACATGGATTATTTAGTAGCTAACATTTTAATGCCTATCGGAGCTTTCGGTGTCACAATATTTGTTGGTCACATTTTTGATAAAACTACTATTATGAAAGAGTTGAATATGCAAGATAGTAAAAAAGGACGACTCTTCGTTAACACTTGGTATTTCTTAGTTAGATTTGTTTTACCAATTATTATCATCGCAGTATTCATCGGACAATTATTATAGGATGAACATATTAAAATCAATAGATAGTCATTTTTAGGAACTAAAATGTGTAATTGTCACGATTTTATAAAAAATAAGCATCTCACTTTCAAACTGAAATAATCAGTTAAGTGAGATGCTTTTTATTTTAAAGTATTCCTATCCATTTCCAATAAGTCATACTCATTATAACTATTAATATATAACCGATGACGGTAATTGGTACACCTGTTTTAATAAAATCTTTTACTGTGAATGTCTCTGTACCATATGCGAGCATATTTTGTGGTGAACTCACTGGTAATAAGAAACCAAAACTAATAACAAATTGTTGGATTAATACGAAACCAATCGACTGATCTCCTAAATCTAGCGTTTGTGTTAAAGCGATAAATACAGGAATCAGTGCTGAAGAAAGACTCGTTGCACTCGCAAAACCTAGATGTATAAGAATATTAAATAGTGATATTAAAGCAATGATTGCAATTAAAGGCATATGATTTAATCCCATCAAACCGAATGTTTTATCACTTAACCATTGTGCTGCTGTTGTTTCTAATAAAACAGTTCCTAAAGATATTCCTATACCAAATACAATAACAGTTCCCCAAGGGATTTTCTTTTCGACATCTTCCCAAGTAAATACTCCTATTTTAGGTGTAAGCATTATTGCTAAAGCGATGATTGTAATGGAAGATGAGTCTATAGGATGCAGTAATTTTTCTGTAGACCAGAATAATAGTAATAAAACGGAAATAGTGATGAGTCGCCATTCTCTTGCTGATATAGGACCTAGTTCTTTTAATTGTTTTTTAACTAATTCTGTCCCGCCTTCGATTTCCTTTTCTTCAGGTTTAATAATTGTAATCATCACAAAGTATAAGACAACTGACATTATAATAGACCATGGTGCTGCATATAAGAACCATTCGCCCCATGATATATCTTGCCCCATAGATTTATTAATAAATCCGATTGCGACTATATTCTGTGCTGCTGCAGTCTTTATACCAATATTCCATATTGATACTGAATGGACTGCCGTTATAATCAGTAAAGCAGCTAGCTTACTGTTTTTAGACGTATTGAATGCTGCAATCATACCTAATAGTATAGGTACGACTGCGCCTGCTCGTGCTGTAGCTGAAGGAACAAAGAATGCCAATATTATTGAAACAACTATAGCTCCAATAACAATTCTATTAGTCTTATTTCCTACAACTGACAGAACTTGCAATGCTAAACGTTTATGCAAGTTTGTCACTTGCATGGCTGTTGCGAGAAAAAGCGCTGCAGCAACAAGCGCAACTGCAGATCCTGAAAATCCGCTTAAGGCCATTTTTAAAGCATTACTCGTTCCTAATAAAGCATCTCCTTCAACAGCTTTACCATCCACCGCGGGATTACCTAATGAATCAGCTAAATCTTGAACTGGACTAAAACCAGTTAATAATACAATAAGACCAACAATCATTACAGCTGATACTGGATATGTAACAGCTTCTGTAACCCACATAATGACGGCAAAAGCTAATATTGCCAGTGCGCACTTAGCCATAATAGGTAAATCGTTAGGTGTTGGTAATAATAATATTGTGATTAGTACAATAAAACTAATGATAATCCAAATTGGTTTAAAAGCTTTTTTCTCTGCATTTTTTGACATCGACAACAGCTCCAATTTATTGTTTATTATTCTATTTTCCTAAATAGTAACATATTTCTTATTGGGATATAACGAATTATTTAACTAATACTTGAACTTTATCACAAATACATGTAATGTATTAAGGGAAGCGTGACGGTTGTCTGTCGGCAGACAACCCGACCTATAGAAAACACTGTTATATAAAGGATGAGGCATAGAAATGTTAACAAAAGAATTCTCAGCTAAGGTTGGTCTTAGCGAAAAGCAAGTTAGAAAAATTGTACAGCACTTAGAAGATAGAGGTTATCAGCTTTCTAAGACGGAATATCGTGGAAGAGAAGCTACAGATTTCCAAGAAGAAGATATTGAATTATTCCAAGAAATTGCTGAAAAAGTGAAAGAAACTAACAGTTATGATCAAGCTTTTGAAACTTTAGAAAAAGAAAAAGATTTCTTACAAGTTCTTGTGAAAGATGAACCTACTCAACAAACGCCTGAACTTCAACAATTAATTGATGAATTAAGAACTGAAGTACAACATATGCGTAGAGAAAGACAAATGTTAGGCGAAATGCTACAACAAGTACATATTACACAACAAAAATTAGAACAAACTTTAGCTTTACAAGCGCCACAAGAAACTCAAAATAGTGAGCCAACTGAGAATACTAACGTAGCGGAGAAAGAAACTACTCAAACTGAAACTTCTCCTAAAGAAGAAGTTGAAGCGACTACAACTCAATCTGTTAAAACTGAAGATATAGATGAGACACCTTCTAAAGTAACTGTAGCTGCTGCAGAAGCATCAAAAGAAAACAACGAACAAGATGACGATAATAAGCAAGCTTCAGCAGAAACTAAATCTGAGCAATCTGAAGAAGTTAAAGCAGAAACTACAGAAACTGCTAAAGAGCCTTCAGAAAAAGAAGAAGTTAAAGAAGAAGCTAAAGATGACAAAGAAGAGTCTACTACTTCTGAAACTTCAAACGATGAAACAGTTGTACCACTTACAGCAGAAAGCAATCAATCAGAAGAATCTCCAAAAGAAGAACCAAAGAAAAAAGGTTTCTTCCAAAGATTATTCAATATATAATATTTTAAAAACCTAGAAGACATATATCTTCTGGGTTTTTTGTTCCAAAATTTACTAAATCATTTTGACTTATGTTAAGTTTTTGTAAATTTATGGGCTTTTATTGTAAATCAAATTTCCACTTTGATATATTAAAAGCTAATCATACACAGATAAATACGATTAGGGGTGCTCCATTAAGTGGAAACATTATATTTTGAAAACATAAAGTACAATGACTTGATAATAAACAATAATCAAACTGTTAAAATTCTTAAAGACAATATCGACTTCTATATTCATTTGAATTTAAAAGAAAACAACGAACAATTAATTATTTTCTCTAACGGTGCTATCGATCCTAATAAAAGTAAGCCACCAGTTTTTATGAGACATTCATGGCACGAAGACTTTAATGCAAGTTGTATTTTTATTGATGATAGAACTGTTCATAATAATAACTTGAGAATCGGTTGGGGTGTTGGCAGCGAAGATAGACATTATTTAATGGATTATAGTGATATTGCCCAAATGATTGCAAATACGCTAAGTATCCAACCTGAAAACACCTATTATTATGGTTCATCAGCAGGAGGTTTTATGTCCATGTATCTTGCCACGTTACATAAAGATACTAAAGCCATTGTTAACAATCCTCAATGTTATGTTGATAAATATGATCAAACCAATGTAAATAAGCTTTATACATCTATATTTCCTGACTATTCAACAGAAGAAATCAAGAAGAAATATGCTATTAGGTTATCTATTACTAGTTTGTTTAGACAAAAAAACTATGTTCCAGAAATCTATTATGTACAAAATAGGTTATGCTCATCAGATATGAAAAATCAGTTTAATCCTTTTTGTAATATGTTGGACAGATATGATATAGATAGTACTAATATAAAATTTATCCTCTACAACAATTTAAAATCAGGTCACGCTCCCCTTCAACGAGCCGGAACAATAACGCTTGTAAATCGAATAATTGAAGGAAATCAAATGACGTAAGACTAGAGATGAAAAAAGCTTAATATAAGCGCATTTGTATTCTAATTAGCTACTGCCAATATAAAGAATCAGGCTGGGACATTTATTTATGTCCTAGCCTGTTTTTATGTCTTTTTAACTTGATTTTTATTCTATGTCGTTTATCCTAAATATAATTACTATAAAGGAAAGCGAGGATATCTATGATGGCTTACTCAACTTCCGAAATCTCTGAAGCCTTAAATACAATAAACGCTACTATTACAAATTGCGAAAAGATGCTCGGTAAATTTGATGAAAATACATCTCAACACTCGCTTTTAATTAACAGAATACAAGCTTTGAAAACTTCTAAAGGTGTCATAACATCAACTGAGTATTACGATAAAATCCAGCTAGAAGAAGCTTTACCACCGATAGAATCTATTATCAACAAATCATCTAAAGCACAAATCAAACACAATAAAGAAAGCTCGACATACAAACGATTACAAAAGCATATACACGCAATGAAGATTGCTCAATTTTTTATATATGCAGATTTAAAAAATAAATAGGTTAATTTTTGTAAATTTTATGTTAACCTATACGAGTACTGTAAAAAAATCGATAAATTCTTAAAGTAGAGGAAAAAATTATGAAATTCACAAAAGAAGAATGGCGTAACACAGATTTCAAATTAAACATGGATGTCAGTCATTTAAACTTAGATGAAATCATCAGCTTAAATGATAATTTAACTACTACAGAAATAGACGAAGTATATTTGCCGTTAATTAACTTTTTGACAAACAAAGTTAAATTTCACAAAGACTACTCACAGAACATCAATACAAAATTACTCAACAAAAATAATACACCACCATTTATAATTGGTGTCTCAGGTGGCGTATCAGTAGGTAAAAGTACCGTTTCAAGACTACTCTTACACCTACTCCAAGAATATAATCCTGATTGGAAAGTCGACCTTATCACAACAGATGGGTATATTATGCCCAAACAAGAACTGATTGATAAAGACTTACTTTCTAAAAAAGGATTCCCTGAAAGTTATGATACAAAAATACTTATTGATCACTTAAAACAAATAAAAGAAAATGAACCAAATATACCAACATACACATATTCACATATCACATATGACAGACTTAAAGAACAATATCATTACGTTGATTGTCCAGATATCCTTATAATCGAAGGCGTAAACATATTCCAAGTGAATCCACACGAAGAAGAACTTGTAAGCGACTATATCGACTATAAAATCTATTTAGACTCAACAATAGATAACATGAAAAAATGGTATCTCAATCGCTTCTTATTACTACAAGAAGAAGCCTTCCAAAAACCAGATTCTCATTTCTACAGATACCGTGATTTACCTAAAGAAGAAGCAATCAAAATTGCTACAGAAATTTGGGAAGATATAAACGAAGTGAACTTAATAAAAAATATTTTACCAACTAAAAACAGATCAGATCTCGTATTGTATAAGAGTGAAAATCATGTAATTGAAAACTTAAGATTTAATAAATTTTAGATATCAAACCCCTCTAGTATCCAAACTAGAGGGGTTTGATATCTATTTAAATACCTATTTACCAACTTTCACAAGAGGTCCTTCCGTCTTATATATTTTTGTGTAATAGC
>X23_Garden_Dormouse__coassemble_78_pt1 | contig 10085 bp, 6 predicted proteins | sample X23_Garden_Dormouse__metabat2_low_PE_002 | metagenome-assembled genome bin X23_Garden_Dormouse | reverse complement strand
TTATTATAGAGAACGTCTATTCTTCCGTACGTTGTTATTGTTTCAGCTACCGCACTTTTAACATTTTCTTCATTTGAAATATCTACTACAAATAATGAAGCTTCTCCACCATTATTATGAATAGAATCTACTGTTGCTTGCCCTGCTTTTTCATCTCTTTCAAAAACAGCTATTTTACCGCCTTCTTTAGCAAATGTTTCAGCAGCTACTTTTCCCATTCCACCGCCTGCACCAGTAATTATACAAACTTTATCTTTGAGTCTCATCATATACTCCTCCTTAAAATCAACATTAACTTTGTTCAAAGTATCGTGAACGTTCCCAAGTTGTGACGAATGAATCAAATTCATTTTGCTCGGATCTAGCAGCTTCTAAATAGTGTTTAGCAACATCTTCACCTAGAACTTCTTTCACTACGTCACTGTTCTTCCAATTCCAAATTGCTTCGTGTAAAGAAGATGGTATGCGATCTATATCGTCTTGTTCATAAGCATTTCCAACTAATTCATCAGGTAATTCAATTTTATGTTCAATACCGTATAAACCAGCACCGATTAAAGCTGAATATGCTAAGTACGGGTTCATATCTGCACCTGAAATTCTAGATTCAAACCTTAATGAATTACCGTCACCGACTACGCGGTATCCAGCTGAACGATTATCTTTACTCCACGCAATGCTTACAGGCGCCCAAGTATTAGGTGCGAATCGCTTATAAGAATTGACGTATGGGGCAAATAATAATGCAAAGTCTTTCGTATACTTGATAATTCCTGCTAAGAAGTGCTGCATTGTTTCTGATTTAGGATCAACTGCATCTTCACCGGCATAAAAAGCATTATTTTTTGTTCCCTTTTCCATTAAACTCAAATGAATATGACCACTCGAACCAGTCCATTCTTCATATGGTTTAGCCATAAATGTTACAGCTTTCTCATTTTGAATACATATTTCTTTCATGCCGTGTTTAAACATAATGTGTTGATCAGCTGCTTTTAAAGCGTCTGCATATTTCAAATTGATTTCATGTTGACCTTTATAAGCTTCACCCTTTGAAGATTCAATTTGTATACCCATCAAATGCATTTGATTTCTTATTCTTTGATATAAAGGTTCATTTTTACTACCTTGTAATAAATTATAATCTTCATTTAAATGGCCGGCAGTTTCTAAGTTGTCATAGCCTTTTTTGTCAATTTCGGCAAATGATTGATTGAAAAGATAGAATTCAAGTTCACTTGCCATATGTGGAGAAAATCCAAGTTTTTCTGCTTTTTCAATTTGATTTTTAAGTATGTTCCGTGGCGCTATACAAATTGGTTCACTTCCATCCACTGTATATACATCACAGAATACGATTGCTGTTTTTTCTAGCCAAGGAATCACTTTTAATGTGTTTAAATCAGGAAGTGCTAAATAGTCACCATAACCTTTGTCCCAATTCATGAACTCAAAGTTTTCATTTGTATCCATTGTGAAGTTGGTACCTAATAGGTAATTACAGAAATGAGTACCCTCTGAAATATCATTTTCTAATATGAATTCGCCAGTAACACGTTTCCCCATCAAACGTCCTTGCATGTCACAAAATCCCATAATAATCGTGTCGATGTCTTCAGATTTTACTAATTCAATTAATTGATCTTTCGTAATATCTCCAGTTACTTTCTTGCCATTAGTATTCATAAATGACAACCCCCTTATGATTTAAGTAAAGATAATGAAATATACTTCAATTCTAAAAATCCGTCTAAACCGTAGTGACTGCCTTCGCGACCCATACCGCTTTCTTTAATTCCTCCAAATGGTGCTTGAGGGACACTTAATTGAGTACCGTTAACACCAATCATGCCAAATTCGAGTTTTTCACTCATTTTATAAATTGTATTGATATTGCTTGAGAAGAAATAAGCTGCAAGTCCATATGGCGAAGCATTCGCAATATCTATTGCTTCATCTTCATTGTCGAACGATATAATAGGTGCTACTGGCCCGAATATTTCTTCTTGGGCAATTGTCATGTTAGCCCTAACGCCACTGATAACAGTAGGTTGATAGAATAGTTCAGATTCTCCTGTATTGGCCTTCTTTCCACCTAATTCTATAAATGCCCCTTCTTTTTGAGCTTCAGAAACGAGTTGTTCTACTTTATCTATAGCTTTTTTATTAATCAAAGGTCCGACTTGAACATTTTCTTCATCAGCTGATCCGATTTTAATCTTCTTTACGCGTTCTATTATTTTCTCAGTCATTTCTTGTTTCACATCTTTATGTACGAGAATGACGTTAATGCCGTTACACATTTGACCACTGTTTTCGAATTTATTATCAACAATCGCATCTGCTGCATTATCTAAATCTGCATCAGGAAGTACAATTGCAGGTGCGTTCCCTCCGAGTTCGAGCGAGATACGTTTAACTTGATCGGATGCTTTACTCATTAGAGTCTTACCAATTTGAGTTGAACCAGTAAACGATATTTTCTTAACGCGTTTATCTGCGAATAAAGTGTCTGAAATTAATGAAGAACTACCTGTAACAATATTAGCTACACCTTTATCTATTCCTGTAGCCATTAATTCATCAAAGATTGCAATAGCTATCCTAGGTGTTTCACTTGATGGTTTAACAATTACAGTACATCCGGCAGCTAAGGCGGGTGCTACTTTACGTGCCACCATTGCACCTGGGAAATTCCACGGTGTAATGAGACCACAAACCCCAACAGGCTGTTTAATCACTGAAATACGTTGATTTTCTGAAGATGGAGGTATAACTTCTCCATATATACGTTTACCTTCTTCACCGAACCATCGTATAAATTTGGCGCAAACGCCAATTTCTCCAAAAGCTTCGGCATATGGCTTACCTTGTTCTTCACTCATAATTTGTGCTAATTCTTCTTGTTTGTTTAATAAATTAACCGCCCATTGTTCTAAATAATATTGTCTCGTTTCAGCAGTATAATTAGACCACTTTTCGAAAGAAGAAACAGCAGAATTAATCGCTTCTTGAACAGTATCTTTAGAAACACTTGGTACATCTCCAATGTTGTTACCGTTGGCAGGATTGAATACTGAAATCACCTCATCAGTTGTGACTTTTTCACCATTAACCCAGTTATAATTTAAATCTCGTGTCATAAATATCCCCCTTAAAATGCAAAAAGGCGCTTATATCCCCAACACGGAATGTTGGGATATAAGCGCCTTTGCTTAATATATTCACTTTAAAATAAGTTGTTAGTTTATATTTAAGATGTATTAATACAACTAAACTTTACTAAAATTTTTAAATCTTGTCAATATTCTGTCAATATACTATACTTTCCTCAAAATGATAAGGGGATGATTACATGAGTAAAACATTAAAACTATTACAAAGATTAATTTCTTACGATAGTTCTAGTAAAGAAGGAGCAAATGAAATAATCGATTACTGCCAAAAATGGTTAAAAAATCATAATCTTGAATCAGAAATTATAACAAACAACGACTATAAAATGCTGATTTGTACAATAGGGAATGGAAATAAAACGCTTGTGCTAAATGGACATGTAGATGTCGTAAGTGGTAAAGAAGGGCAGTTCGAGCCAGTTATCAAAGATGGAAAAATATATGGAAGAGGTTCCGCAGACATGAAAGCAGGTGTAGCAGCGTTTATGGTAGCGATGAGCGAAATTCAACACTCAGAATTAAATGACACGAAAGTACAACTACAACTCGTGACCGACGAAGAAATTGGAGGAAATAACTGTGCAGCATATTTAACAGATCAAGGTTATTTAGGAGACTTTGTAATATGTGCGGAACCTACACAACTCGGTATAGGTTTCCAAGCAAAGGGCATCTTACAATTTGATGTCCAACTGTTTGGTAAATCTGCACACGGAAGTAGACCATGGGAAGGAGAAAATGCGATAGAAAAAGCATTACAAATTCATAATCAAATAATGAATTTACCATTCGCTAAAGAATCAACAGATATATACGAAGCACCATCAATAAACTTGGCCAAAATCAATGGAGGAGAAGTCTATAATAAAGTACCTGACTCATGTACAATCTCGTTCGATATACGATATTTACCTACTCAAGATAAAGACGAAATACTAGAACAAATCAAAAACATCACTGATGGAGAAATAACGATTAATTTAACAGGTCCGGCAGTCTTAAATGAAACAACAAACCCCCACATACAGCAACTAATCAAAGAAATTCAAGAACATTCTCAACTACAAGAGGTACCTATATTTGGTCAGCATGGATTTGCAGACACAAGGTATTTCTCGAGATACAACGTACCAGCAATCGAATTTGGACCATCCGGTGATGCATGGCACGGGGATGGAGAATATGCAGTTATAGATTCAATAGATACATACAAAGATATCATTGTTTCATTTAGTAAAGTGTTTTGATTATCAATTCATTAAGAAGTAAAGAATAAAATATACCTTGTTTAAAATAGTAAAAATCTGTAAAATGCGAAGCGTGGAATAATATAATGTTTAGAAACTTTTTCAAAATCAATATATAGAAATAAGGGGAGAAAATGATGAAATCATGGAAGTTTTTAGCAGTGGCGCTTGCAGTTATCTTGGTTATGTCAGCTTGTAATAACGATACTGATTCAAACAACGAGAAGAAGAATAGCAGTGAACAAAAGGAAACTAGTAGTAAAGATAAGAAAGATAGTAATGAATCAGAGAAAGATACATATAGTGATATTGATTATCCTAAAGATGGTGTGAAGGGTATTTACGTGACACCAGATTCAGCAAGTGGAGAACAATTTGATGAATTGATTAAGTTTATAAACGAAACAGAATTAAATGCATTGGTTATCGATGTTAAAGATGATTCAGGTAATATTACGATGGACTTCAAAAGTGATAATAAGTTAATTAGTAGTAATACAGTAGACAGTGTAGATGTTAAAAAAATCATCAAAGAAATGGAAAAGAATGATATCTATCCAATCGCGCGTGTTGTTACATTTAAAGATTCTAATTTAGCTCATCAAAAACCTGATTGGTCGTTTAAAACGGCTGATGGTAATGTATGGGAAAATGAAGGTGGAGACAGCTTTATAAATCCGTTTGATGATAATGTATGGGACTATAATATAGAAGTGGCGAAAGAAGCTGCTAAAGCAGGATTTAAAGAAGTACAATTTGATTATGTTCGTTTCCCAGAAGGGTTTGAAAACAAAGACGCGGAATTACAATATTCCAATGGTAAATACAAAGGTAGCGATTTAAATAATATCAAACAACGTGTAGATACAATTACAGAGTTTTTAAAAACAGCACGTAAAGATTTGAAATCATATGACGTTAAAACATCCGCAGATGTATTTGGTTACGCAGCTACAGTTAAAGAAACACCAGGTATTGGACAGAGTTTTCCTAAAATAGCTGAAAACGTCGATGTTATATCATCTATGGTTTATCCATCACATTGGGGTACTGGTGATTTTGGATTAGAAAATCCAGATACAGAACCTTATAAAACGATAGACAGTTATCTAGATAAAGAAAAAGAAGCACTTAAAGATGTAGACAGTGAAAAAGTTAAATCACGTCCATGGCTTCAAGACTTTACAGCGTCTTACTTAGGTGAAGGTCGTTATATAGATTACAATAAAGAACAAGTAACTGCACAAATTCAAGCATTAAAAGATCATGGTATTGATGAGTTTTTACTATGGGATGCATCAGGTAACTATAATAAAGGCGTCGATTATAACCCAGAGAAATATTCGAACCCAGACGCTCAAAAACCTAACCAACAGGATAATGAAAAACAAGAAAAGTAAATATTTCGATTTTTTGTCATATGTTACAAGAAATTTTTATAAGTTGTCTACTTTGCATAATTGTAAACTTACCTTTACGTGGTAATATTAAGGTGTTTTATTTAGTAAAGCAAAGGGGTCATACAATTTGGTAAAGATAAATAACAAAGTAGACAGGAAACAGAGTTCTAACAAGAAGTTTAGTATGCCACATATCTATGTGATTTTATTTATTTTTGGTGTTATTGCAACGATTTCTACATACTTAATACCTTCAGGTGAATTTAAACGTATTAAAGGTCCTGAAGGTAGAGAGATGGTTGATGCAGATTCTTTCCATTACATAGCATCTTCACCTGTGGGTTTGGTTGATTTTATATCGATTATCCCTCGTGGCCTAATTGAGGCAGGAGAAATAGTCTTCTTCACTTTAATTATTGGCGGTATGTTCATGGTATTGAGACGTACAGGCATTATTGAAATAGGGGTAGATAAACTTGCACGTCAATTTATAAATAAAAGTATTTTAATCATTCCAGTGTTAACAACCGTATTTGCAATTATAGCTACGTTGATAGGTACAGCAGAGCTATCACTTGTCTATATCCCGGTCATTATACCGTTAGTTATTGCGTTAGGTTATGATTCTATCACAGCAACCTCCATTGCCTTATGTGGTACGGTAGTTGGCTTTACAGTTGGGGTCTTGAATCCAATCAATACTGGTTTAGCTCAAAAATTATCTGGTATACCTACTTTTTCAGGTATTGGATTACGTTTAGTTATTTTTATAGTTGTACTTTTAGTGACAGTACTATTTATTATGAAATATGCTAAAAAGGTAAAAAAAGATCCATCAATCAGCTTAGTTTATGAAGATGATACTGAAAAAAGAAAAATGTACAAAGAAATTACTAAACATGAGCCATTAGTTGCAACGCGCCGTCAAAAAATAGGTATTGGTGTTGTGCTTTTATTCTTTATAATTCTCGTATATGGTGTCGTTACTCAAGGATGGTTTATGGTAGAAATGTCAGGTCTATTTATCATGATGGGTATAGTGGTTGGTCTAGTGACCGGCTTAAACACACGTGAAATTTGTGAATCATTTAATGATGGATTTAAAGATGTGTTAATGGGAGCTATTATAGTTGGACTAGCACGTTCAATTGCTGTAGTACTTGAAGACGGTAAAATTATGGATAGTATTGTACATGGTTTAGGTTCCGTAATAGATGGTGCAACGCCAACAGTTGCAGTAGTTGGTATGTATATCGTGCAAGTACTGATTAATTTCATCATTTCATCAGGCAGTGGTCAAGCATTGGTGACAATGCCAATTATGGCGCCTTTAGCAGATATGTTAGGTATTACAAGACAAACTGCAGTCTTAGCCTTCCAACTTGGTGATGGGTTTACACATGTCTTTTACCCAACAAGTGGTTACTTTATGGCAGCATTAGCAATCGCAGGCGTTTCTTATACAAAATGGATCCGGTTCTTCTTCCCATTATTTATCTTATGGGGTGTAATTTCAATTATTTCATTAGTATTCGCTCAATTAATCGGATGGTCTTAAAAGAAAAAATTAATTGAATACAAATATGCTAATAAAATCCGCCAACACAAGTGTTGGTGGATTTTTTTGTTTTTCAATAATTAAATTTTAAAAATGTAAATTGACTCTATAAAAATACAATGGTAACATAAATCATATTAAATCAATCGGAATAGTAAATTATGGAGGGTCAAAGATGAAAAGAATGAAATTAGGATATTTTTTAACTGGTTTTGGTCATCATGTTGCAAGTAGTAGACATCCAGAGTCAGTAGAGCGTGGTGGTATGAATTTAAAGAAAACGATTGAACAAGCAAAGTCTTTAGAACAAGCAAAGTTTGATTTTCTATTTGTTTCGGATAGTCTATATGTCGATAAGAAAACACACCCAGATATGTTTACAATGTTCGAACCTATTTCTTTAATGTCTATAATAGCTATGGAAACAAAGCATCTTGGCCTTATTATTACAGGGTCCACTACATATTCAGAACCATTTAACTTATCTAGAATCTTTTCTTCATTAGATCATTACAGCGATGGTAGAGCGGGATGGAATATCGTGACCTCTGGTATTAATGATACTGCTAAAAATTTTAGTGGCGTAAATAATGTTGATCATGATTTAAGGTATGATCAAGCGAATGAATTTGTAGAAATATCGAAAAAGTTATGGAACTCTTGGCGAGATGTAGATTCTCAAAGTATCCATAAGGCAGGTAAATTTTTAAAGAATCAACAACCAGAACCAATTAATTATGAAGGTGATTTTTATAACGTTAAAGGGCCTTTAAACATTGATCAATCACCACAAGGTTATCCCTTACTAGTTCAAGCTGGTTCTTCTAAAAAGGGTACTGATTTTGCGTCAAAGCATGCAGAAGTTATATTTACTGCACAAAATGATATCGATGCAGCTATTAATTTTGCTCAAAAATTGAGAAGACAAGTTAAAGAAAAGCGTGGACCAGAACAAGAAGTTGTTATTATGCCAGGTATATTCCCGTTTATCGGAGAAACTCGCGAAGAAGCACAAGCTAACTATAAAGAATTACAAGATTTAATCGACCCAGAAATGGGATTAGAATTATTATCTTCTTATTTAGGTGATACAGATTTAAGTGGTTATGACTTAAATACGCCATTTGAAGATGTTGAAGTCGATAAAGGAAACAATATACAAAGTCGTGTCGACCTTATTAAAGAAACAGCTAAGAGAAATAATTCAACATTAGAAGATGTAATGAAACATGTAGCCGGTGCGAGAGGTCACCATATTATAGTGGGAACACCCGAAGATGTAGCCGATAGAATGGAAGAATGGTTTAAACGTGGCGCAGCAGATGGCTTCAATATAATGCCTCCATTAAACCCTACACAATTTGAATTATTCGTTAATAAAGTCGTGCCGATATTAAAAGAAAGAGGCTTAGTTCAAACAGACTATAACGAAGGCACATTACGAGAAAAATTAGGGTTGAGTAATGTTAAAACACATAGTTAATAACTGTTGTTTATATTGTTAAGATTATCCTATAAACTATTTCCTCTAGCTTTGTGAAATTTTGTCAGAATATTGTTAAAATAGTAGGTGAGTGAATTTTAGTGAGTTAGGATGAGATGAAATGGACAGTTTAGTAAATAATACTTTATCAGCTTGGTTACTTGTTGAATCTTTAAATCCTGGCGAGGTTAAGTATGACGATGATAGCAATATGCAAAAAAGCAATTTCCTAAATGGTGAAAAGCAAAAGCGTCTACAATCTTTTGCGAGTTATTATGATATATGGAACGATGAACGATTTAAAATTGCAGAAGAAGATAAAAAGAATGGTAAAAGAATTTTCCGTTTATATAGAAATTGTTTTATGTTTAAAGAGATTGATAAAGAAATTAGAAATATATTCAATGATGACAAGGAAATTTTTAATCTGAATAAAACTAAATGTTATGGTTATACTTTCCAAACAGATGAAACGGGTAAAGTTATTTCAGATAGCCTACATATCCCTATGATAATGAGTGCACTAAAGGAAATAAGAAAAGACAAAAGTGCTAATATCGAAGAAAGCTTTAATGATTCTAAAGATAGATTTGCAAAGAAGTTTAATGAAATCATTGCAGATGAACCGATTGATGAAAAGAAATTGATTCGACTAGATGAGGCTTATCAAGACTATTTTGCTGTACTAGTTTCAGAAAATGCTGGTATGCATAGACATTACTTTGCTATTGAATATGTTAAGAACAGTGACACACCAGACCCTGATTTTAATAGTTTCTTTATTACTGATATAGAAAGAGCGCGTAAAGATCCAAATGAGACATTGAAAGCTTATATAGAAGGCATAGATGATTCAGAGAGAACTGAAGTTCATGAGAATAAAGCTATCTTTGATAAGTTTTTAAACCCAATATATTTACCTGACGGTCGTTGGCCATCCCAAATTGAACATAAGTTATCTTTGATGCAACAATTAGCTGTAAATAGTATTACCAACAGTAAAGAACACATTAGTTCAGTAAATGGTCCCCCTGGAACAGGGAAAACAACGTTATTAAAGGATATTTTTGCACATTTAGTAGTTGAAAGAGCTAAAGCTTTCGCAAAATTAGATGTTCCTTGGCATGCTTTTGAATCAGTAAAAATACATGAAACTGACTCTAAAACTATCAAAGTATTAAAAGAAGAATTTACTAAATTTAAAATGGTAGTTACTTCAAG
>X23_Garden_Dormouse__coassemble_76_pt1 | contig 10308 bp, 10 predicted proteins | sample X23_Garden_Dormouse__metabat2_low_PE_002 | metagenome-assembled genome bin X23_Garden_Dormouse | reverse complement strand
GAAATATCATATTACAATCGTCAAAAAAGAAGGTACATTTCTAGAAACCAAATAGAAATGTACCTTCGCTTCAAACTACCTTTTACTTACCCTCTCAGTTTGAAATAATCATCAAAAATACCTGGAAAATAATAAATAATGTTACAAAACAATCATACAATGAAATATATTTCAGTAAACAGAATACCAATAGCCTCCGGATAACTCTTAGATTACTGTTTACACTTATATTATATAACTTAAAAATTCAATGTCAAGTATTTTTTTATAAAAATAACATAGAATATTTGGAATTATTAAAATTTTGATTGTATGAATAGAAGATTAAAGTTTCCCCACTTCCTCTTCACTCTATTTACAGTTAAAATATACTTACACTACTTTTTTCAAAGGAGGGTTCGGTTTGGCTAATCAAAATAGTAAGTTTAGATGGCCGAGTTTTGTGATTGGTGGGATTTTCTTAATCATTGGTATTGTTATTTTTAGTTATCCTGTTGAGAATTTCTACGCGATTACTTGGTTAATTGGTTTATTCTCTTTAATCAGTGGTATTTTAGAGATTGTGTTCAGACGTGCTAATAAGAAGGTTATGGGAGTTCCTAGTGGTTGGACATTCGTTTTGGGTATTATTAACATTGTTTTCGGACTTGTTGTGATGTTCAATTCTGCTGAGAGTTCTGTATTTTTAATTTATATTTTCGCGGTTTGGTTCATGATTAATAACGTGATTGCTATCTTTACAGTTACACCTGCTGAAAGGTCTAATGGCATGTTCCATTTATTATCTATTATTTTAAATGTGCTTGGTATTTTAATAGCTATAGTATTGTTATTCAATCCTTTACTAGCAGCAGTGTTTATTTCATTCATGATTGGATTCATGTTTGCTCTGTTTGGTGTGTTTTACGTTATTGATGCTTTATCGTCTTAACTGTAAAAAAATTTAGATATATCTAACAAAAGAAGCGGCTTTTCGCCGCTTCTTTTAATTTATAGATTCTTTCTGTTTTCTGTCATATTTCATATACAGCACTATGGCTAACAATAATATAAACACGATATACAATGTAGTTGTATATATATTAGCCCACCCCAATGCTTTGATAAGCACATAAACTAGATTTCCTCCTATAAATAACATTACGCTTATATACAGCCCTTTACATCGCTTATAAAAAGGCACCTTTTCTCTATCTGAAAAGTAACGCACAATGAGCCCTATACTGAAAAATACCAAGGTAAAAATTCCAGTTATATCATTCTGTGATATCCATAATATTAACCCATAAATAATATTTAATCCTACAATTCCTGATATGACCCAAAAGTCTTTCATACTCATTCCTCGCAATTTTAGTTATTCTATATTATTCAATATCTAATTTCTTTTTCACATTATCATATTTTCCAAACAAAAACAGCATGACTTTGTTGTCATGCTGTTTTTTATTGTGCTACTTTATCGTTCGAATAATGGTATCCGATTTTATATGTTGTGACTGAGTTTTCTAGTATAGGGCTTGTTTCGTCGTCTGATTGGTGACGTACGTTTTTGTGTGCTTCTTTGAAAACATCTGATACTAGCCAGTTTTTAAAATTTTGTTCATCTTCCCATAGTGTTAAGATTTTAACTTCGTCGAATTCTTTTAAGTTATTTGTTTTTGTAACAAACATTTCTTTGAATCCTTCGATTGTTTCGATTCCTTGTCTCATATAAAATCTTTCGATTGTCTCTTCTGCTGTGCCTTTGTCTAGTTTTAATTTATTTTCTGCCATAAACATAATAATTACCCCTTTATATTTGTATTTTTATATTTCGACTAATTTCGCTACAACCACAATTCGTCCTGATGATAGTGAATATGCATCCTCACATGTAGACAGGGTTACGATTTTATCATTTTTATTGATTTCTGTTGTTGTTGATATTTCCGATTTTTTTAGTGTTTCTTCTAAGAACTTTTCGTATTGTTTACTTGATGAAAAGTCTGTTTGAATGTAATCATCTTCTGTTGTTGTTTCGTATGCACTGATAACTTCTAGTTGATACTTTCCGTATTTCGTATCATATTGCATCGTTTTGTGTTGATTATAAAATGATTGATCTAAATATTTTTCAACTGTATCGAACATCGTATCGTCCCCAACGTGATGACCGTATATAACTGTGTTCATTTTTTCATGTTTTGGTGAATTACGATAATCCATAAAGATACTACCTTTTCTGCTATATTGATTTTCAAAATCTTTTTTTAAGTAGTCTTCATTATCTTTAGATTGTAATATTGGATAGTTTAATGTTGTTGCATCTAAATGTATCCAACCAATTATGTCTGGATTGACTGCATCTAGTTGTTTAAATTGTGGACGTACTGTTTTATTCGAGGACACTTGAGTATATTTTTGTTGTAAACTGACATATCTTTCTTCGGTTTTTTTATCTTCTACTTTATTGTGGTATATCGTATAACCTGACCAAACAATCACACCTATTAAAGCTATTTGTATAAGTCTAATGATTATTTTCATATGCTAGTTTGCCCTTTCTTTTACATATAAATACGCCACATTCTGGGTCTTTAATGACCTTAGCTTTAATACCATATACAGATTCAATGAGTGATTCCGTTACGATTTCTTCTGGTGGACCTTGTATCAGTTGTTGTTTATTAATGCATATGATTTCATCACTATATTCTATCGCTTGATTAATATCATGCAATACCATAATGATGGTCATATTATAAGTTTCTTTGAGTGAACGTACGATATCTAATACTTGGTATTGATAATATAAATCAAGATATGTTGTCGGTTCGTCTAATAACATGTACTTTGGTTCTTGAGCAAGTGACATAGCAATATATACACGTTGTAACTCCCCACCAGATAATGCTTGTATCGGTGTATCTTGATAGTGCATTAAGTCGAGTTGTTGTAAAACTTTATCGATTACTTCTTCTTGTCTTGAATCTTTTTTTAAAAGTGATTGATAACTGTATCTGCCACATTTAACAACTTCTCTTACTGTAAAATCATCTGGTGCAGTACTTTTTTGATGTACAGTCGCCAAATGTCTCGCAAGTTCTTTTTTATTAAATGATGATAGTAATTTTTGATTAAGATAAACTAATCCTTCAGTAGGCTTTAAGTTGTTGGATAATATTTGTAATAGCGTTGATTTACCAGCCCCATTTGGACCAACAATTGTTGTGATGGCATGTTTTTTAAACTGTATATTTAAATTTTCGAACAGATTTTGATGCTCTGAATACTGAAATTTAACGTTCTCTATTTGCATTGCCATACGCTCCTTTACAAATTAGGTAAATCAAACAAGGTCCACCTATTACAGTTGTGATAATGCTAGCGGATATTTCTAATGGTGGCGCTATGGATCTCCCTAATGTATCTGCTAACAATACAATCCATGCTCCAAACACCATTGAAATTGGTATAACTTTTTTATAATTACTTCCCACTAACCTTCTCACGATATGCGGTACAATTAATCCTACAAATGCTAATTGACCAACAATAGCAGTAGCACTACTTGCAAGAAATACTGCTACCAAGCCAATGATTAGACGATATTTTGTAATATTAAATCCTATGTTGTTTGCTTGCTTATCATCGAACGATAGTAAATTAACTTTTTCTGCTAACATGTAGGCAATAGTCAGCCCTACAATTGAAAATGCTACGATTATGTATACATCCTGCCATACTTTCATAGTAAATCCTGTAGGCAATTGCATCACTGGACTCATCGAGAATAGTTCTAATACACCGTTTAGCATGGCATATATCGCTACCCCAACAAGAATAAGACGTATAGGTGTAATGTGATATCTAGATACTAATAAGAATAAAACTAAAAATGGTATTAACCCACCTATAAATATAAATATTGGCAAGAAGAAATATAAACTTGGTAAAAATATGAGTATGACACCTCGTGCAACAAGTGCACCAGATGTCACACCAATAATATTCGCTTCTGCTAGTGGATTCTGTAATACCGCCTGTAATAAAGCACCAGACACACTGAGAACAGCACCTACAAATATTGCAATGATGATACGAGGCATACGTAAATCGATAACTGCATCTACTTTTGGTTCGTTACCTGTTGTAATTTTCGTGATGAGTTGCTCTACACTCAAAGGCAATTTACCAGTTACTAATGATATATACGTTGTAACGATAAGCATTAATAACAATATCCAAAATACAAGATGCGAATATTTTTTCATGCTTTAACCTCTTTACTTATTATAAAAAATGTCATAAAGCTGAATCATTGCATCATCAGCTTTAATACTGGCTGTAATGCCAAATGGTATTTCTTCTAAGTCATAAACTTTATCATGCTTGACTGCATCAAAATGTTTCCAAATATCATTCGTTTCAAATTCCTTTTTAAACATTTCTTTCACTTGGTCAGGAAAACCATGTGGTAAACGTAAAATAATATCAGGATTGACGTTATATAATTCTTCAGTATTAGATGCTAAATAGCCTCTTGATTCATCTTGAATAACATTTTCTCCTCCAGCAATTTTAACTAAATCACCAATGTAAGATTTTTCTGTTGCCACAAGATAACTTCCAGGCACACCCATTAGAATTAATACTTTCGGACGTTTTTTACCTTGAATTTTTGCAGTAATTTCTGCTTCAGCATCTTCAAATTTCTTATTCAATGCTTTAGCTTCTTTCTTACGATTAAAAGTTTCGCCCATTTCTGTGATGGATTTTTTCATACCATTTAGGCTATCGTAATCGTAATAAGTCCCTTCCATATTGAGCTGCTTATAAAATGGCTCCATCTCTGATTTAATTGTTGTAACAGTTAAAACATGAGTTGGGTTTAATGATTTAACAACTTCAACATTTGGTTTTTTTGGTTGCCCTACTTCTGGGACATCTTTATATCGCTTAGGTAGATCTTTATAACTCGTCGGTTTACCTACGATATCAAGGTCAAGAGCATCTAATGTTTCAGTTAATGCGACTGTAGTTGGCACAATGCGAAAATCATCATTTCCTTGTTTACTTTCTGTTGGCTTTTCTAAACTGAAGTTACAAGCTGAAAGTAAACAAATACAAGCTAGTAAAACACTCAATAATGACTTTAATTTCATTTCGTAGCACGCTTTCTAGCAATGAAAAATGATCCTGCTAATAATAGTACTGCTCCACCAAAAATAAGTGCGTAAGTCATGATATCTTCATTGCTACTTGTAGATGGATTGATGAGTTTCATGTTATTAGCACCATCTTTAGAACTGCCATCTGCATTACGATCAAACGCTGGGTTTGATTTATCAGTTGCACTTGTAGCGCTATTACCTGAACTTGCATTTGAAGCTGTTCCTGACATTGCATTTGTTCCAGTATTACTAGAACTTAAACCACCATCATTTGTACTTGAACCACTATCAGTCGTACCATTAGAACCACCTGTTGTATTACCATTATCAGAATGACTTGATCCACCAGTGCTACTGTCAGATGATCCTGCTTCATTATTTTGTCCACTTGTTGCACCTTTGCCATTTGTCACTTCTTTATCAAACACAATGCGTGTTGTGTAATGATTATCGTAATTAATAGCTGGTACAATAATGTGAACTTTAGACGTTAATTCCTTTAAGTTATTCGGTTCTACAAAACGAATAACTTTTGTATCAGCTGACTTATCTTCTGACACAGTTTCTACATTAATTCTCTTACCATTGTCATATAAATCAAATGACTTCCAATATGACGCACTCTTTAGAGTTATTTCTACATAACGCTTACCGTCTTTTTCAACAATACGAGCTGGTTTTACCATATATTGGTCCATATAAGATATTTCATTTGATTTTTCTTTATAGACTTTATAATCTCTTGTAATTTGACCTGATTCAGCTTTTGGTTTCTTTGTCGTATCTGACTTTTGATGTGATTGTTCCATACTTGTACCTGTGTTAGACTCTGAAGGTTTAGTTGTAGGGTTATCTGTTTCATTACTATCTTCTGCTTTACTTCCATCAGGTTTAGGAACTGCTGAATCAAATTTAATCTCTGTTGTATACTTATTGTCATAACCTATTGCTGATACAACAATATGAACTTTAGAAGTTAAAGATTTTGTACCTGGCTTAGCCTCAAATTTAATGACTTTTATATCTGCAGATTTATCTTCAGATACCGTTTGAACATTCAATTTTTTGTTGCCGTCATACAAGTCAAATGACTTCCAATACGATGCATTCTTCAACGTTAATTGTAAGTATGTTTTACCATTCTCATGTAACACTTGAGCTGGTTTTTCCATATATTGGTCCATATAAGATATTTCGCTTGAACCTTCTTTATATACGTTGTACCCTAGCGTTGAAGTTGCCTTTTCTTGATTAGTTGAACCGTGGTTGGACCCAGTTGGTTTTTTAACTTCGTCAGGAATTGGCACTTCTTCTTTTGTTATTGGTTTGTTATCATCTTCAGATGGTTGTTCTGGCTTGTTTATAGAAGGTTTATTAGTACTTGGTTCCTCTGGACTTGGTTCTTCTGTACTTGGCTCTTCTGTACTCGGCTCTTCCGTACTTGGTTCTTCCGTACTTGGTTCTTCCGTACTTGGCTCTTCCGTACTTGGCTCTTCTGTACTTGGCTCTTCCGTACTTGGCTCTTCAATTTTAATCTGTGTACCATGCTTCATTATTCCAAATCCAGGTGCATTAATGCTCACTTTTGCATCATAAACATATTGATTATCTACTAAAGGAAACATGACTACTTTCTTATTACCGTCAACTGAAATAGGAGTTACTCTTTGATAACTATCACCAATTTTCACTTGGAAATCTGTCCAAAATTGTTGACTTGTAATTGTTGTCACAAACATTTTTTGACCGTTTACGTTTGCTATTTTACCTGGCTTTTCCATCTGTCTATCCATCGATGAAGTATTTGAACCATCTTCTTTAAGAACAGTAAAATTACGTTCTTCAGCTGATGATAAATCTACATTTAAATCTGTATAATCTTCTAGATAGTTTTTATCTTTAGAATCTTCTGGTTCCTCTGGACTTGGTTGCTCCGTACTTGTTGGAGCTTCAGGTATTGCTTCTTTAAAATTCACATAAGTTGTGTATTTATTATCATAATTAACAGCTGGTACAACAATGTGTACTTTAGAAGTTAGCTTTTTAGTTCCAGGTTTAACTTTGAACTTTATAACTTTTGTATCTGAATCTTTATCTTCACTTACTGTTTGAACATCAATAGGGTCTGCACCATCTAATAATTCGAATGATTTCCAATATGAAGCACTTTTTAATGTCATCTCAACATAAGTTTCACCATTTTCAAATGAAACTTTTGCTGGTTTTTCCATATATTGGTCCATATAAGAAACTTCATCTGATGTATCTTTGCTTACAGTGTAATCAATCGTTATATTCTCTTTTTCTGACGTTGTTGTTTCCGCTGCTTTAGCTTTGTTCACAGCTGTATGGCTTTGCGGCTCATATGATGTATAAGAAAACGTTGAGAATATTAATGAAAAAGCTAATAGTGACTTAACACCTTTCTTCATTAATTATGACCTCGTTTCATTTTTCTACTAAACACAAACGTTACGACAAGGATTAATCCTGCGAAAATTGGAAGGGTAAAGATTACTGCAGGTGTTCCAGCGCTTGTTTGTGGGTTCTTCACATCTTTAGTTGTAGATGCTGTAGTAGTTCCCGTTGAATTACTATTTTTATCTGTAGATTTGCTTGTTACTGTTCCTGATGTTGAGTCATCTTTCTTTGCAGGTGTTGTAGTTGCTTGACCTTGATCACTGCTTGCACCAGATGGTTCTTTGACATCAAATATGATTTTATATTTATTGTCATATAAGAATGGTTTGCCATCTACTTCTTCATTAATGTAAACAGTAATAGTGCCATTAATTTTGCCTGAAGATGATTTAACTTTGAAGTTTGATGTTCTCACATCCCCTGATTTATCCTCGCTTACTACTTCTTCTGATGAACCATCTACCGTTATGCCTTTAATCCAGTGACTGTGATTCATCGTCAACTGTAAATGTTTCTCGCCATTTTTGACTACAAGTTTCCCTGGCTTATTAAAATAATCATTTGCAATCGGCACATCTGAAGTACCATCCTTTAGGACAGTATAGTCCACGTCATAAGTACCATCTTTCGTATCAGCAAATGCCTTTGTACTTAAAACTGTCGATATCATTAGTAAAGCTATAAGACAAAAACTTAAAACTTTCTTTGTGAATTGCATAATATACCTCCTTTTTTTAATTTTATAAAACTTACCTTCCAACCTTTAATTTAATTGATAATGATTATCAATGTCAAGGTAATTTTTTATTATTTTTGTTTTTATTCATGTTTAATCATATAATTTTTTTGTAAAAGTTAATTTTTTAACCTTTTTTACATATTTATACAAATTTAAAGTTTAAAGTTGATAATTCTTTAACATGGCTAAATATTTTTCCTATCATGCACTATATAAATGTTACTAACACTGGTATAATAATGCCTTGTTAGAATTTTCTGATTTTATAGATAAGGAGTGATAGAATGGCCGTTTTTCGGAATATATTCTTGAGAATTATAGATAGAGTAGAAAAAGTTGGCAATAGATTACCCGATCCGAGTATTTTATTCTTCAGCTTGTGTTTAATAATGTTACTACTTTCTTCATTATTATCTGTTTTAAATGTAACAGCTACAGACCCTACCAATGGTAAGACGATACATATTACAAATTTACTTAGCGTTTCAGGCATTCAAAAAATTCTTTCTGAAACAATTACAAACTTTGCAACATTCCCTGCTTTAGGCATGGTTCTTGTTGTAATGATAGGTATGGGAATTGCTGAGAAAACAGGATATTTCGAACATTTACTTAATAGCGTTGTTGATAAAACACCTCAAAAGTTTGTTATACCTTTTTTAATCTTTATATCTATTTTGGGAAATGCTGCTGGTGGTGTGGCACCAATGATTATGCCTGTCTTAACAGCAGTTATATTTATAAAGATGGGTTATCATCCTATTGCAGGTTTAGTGATTAGTTATGCTGCAGTAGAAGTTGGTTATGGAGCTAATTTATTAATCGGTTTAGATGATGCTCTAGCATTTTCATTTACTCAATCTGCATTAAAATTATTCTCTGGGGAAGCTTCTATTAATATTGCAATGAACTGGTATTTCACAGCTATTTCAACATTTCTTTTAACCCCTATCATTTTCTATGTAGCTAAGAAGTTTACGATTCCTAGTTTTCAAAATAGCCAAATTGATAAATTGCATGCTGAGTCTGTAAAAACATTCAACCAACGTGCGAAAAAAGCATTAACATATGCGAATATTTCAGTCATTGTATTTTTATTATTTATTGTCGTTATACTTATACCTCAAAATAGTATTTTAAGAAATAATGATACAGGCAGTATTTTAGTTGAGTCTCCATTAATGGATGGCTTTGGAGTCATTCTTCTTCTAGTCTTTATTATTCCTGGTTTAGTATATGGATATATGAGTCGCAGTATTGTGTCTACAAAAGATATAGGCAGATTAATGACAAATAGCATGTCAGATATGGGTAGTTTTATTATAGTTATCTTCTTTGCAGCTCAATTATTAGCTTATTTTGATTGGAGTAATATTGGCAAAGTGATGGCTATTAATGGGGCAGAATTGTTAAAAAACCAAAACGGCGTTATTTTGATTATTGGGTTGATTATATTAACGTCTGTTATTAATATCTTTATGGGTAGCGCTTCAGCAAAATGGGCTATATTAGCACCAATTTTTATACCGATGTTTGCTACATTAGGCTATCATCCGGCATTTACACAAATGGTTTATCGTATAGGCGATTCTATTACAAACCCTATTACGCCAATGATTCCGTATTTACCATTCTTATTAACCATTGCACAAAGGTATGATAAAAATATTAAACTCGGTACTTTAATCGCACACTTATTACCTTACAGTATTATTATCGGTGTCGTTTGGACCGTAATCATGCTTATATGGTTCTTATTAGGCCTTCCAGTAGGACCTGGAGGACCAGTTAAATTATAATTTTTATTTATTCAATTTGAATAATTTCCATTTTAATTGTACAATGACATTAATAATTAAATAAATGACCACTGGAAGTGCCTTTATCAAAGGCTGAGACTGAAGTAGTGACTTTAGGATTCCCAGAACCTGATCCAGCTCGTACTGGCGTAGGAAAGTGGCGTACCTATTGAAGCTAATTTGCGCTATTTTT
>X23_Garden_Dormouse__coassemble_70_pt1 | contig 11043 bp, 10 predicted proteins | sample X23_Garden_Dormouse__metabat2_low_PE_002 | metagenome-assembled genome bin X23_Garden_Dormouse | reverse complement strand
ATATTCTGAATTTTGAATAAGCATTACCCAATATCTACTTGTTGTTTTATCACAATAAAGCGACAACGCGAAGCAATTATTCATTTAATAGGTATAAATATACAATACTAGTATAATAATTACCTATTTTTACAAGTAAAGGATTAATTTATATGTATTTGCATACATAAAATATACATATGTAAAATTACACAAATATTTTTATTAAGTTCCTTAAAATATAAAAAATATTTTTCAATCTGTTATAATACAATTAATTCTTAACGTTAGAGGTAGGTAATTATGAAATTTTGGAGTATTTTTACCTTCAGTTACATAGGCATATTTTTAATTTTATGTTTAGTATTTATGAAGGATTTAGATCAAGCGAGTAATATTTTCTTTTATATGATGACTATTTTATTTGCAGTTAGTTGGCTTATTGCAATGAAACAGGATGGTGTTGGAGAAGTATCTAGACAAGCAATACGTAAATTTAACTTTCACATGAAATCTAAAGCTTCACAATCATATTTAGAAGACGATGAAGTAATGAATCCAAATATGAAGGATATAAATCTTAAAGAAAGAAATGTATATGATTGGGTAATACCGTTTGTTGTTGTTAGTACTGTATTTTTTATCATATCTATTATAATAGGATTTTTAGTTTAGCTGATTGTTCGTGTTAATTAATATGGTCAATAAATTACCGTGAAGGTGTCTCGTAATCTGGTGAGTTTGCTTATGTAGTACACACCAAAATTCAATACATACGTAAAAAACAGGCTGGGACAAAATCATGTCTCAGCCTGTTTCATTATAATGTTAGCAAACAACCGTGAGGCGATAATGTTGCACGTGGACCTTGTCTTGCAACATTTTGACCTCGTATGTTGCACGCGGACCTCGTCTTGCAACATTATAACCCTCTATGTTGCACGTAGACCTTGTCTTGCATCATTTTGACCTCGTGTGTTGCACGTGGATCTCGTCTTGCAACATTATAACTTTCTATGTTGCACGTGGACCTTGTCTTGCAACATTCTGACCTTCTATGTTGCATGTGGACCCTGTCTTGCAACATTCTGACCTCGTATGTTGCACGTGGGCCTTGTCTTGCAACATTCATAAGCAATAAGCATTATTCACAAAAAAGCTGAGACATTCGTTAAAAATGTCTCAGCGTTCTATATTATTTAAATTTTTTAAAGATTAATACTGCGTTATGTCCACCAAATCCTAGGCTGTTACTCATTGCATATTCAATGTCTAAATTAGCCGCTTCGTTAGGTGTAATATCTAAGTTAATTTCTGGGTCTGGTGAAGTTGCATTTATTGTTGGTGCAACGATACCATTTTGTATAGATAAGCCTGTTAAAATAGCTTCTACTGCTCCTGTTGCGCCTAATAAATGACCCATCATTGATTTTGTAGAACTTATTTTAAGGTTTTTAGCTGCTTCGCCAAACGTAGAGTTGATTGCTAATACTTCGTATAAGTCACCAATTGGTGTACTTGTACCATGAGCATTTAAATATTGAATGTCTGCAGCTTTAATACCTGCATCCTCAATAGCCGCTTGCATTGCTCTAGCACCGCCTTCACCATTTGGAGATGGTGCTGTAATATGGTATGCATCACCTGTTGAACCGTAGCCAACAACTTCAGCATAAATATGAGCGCCACGAGCTTTAGCTGATTCTAATGACTCTAATACAACAACTCCAGCGCCTTCCCCCATAATGAATCCATCTCTTCCTTCTTGGAAAGGACGGCATGCTGAGTCTCTATCTGGGTTAGTAGATAATGCTTTGTTAGCACTGAAACCAGCCATAGCCATTTCAGTAATTGGTGCCTCTGTTCCACCAGCTATCATAACATCAGCATCTCCACGTTGAATGATTTTGAAAGCATCACCAATTGAATTTGTACCTGTAGCACATGCTGTAACAGTACAACCATTTGGCCCTTTAGCTCCTAAATCAATAGAAACTTGTCCTGTAGCCATATCTGGAATCATCATAGGTACGAAAAATGGGCTTACACGTTTTGGTCCACGTTTTAACAACATGTTATGAGAGTATTCGAAAGTTTCCATACCACCTATACCAGAACCAATCCATACTCCTACACGGTTGCTATTCTCATCAGTAATTTCATATTTAGAATCTTTTAAAGCTTCACGTGCAGCTACAATCGCATATTGAGTAAATCTATCCATCTTACGGTATTCTTTTTTAGGAATGTGATTTTCAATATCGAAGTCTTTTAATTCACCTGCTAATTTAGCTGGAAATTCAGATACATCAATTCTTGTGACTTCATCTATTCCGTTTTCGCCGTTGATTGCATTTTTCCATGTTGTAGGGACGTCATTACCCAAAGGATTTAACGTTCCTAAACCAGTCATTACAACACGTTTTTTTTCTGTCATTATTAAATTTCCTCCTATTTACCCCAGCGTAACGTTATGGCACCCCAAGTTAGGCCGCCACCAAATCCTACTAGGACTAAAGTATCATTATCTTTTATTTTACCTTGTTCTATTTCATATGCAATACTTAAGGGTATTGAAGCTGCTGAAGTATTGCCATATCTATCAACAGTTACACTCATTTTTTCTTTCTCAATACCTAATCGATCTCTTGCTGACTCCATAATTCTAATATTCGCTTGGTGAGGCACGAACATATCAACATCTTCTGGTTCAAGACCTGCTTTTTCTACAACTTTAGTAGATGCTTCCCCCATAATTCTCACTGCAAATTTAAACACTTCACGGCCGTTCATTTGTATCGTATTAGCGTCCATATCTTGGTATAAATATGGTCCTCCATTCCCATCAGAACCTAATTCAACACCGAGTATACCTCTTCCTTCAGATACTTCTCCAATGACAGCTGCTCCAGCTCCATCTCCAAAAAGAATCGCTGTGCTACGATCATTCATGTCTGTTATTTTTGTTAATTTATCAGCACCTACTACTAAGACATTTTTATAAAGTCCCGAACTAACAAATTGTTGAGCTGTAACAATTCCATAAATGAAGCCTGTACATGCTGCTAATTGATCCATTGAAGGGATTTTATTTAAACCTAATCTTTTTTGTAATGTTGTAGCTACAGTTGGAAATGGTTTATCTCCAGTAGAAGTAGCAACTATAATCATTTCAATTTCATCTTTATCAAGACCAGAATCTTCAATAGCTCTCACTGCAGCTTCATATGCTAAATCACTTGTATCTTCGTCCTCCGCAGCAAAACGTCTTTCTTTAATACCTGTCATTTTTCTAATCCACTCATCTGAAGTATCTAAATAACTTTCAAAATGTGCGTTTGTTACTACACGTTCTGGTGAATATGCACCAAAACCTTTTATACCAATATCCATTAGAGACACCTACTTATAATCTGTTATTATTATCAGGTACTAATTTATCATACTTTTACTATTACATACAAGTCAATTAACTTTACCCAAATATTTAAATCGTTTTCATGATTAAAGGTATACATTTTATAAAAAGTTAATTATAATGAAATGTATGATACTAAATGTAACGGAGGAAAAGATATGCATTATATTATGACGTTTATATGGGCATTCTTGTTATCACAAATGATTAACTTTGTATTACATAGTTTAGGCGGTTCTGAAGCATCTATTAATGTTCTTAACCCTACTATTTATGCTATCGTTTTTACAGTTGTAGTTATATTATTCAGCCTAACAATAGGCAAATCTGAACCTAAAGAACAGGTTGATCACCAATAATTTACATCAAAAAATCCCACCAATGCAATTTATTGGTGGGACTTTTTATTAATTATTCATTTACTTCAAATTTTACTTCTTCATTTTCAAGATGTACGTTAACTTGAGTTCCTTCTTTTAATTCTTTACCAATCATTAGTCGAGCTAAAGGTGTTTCAATTTGTCTTTGAACAAATCGTTTCAATGGCCTTGCACCAAATTGTGGTTCGTATGCTTCTTTTGCAATCCATTCTTTAACATCTTGATCTACATTTATCTTAATATGTTGATCTGTTAATCTAATATTTAAATTAGTGATAATGTGATCAACGATAAAGCTCATATCTTTAACAGACAATGGTTTGAATAATACGATGTCATCCATTCTATTTAGGATTTCCGGTTTGAAATGAGCATGTAAACTATCTGTTACTTGTTTTTTAGCTGATTCTTCAATTTCTCCAGATTCAGTTACGCCATCTAATAAGAATTGAGAACCAATATTACTTGTCATAATAATGATTGTGTTTTTAAAGTCAACACTTCTTCCTTTTGCGTCAGTTAATCTACCTTCATCTAATAATTGTAGTAACACGTTAAATACGTCATTATGCGCTTTTTCAATTTCGTCTAGTAGTATTACTGAATATGGCTGTCTTCTAACAGCTTCAGTTAATTGACCGCCTTCTTCATATCCTACATAACCTGGAGGCGCACCAATTAATCTAGCGACAGAATGTTTCTCCATGTACTCACTCATATCAATTCGAATCATATGTTTTTCAGAATCAAACAATGTTGCTGCTAATGTTTTAGCAAGTTCTGTCTTACCAACCCCTGTTGGTCCTAAGAATAAGAAACTACCGATAGGTCTGTTTGGATCTTTAATACCTGCTCTAGCTCTTACTACTGCATCCGCTACTAAATCAACTGCTTCATCTTGACCTACTACACGTTCATGTAGAATATCAGACAATTTTAGAAGTTTTTCTCTTTCAGTTTCTACTAATCTCGATACAGGTATACCTGTCCATTGGCTTACGATATAACCGATTTCTTCGTCTGTTACGATTTCTCTTATTAAACGATCGTGGTCATCGCCATTTTCTTCAGCGAAACTATCTTCTAATTCTCTTAATTCCGCTTCAATTTGTGGTATTTTACCATGTTTAAGTTCAGCAGCTTTACCTAAATCATATTGATTTTCTGCATTTTCTAATGCTTTTTTACTTTCATCTAATTCTGCTCTTTTATCTTGTAATGATTTAATTTGTTCTTTTTCTTCTTCAACTTTACTTTGTAATTGCTGTTGTTTTTCTTTTTCATCAGCAAGTTCTTTTTGAAGTTCTTCTAATCTTATTTGACTTGCTTGATCTGATTCAGATTTTAATGCATTTTCTTCAATTTCAAGTTGCATTACACGACGATTTACAGCATCTAATTCAGTTGGATTAGATCCCATTTCAGTTCTAATTGTTGCACATGCTTGGTCTACTAAATCAATTGCTTTGTCAGGTAAAAATCTGTCCGTAATATAACGATCAGATAATTCTGCTGCTGCCACTATTGCTCTATCTTGGATTCTAACACCATGGTGAACTTCATATCTTTCTTTTAAACCTCTTAAAATAGAAATTGTATCTTCTAAATCTGGTTCACTAACATTTACTTTTTGGAATCTACGTTCTAATGCAGAATCTTTTTCAATGTATTGACGATATTCGTTTAAAGTTGTTGCACCAATACAATGTAATTCACCTCTAGCAAGCATAGGTTTTAACATGTTACCTGCGTCCATAGCACCTTCTGTCTTACCAGCGCCGACTAACATGTGGATTTCGTCGATGAATAATAGAATGCGCCCTTCAGAATCTTTAACTTCTTTCAAGACAGCTTTCAATCTTTCTTCAAATTCACCTCTATATTTTGCACCAGCTACTAATGCTGATAAGTCCAATTCAAAAATTGTTTTATCTAAAAGTGATTCAGGAACGTCTCTTTTTACAATACGTTGAGCTAACCCTTCAACGATTGCTGTTTTACCTACACCTGGTTCACCGATTAATACTGGGTTGTTTTTAGTTTTACGGCTTAAAATTCGTATAGTATTTCTAATTTCTTCGTCTCTTCCGATAACTGGATCCATTTTGCCTTTTCCGACTTCTTCTACTAAATCTCTTCCATATTTTGATAATGCTTCATATTGTACTTCTGGATTTTGTGATGTCACTCGATTTCCTCCCCTGATTTTATTTATAATTTCGTTTATAACTTCCTTTTTGTTTCCGACAAATTCTTGAGTCGTTTGATCAACTTCAATTGCTGCTTTTAATAGATGTTCCATAGACATGAAATCATCTTGCATTTCTTCTTTAATTTTATCTGCTTTATTAAATAACTCATTTAGTTTAGGTGAAATATATTGTCCGTATTGAATATTGTCACCTTTCACTACAGAATATTGATTTAATTTCTTATTATATGCTTCTTCCAAAGCTTCTGTATCAATATTTGCTCTATCTAAAGTTCTTTTAAAAATACTTTCGTCTTCATTTAATGCTGATAATAATACAGCTTCGATTTCAATATTTTGTAGTTGTTGAGATTGAGATAATTGTTGTGCTTTTTCAATAACACTTTGCACTGAATATGTCATTTGATTAATATCCAAATGTATCACCTCTTTAATTTTTAACGGTCAATATAGTTTGACTATCTTTGACCTATTTTTATTATATACTGTTTGACCTTCTTTGACAAATATAAAGCTTTTAAATTTTCCAACCTTTACAATTACATTATATGGTAAAATATAATTGAATAATACTTACGGGAAGTGATCATTTGCAAACGACATACACAGAAGCAACTTCAGTAATTGAGTATATTATATCTCATGGTCAGCGTATGCATTTTAATGCTCACAATTATATATACCATTCTGGAGACCTAAGTAATCACATTTATGTTGTAATTGAAGGAAAAGTTATTCTTCACCGTATTATGGAAGATGGAAAAGAGTTCAACACGAAATTAATTGGTCCGAGGAGCATATTCGGTTCTACTACACTATTTTGTGGCAGAAAGACTCACACTCTATCCGCAAAAACAAAAGAAAATGCAACCATTATTAAATTACCGAAAAAAGATTTTGAAGAAGCTATTTTAAATGACGAAGTGCTTAAATATGAATGGTTGCTATGGGTGCAAAACGAAAATGAAAAACATGAATATCAAATTAGAGATATTTATACACTTGGCAAAACAGGAGGATTCTATTCTGTTCTTATTAAACTAGCAAATACTTATGGTGTCGCAGATGAAGAAGGCATATTAATAAATGTCGAATTAACTAATCATGAATTAGCGAATTTTTGTAATGTCACAAGAGAAAGCGTTAATCGTATGTTAAGTCATTTAAAAAAAGAAAATATTGTATCTGTTAAACATAAAACGATTATCATTAAAGATTTAAATTATTTAAAAAACGCTATTAACTGCGATAATTGTCCCCTATCTATTTGTAGAATAGAATAAAAAAACAGGTTGAGACATTTATATATCTCAGCCTGTTTTTCTTTTATAATATTAACTAACGCCCAGTGCTATTTTAGCATAGCGTGACATTTTGTCTTTATCCCAAGGTGGTGTCCAAACAATATTTACTTCAGTTTCTTTGATTTCAGGTAATTCAGCTAATGCTGTTTTAACCATATCAACGATTTGCGGCCCCATTGGACAACCCATTGAAGTTAATGTCATCTCTACTGTACATAATCCTTCGTCGTCTAAATCAATATTATAAACAAGACCTAAGTTAACGATATCAATTCCAAGCTCTGGGTCAATAACATTCTCCAATGCTCCTAAGATGCTTTCTTTCATTGCTTCTTCCATGTTTTTCACCTCATTCTAAAAGTTACTATATATAATATATCAAATTTAAAGCGTACGATAAAGAAAATGATATGATATTATAGTGTAAGAAGATAGAAAAAAAGATAGGAGTTATCGGTATGGACAAACATTTAATCTGCTTAGATTTAGACGGTACTTTATTAACAGATGAAAAGAAAATCCCAACTTATACCAAGAGGGTATTACAATATTTAAAGAAATCTGGTCATGAAATTATCATTTCCACTGGTCGACCATATCGAGCGAGTATAGATTATTATAATGCTATGCAGATGAATACACCTATCATCAATTTTAATGGCGCACTTATTCATCATCCTCATGACAATCGTTTCGAATCCGTACATGAACAATTAGACGCTCGAATTGCGACAAAAATTTTCAACGATGTGAGTAAATTAAATATAAAAAATATAATCGCTGAAGTGCGTGATCAAGTTTATATTAATAACTATGATCAAACTTTATTCGAAGGTTTTAGCATGGGCGACCCAGAAATCAAATATGGAGAACTAGATAAATTATTACCTGAATCTCCGACAAGTTTATTAATACAAGCGGAAGATGACGAGATTCCTCGAATTAAAAGACATTTAAGCAAATATTATGCTGAACATATAGAACATCGTCGTTGGGGTGCACCCTTCCCTGTAATTGAAATCGTTAAAAAAGGAATTAATAAAGGGAAAGCTGTAAAATATGTCGCTGAATATTTAGACATTGATTTTGATAATATTATCGCTTTTGGAGACGAAGATAATGATTATGAAATGATACAATTTGCTAACTATGGTGTGGCTATGGGAAATGCGATACCTGAATTAAAAGAAATAGCAAATGACGTTACAGACACGAATAATGCTGATGGTATTGGAAAATACTTAAATAATTATTTTGATTTAAATATGTAGGGGGTTATATAATTGAAAATGATAGTTGATAGTGGTTCTGATTTAACATTAGAACAAATTAAAGAGCATGATTTTTACTTTTTACCATACGGTATCGTGATTGATGATGAAAGTAAAGTCGATCAATATGAAATATCTAATGATGAAGTATTAGCAGCTATAAAAGAAAATAAACACCCTAAGACAAACCAAGCAACTATGGAACAGATGACTAAAGTTTTCACTGAAGTAGCAGAAAAGAAAGAAAAAGCTATTTACTTAGCATTCAGCAGTGCTTTAAGTGGTACATATCAAACAGCATGTTTAGTCAAAGAACAAATCAAAGATGAATATCCTGATTTAAACCTTACAATTTATGATACATTAAGTGCTTCTATGGGTCTTGGTAAAATGATTTTAGATGTGCAAGATAAAATTAATCATGATCATTCATTTGAAGAAATTGATGAATATATTAAAAACAAACTAGAAAAAATTAGACATTTATTTACTGTTAAGGATTTAAAATATTTAGCAAGTGGTGGTAGATTATCTAAAGGACAAGCATTTTTAGGTACATTACTAAACATTAAACCATTACTCCATGTTGAAGAAGGTAAACTTGTACCAATTGAAAAGTATCGCGGTTCAAAAAAGTTATGGCATGCGATAATTGAAAAAATGAAAAACGAAAATAGCGATTATAGTGATCAAACTATTTATATAACACATTCTGATGATTTAGAAGAAGCGGAGAAAATCAAAGAATTAATGGTCGAATCATTAAAACCAAAAGATGTTAATATATCTGACATTGGTCCTGTTATTAGTTCACATACTGGAAGTGGTACTGTTGCCATTTTCTATTATAAGGAGTGACCGACATGAATAAAATTATAGTTATAGGTGCTGTTGCTGGTGGCGCAACTGTCGCATCACAAATTAGAAGACTTGATAATGAAAGTGAAATCGTCGTATACGAAAAAGATAGAGACATGAGCTTCGCTAATTGCGGTTTACCTTATTATTTAGGTCAAGTCGTTGAAGATAGAGATTACATGTTATCTGCAACACCAGAACAATTCAAAGAAAAGAAAAATATAACCGTAAAAACTTTTCATGAAGCCATTGCTTTAAATGATAAAGAAAAAACAATTACGATTAAAAATCATGAAACAGGCGAAACATTCGAAGATAAATATGACCAGCTTATATTAAGTCCAGGATGTAGAGCTAATCAACTACCTGTTCAATCTGATAGATTATTTACGTTAAGAAATTTAGTAGACACTGATAAAATCGAACAATTTATAGAAGAAAAAAATGTTCAATCTGCTCTTATAATTGGTGCAGGTTATGTCAGTTTAGAAATATTAGAAAATCTTTATTACAGAGGTATTGATGTTACTTGGATTCACAGAAGCGATCATATTAATAAAAGTATGGATAAAGACTTGAACCAATCTATATTTGATGAAATTGAAGATCGCGCTATCAATTACCGTTTAAATGAAGAAGTAACAAATGTAGAAGATCGCACGGTATCATTTAAATCTGGAAAAGTAGAAGAATACGATTTAATCATTGCTGGAGTTGGTATTAAACCTAATAGCGACTGGTTACAGTCCTCCTCAGTTCAATTAAACGATAAAGGATATATTCCAGTAAATGAATTTTTCGAAACAAATGTTCAAGATGTATATGCGCTTGGTGATGTCATCGAAACATTTTATCGCCATACTAAAAAACGTACAAGTATCACACTAGCATGGGGTGCGCATAGAGCGGCAGGATTGATTGCTGAAAACTTACAAATTAATAAACAGAATGATAGAGCTTCATTTAAAGGCCTTTTAGGTACGAATATCGTTCGCTTCTTTAATTATGCGTTAGCAAGTGTTGGTGTTACTGAAGCGGAATTAAAACAATACGATTACTCAGTAGTAGAACAAACTCAAAAACAGCATGCAGGATATTATCCAAATGCTGAACCACTAACATTGCGCGTTTATTTCGATAAAGAAACTCGTAAAATATTAAGAGCTTGTGCGGTTGGTAAAGACGGAGCCGATAAACGAATCGATATTCTCTCAACAGCTATTATCGGTGGTTTAACAGTAGATGAATTAAAAGAAATTGAAATTGCATATGCCCCACCTTTCTCTAGTCCAAAAGATATCGTGAATATGATAGGATACAAAGCACAAAATAAATAAGTAACTAGAGCGAATTAATCGAGCGTATGATGATTAATAAAATTTAAATAAACACGTTATCCCCCACTAAAGTTAGTATAACTGCACTTTAGTGGGGGGTTTTATATTATAGCGATGTGGTTATATATTTGAGTCGGGATATAAATCGCTTATAATATGGGCGATATATTGCACGTGGAGCGCGTCTTGCAATATTCGGGGGTGCTTTGTTGCACGTGGAGCGCGTCTTGCAATATTCGGGGGTGCTTTGTTGCACGTGGACATCGTCTTGCAATATTCGGGGG
>X23_Garden_Dormouse__coassemble_63_pt1 | contig 11859 bp, 14 predicted proteins | sample X23_Garden_Dormouse__metabat2_low_PE_002 | metagenome-assembled genome bin X23_Garden_Dormouse | reverse complement strand
AAGTGTGTATTTAATATATATATACTTTTGTAAATTAAATAATAGTGATGTATTTGTGGAGGACAATTATATGGATAAAATCGTCGTAAAAGGCGGGAAACGTCTAGAAGGAACAGTTGTTGTAGAAGGGGCTAAAAACGCAGTTCTACCTATATTGACAGCTACACTTTTACCGTCTGAAGGTCAAAGCGTTTTAACGAATGTACCAAAGTTAAGTGATGTTGATACAATAAATAACGTATTAACACATTTAAATGCAGAAATAGAATATGAGGCAGATAATAATACTGTAAAGGTTGATTCATCTAATCCTTTAAAAATAGAGGCACCTTATGAATATGTAAGCAAAATGAGAGCAAGCATATTAGTAATGGGTCCATTATTAGCAAGAGAAGGTCATGCTAGAGTTGCTTTACCGGGAGGTTGTGCAATTGGATCAAGACCAATTGAACAACATTTAAAGGGCTTCGAAGCATTGGGTGCTGAAATAGAATTACATAATGGATTTATAGAAGCAACTACACCTAATGGTTTAAAAGGCAGTAAAATTTATTTAGATTTCCCAAGCGTTGGTGCTACTCAAAATATTATGATGGCAGCTGTATTAGCAGACGGAAAAACTGAAATACAAAACGTTGCTAGAGAACCGGAAATAGTTGACTTAGCTAATTATTTAAATGAAATGGGTGCTCAAGTACATGGAGCAGGTACGGATACAATTAAAATAATTGGAGTCGATCATTTAGTAGGTGCGGAGCATTCTATTATTCCTGATAGAATTGAAGCTGGTACATTTATGATCGCTGGTGCTATTACAAGAGGTAATATAAATGTAATCGGAGCAATAAGAGAACATATGTCAAGCTTAGTTTCGAAACTAGAAGAAGCTGGTGTTCAAATAACAGAAATTAAAGATGGCTTAAATATTCAAGTGCCTGGTGAAATTAAAGCTATCGATGTTAAAACGATGCCACATCCAGGTTTCCCGACGGATATGCAATCTCAAATTATGGCGTTGTTATTAACTGCTAACGGAACAAGTAAAATAACTGAAACTGTCTTTGAAAATAGATTCATGCATGTTGAAGAATTTAAACGTATGAATGCTGATATATTTATTAACGGTAGAAGTGCTATGATTACGGGACATGATGACTTACAAGGTGCAGATGTAAAAGCAACAGACTTAAGAGCAGGTGCAGCACTTATACTTGCTGGACTAGTATCTGATGGTTATACAAATGTTACAGAACTTAAACATTTAGATAGAGGTTATGTTGATTTTCATGGTAAACTAAAAACATTAGGTGCAGATGTAGAACGCATTAATGATGAAGGCAAGTTAAAAGATAAAGCGAGGGTTTAGTATGGCTGAAACACAATCATCGAGAACTGACGAAAAAAATAGAAAGTCGCCATTTAAAAGGTTTAAAGAAAAAATTCAAACGAGTAGAGTTGAAACGATTCAAGGTATTGAAGTTGAACATCGTGTAATACCGTTATGGATGAAATTACTTATATTGCTAATTTTAATGGTCTTGCTATTTGTTGTCGGGACTATGATTGGTTATGGCATTTTGCATAATCCATTTGGTGTATTTAAACCTGAAACTTGGCAGCACATCTTTGAATTAACAGGAAGGAGTTCATGATGGAAGAAATTATTTACGATTATAATGAAATTAAAAAAATAATACCTCATCGTTATCCATTTTTATTATTAGATAAAATTGTAGAATTAGAAGATGGTAAACGTTGTGTTGGTATTAAGCAAGTATCTGGGAATGAGCCTTTCTTCCAAGGTCATTTTCCTGATTATGCCGTAATGCCTGGCGTACTAATCGTTGAAGCTTTAGCGCAAACAGGTGCAGTAGCAATGCTACGATTAGAAGAAAACCAAGGTAAGTTAGCTATGTTTGCAGGAATCGATAAGTGTCGATTTAAGAGACAAGTAGTGCCTGGTGACACGCTAAGATTAGAAGTAGAAATCAATAGAATTAAAGGTCCAATAGGAAAAGGTACTGCTAAAGCAACAGTAGATGGAGAAGTTGCATGTAGTTGTGAAATTAGCTTTGCACTTGTGGATCAAAAATAAAAATTATATAGATGTATAAAGCCACACCATTGAATGTTCAATGGTGTGGCTTTATTTGTTGTAAATAGTCGAGAGATTTATATCTCACTCTTTATTATATATTACTTTTTTCATCTTTTAATTTTGGTTTAGATTGCATAAGTCGATTAAATGAAGTTTTAAGTTCTTCACCTGTTAATCCTTCTTCTATTAATTGTTCTAGTAATCGTTCAGCATAAACTTGTCTTAAAGTATAAATATGACATTCAAATACTACTGAAATTTTTTCATCTAATTGCTCTATATATTTTATAGTCGCATCAAATAATGCAGGGTCATTAGATGGTCTTGTAATAACGACGCGTGTGTCTAATAATTTTTGAGTGTCATGATATTCTTTCATTTGTTCATAATGAATATCAGAGATTAAAATTTCTAATAACCAACCTGTTCCACTATTTTCTTTATTTATAATAATACCATCTAACAATTCATATTCTGTAATCTGTTCATCATTTACGATTTGAAAGCGAACTGCTTTAAATGTTTTCATAAACATCCCCCTTAAATGTTAAAACTACGAATGTTTAACTTTGTGTTCTATTATAAAGCACTTTTTAAGTAAATAACAATATTCTAAGGATATTGTTGAAAATTATGATGGAAAATATAAAAAAATGGATTTTGACGTAAAAATGTTGATTCCTTATATTAAAAATATAAGGAGGTGAAAGATATGCTTAATAAATCTGTTTTAGTTGGGAGGTTAACTAAAGACCCTGCCTATTTTAAGAAAGGTGACACTATCATTTCTACATTTTGTTTAGCCGTTGAAAGGGGTTATAAATCTAAAGAAGGTAATATGGTTGTTGACTTTATTGTGTGCAAAGCTTTTGGGAAATTAGCTTATAACATTCATCAATATACGAAGAAAGGTCAATTAATAGCTTTAACAGGCCAAATACAAACACGTGTATATATTAAAGATGATAAAAAGCAATATATTACTGAAATTATTTGTGAAACGATAAAGTTTTTAAATATGCCTTCAACAAATAGGAAAGGTGTCCCTCAATCTAAAGAAGAGATAAGTGATTTAATAAGTGAAAGTGCTGACACTTATTCAGAAGAACTATCTGTTAGAATGAGCGATGAAAGAAATACAGCTGAACAAAAGGCCAAAGAGAACGAACAAGATAACTTGTCGCAAGATGAAGTTTATAAACAGTATAATAAAATGATTGAAATTATACATGATGAAACAGACACATCTGAACAACCACAAACCTCGAATAAATCTATGGTAGTAAAATCATAGATTCATTCTAATTCCTCTATTAATAAAAATAGTCTTCCAAAACTAAAATACTCTCGATTCTATATTCCAATGTGTCAAGAATATAAATAACCAGACGCTTATTAAATTGTTCAAATTATTGGACGTTTAATTACTTCCTACAAACTTATTCTAAAATTTGTGGGAAGTATTTTATATTTTATAAGTAGTTTATATATGACTTAAGAGTTTAATTATAATTGTGTAACCAATTACAGTGGTGTTACAAATTGCACTTTAATTAATTTTACACAACTTAAAAGAATACTTTCATGAAAGTTCTCAAGAAAGTATAAAGCTGTAAAATATTCTTGAGATTTATGTAATACAATTGTAATAATTAGCTGTAATTTTTCATATGGTTGTAACCTATGTCATCAAATTTAATGATATAGTTTATAAAGTAAAAATCATAAATAAAGAGATAACCTTACAGGAGGAAATATTCAATCATGAAAAAATTATTAGCAGTTTCAACAGCAGCAGTTGCAGTTACGACAGGGGTAACAGCTACAGCTGATGCAGCAACTCATACAGTAAAATCGGGAGACACTTTATTTGAGATCTCTAAACAATACGGAACAACAGTTGACGCACTTAAAGCGGACAATGGTTTAAATTCAAACTTAATCTTACCTAACCAAGTAATTAAAGTTAATGAAGCGAAAGCAGAAAATACTGAAGCGACTACAGAATACACTGTAGTTTCAGGAGATACTTTAGGGAAAATTGCATCTAAATATGATGTAACAGTATCTCAATTGAAAGCATGGAACAACTTAAATTCAGATCTAATTGTTGTTGGTCAAACTTTATCATTACAAGCACCAGCACAATCAGCTGAACCAGCAACAGCTCCAGTAGCTCAACAAGCTCCGGTTCAACAAACTGAAACACAAGTTGAAGCACCAGCTTACCAAGCTAACTATCAAGCACCAACACAATCATACAAAGCACCAGCTCAACCAACATACAATAAAGTTCAAACTTCACAAACTTCATATAAAGCGCCAGCTCAATCGGCTAGCACTGGTGGATCTACTAAAGCTCAATTCTTAGCTGCAGGTGGAACTGAAGCAATGTGGAATACAATTGTATTACCAGAATCAAGTGGTAATCCAAATGCGGTAAGCCCTAACGGTTACCAAGGTTTAGGTCAAACTAAAGAATCATGGGGAACTGGTTCTGTAGCTACACAAACTAAAGGTATGTTAAACTACGCGAAACAACGTTATGGTTCTGTTGACGCAGCAATAGCTTTCCGTGCTCAAAACAATTGGTGGTAAGCTAAAAGCTTAATTTTCAAGTTATATAAATAATATTAATTCAATCGTCTAGGAAATATCCTAGGCGATTTTTTATATTTTACTAATGTTGTTTAATTTGACCATTATAAATGTATTTGATAATCTTAAAGTAATTGAATAAAGGAATGACTACTAGGGGCGCCTATAGGCTGAGATGAATTCGTTCAGTCCCTTATACCTGATTTGGATAATGCCAACGTAGGAAAGTGGTCAATTAACGTATACTCTACTTTTAATTGACTTCTTTTTATACGAAAGAAGTCATTTTTTTATTTAAAAAATTATTAGGAGAGATAACATGCGTTTTTCTGAGCAGTTACAACAAAAAGTAGAACCAATTATTGAAGAAATATATAATGATGGATTCATTCAAGGGTTTGTAAATGATGACATTTCAGCAGAAGCTGTAAAGCATTATTTAAAAGCGGATGCCAGATATTTAAATGAATTTGCTAAAATCTATGCGCTATTAATTCCTAAAATAGACTCTAAAGAAGAGTTGAAATTTTTATTAGAACAAATAGAATTCGCTTCTTCAGGGGAAGTAGGAGCTCATCAAATATTAGCGGATTATATCGGTGAAGATTATCATGAAGTAATAAAAGATGGGGCATGGTATCCTACTGCAGATCACTATATTAAGCATATGTATTATAATGCGTACGCACATGAAAATGTTGCTTATACTGTAGCAGCTATGGCACCATGTCCATATGTATATAGAAGGATAGCTCAACTAGCTATTGAGAGAAATAATTTTTCGTCTAATCATAAGTTACAAGAATGGTTTAAATTTTACTATAAAGGTATGGATGAACTAATGGACGTACTAGATAACTGGCTCGATACTTTTAGTGAAAATGCATCTAAAGCAGAAATAGAACTAGTCGAAAGAAATTTTTTAGAAAGCACTGTTCATGAACGCAATTTCTTCAACATGTCGTATATTCAAGAAAAATGGGAATTTGAGGAGAGATAAATATGAAAAAACCAAACATTGCGTTATCGATTGCTGGTACCGACCCAACAGGCGGAGCAGGTATCATGGCAGATTTAAAATCATTTCAAGCGTCAGGAGTATATGGAATGGCAGTTCCAACTAGTATCGTTTCTCAAAATACTTTAGGTGTACAAGATGTCTACCATTTACCTATAGAAGTACTTGAATCTCAATTGAAAAGTGTATTCGATGATGAAACGCCAGATGCAATAAAAACGGGCATGATTGCATCAGAAGAAATGATGGAAACAATCAAACCTTATATTGAACAAGCTAATAAACCTTATGTCATTGATCCTGTAATGGTCGCTAAAAGTGGAGATTCACTGATGGATGATAAAGGTAAAAATAAATTAAAATCTATATTATTACCATTAGCTACTGTGGTAACGCCAAATATACCAGAAGCTGAAGATATAACAGGGTATAAAATTCAAACAGAAGAACAAATCAAAAAAGCTGGAGAATTTTTCTTAAATGAAGTTGGTTCTAAAGGTGTTGTCATTAAAGGCGGTCATTTAGAAGGTGATGCTATTGATTATTTATTTACACAAGAGGGTATAAGAAGTTGGAAGAGTGAAAGATTTGATACGCAACACACCCACGGGACTGGTTGTACATTTAGCGCAGTGATTACAGCAGAATTAGCTAAAGGACATACGATAGAAGAAGCGGTTAATACAGCTAAGAGATTTATTACTTTAGCAATTAAGTACACGCCAGAAATAGGAAAAGGTAGAGGACCAGTAAATCATTTCGCATATCAAAAAGTAGAGGGATTGGATTATGAGTAAACTACAAAATATTCGAGAAACAGGACCACTCGTAGTATGTTATACAAATGATGTTGTAAAAAACTTTACAGCGAACGGTTTAATATCGCTAGGAGCAAGTCCAGCTATGAGTGAAGAACCAGAAGAAGCGGAAGAATTTTCGAAAGTAGCAAGCGCCTTTTTAGTAAATATAGGTACAATTACAACCGATAAAGCATATGATATGAAAGAATATGCGAAAATAATGCATGATAACGGAGTGCCCGTTGTACTAGACCCAGTTGCAGTTGGAGCATCCACAATTAGAAAGACATTCTGCCAAACACTTCTTAACGATCAAGTAGTTGATGTAATAAGAGGTAACGCATCAGAAATATTAGCTTTAGTTGACGAAGAAACAACTATGAAAGGCACAGATAGTGATGATTCGTTAGACGTAGTAAAAATTGCTAAAAAAGCGCATAAACAATTGAATTTACCGATTATATTAACAGGAAAAACAGATGTTATTGCATGTAATAATCAATATTTAGAATTAAATAATGGTAGTGAAATGCTGACAAAAATTACTGGTGGAGGATGTTTACTAGGTGCTGTAGTGGGTGCTTTTCTTGCAAATGAAAAACAAATTACAGTAGATTTATTAGGGGAAGCATTATCAACGTATAATATCGCTAGCGAAATTGCGAGTGAACAATCCGGCGCGCATTTACCAGGTACATTCAAAGTTGCATTTATTGATCAATTGAATGCAATAACGGATGAAATTGTTAAGCAAAAACAGAATGTGAAAGAAGTGAAATAATGTTTAAACAAGAATTGCTAAAAGTTTATTTTATAGCAGGCAGCCAAGACGTCCCTAACAAAAATTTATATACTGTTCTTGAGGAAGCATTAAAATCAGGTATTACAATGTTTCAATATCGAGAAAAAGGACCTAATAGTAAAACAGGCGAAGACAAAGAAACATTAGCGAAACAATTATTTGAACTATGTAAAAAATATAATGTACCGTTCATAGTAAATGACGATGTCGATTTAGCCTTAAAAATAAATGCTGATGGTATCCATGTTGGACAAGACGATAAAAATGTATCGTTATTTAAAGATAAGTTTGAAAATAAAATCATTGGATTAAGCGTTGCTAATAAAAAAGAATATGATTTATCAGATGTTTCACTTGTTGATTATATAGGTACAGGTCCTATACATTCAACGCTTTCTAAAAGTGATGCAGGTGAAGAGGGTGGTTATGACCTCATTTCTAACTTAAGAAGATATGATGAAAATATACCAATTGTTGCTATTGGAGGTATAACAGAAGCTGACGTCATACCTTTGATAAACGCTGGTGCGGATGGGGTTAGCATTATTTCAGCTATAGCAAAAAGTACAAATATTGAACAAACTGTGAAGGGCTTTCATAATCAATATAAAAAAGTACTATAAATTTAAGATATTGATTTATGTTGAATAGAAACTATGGTAGAATAACCTTTATGTGAGTATATCAATAGAGGTGGAAAAATGAAGAAAAAAGCTTTATGGCCATTATTATTCGGTGTAATGGTTGTGCTAGCTGGGTGTGATTATTCTAAACCTGAGAATAGAGATGGATTCTTTTATAATACATTTGTTAAACCAATGGACAATTTAATTCATTGGCTCGGCGCTAACTTAGATCACAACTATGGACTAGCAATTATAATTATTACGTTAATCGTGCGTTTAGTCTTATTCCCATTCATGATGAAAACGTATAAAAATCAAAAATTAATGCGTGAAAAAATGAAATTAGCTAAACCTGAAATGGAAAAAATTCAGGAAAGAGTTAAACGTGCTAGAACTCAAGAAGAAAAAATGGAAGCCAATCAAGATATGATGGCACTATACAAAAAGCACGGTATTAACCCAATGAACATGGGTTGTTTACCAATTGTTATTCAAATGCCTATCGTAATGGGCTTGTTCTATGTATTGAAGTTCCCAACTGAAGGTGGAATTACAGAATATCCACAATTCCTATGGTTCAACTTAACGCAACCAGATATCTTCATTACTATAATTGCAGGTATCATTTATGCATTACAAGCATTTGTTTCTATGAAATACGCTAATGTACCTGATGAACAAAAGAATATGATGAGAATGATGATGTTCATTTCTCCAATCATGATTATTTGGATGTCATACATTTCAGCTTCAGCATTAGGTTTATACTGGGCTGTCGGTGGTGCTTTCCTAGTTGTTCAAACTTGGTTAGGTAATGTCTTCTATAACAGTAAAGTTGAAGAAGAAATGAAACCAATCATTGAAGCGCACGAAAAAAACCAACAAGAAGCTAACAATGATAAGAAACCAGCTAAGCTCGTTTCAAATAAAAAGAAAAAGAAATAAGTCAGGGTAACAACAATCCTGTAAAATAGAAAAAGCGGAAATTCTTTTAAATAAGAATCTCCGCTTTTTTGTTGTCTAAGTTGCAAGACAAGGTCCACGTGCAACATTCTAGCGTTCTAAGTTGCAAGACGAGGCACACGTGCAACATACCGGCGTTCTAAGTTGCAAGACAAGGTCCACGTGCAACATTCTAGTGTCCTAAGTTGCAAGACAAGGTCCACGTGCAACATTCGACGACACTATATTCCGACATTCCATTCTTCGAAAAATTGTTCTAAAAACATTAGCATAAATTTATGTCTATCTTCTGCGATTTCTTTTCCTCTAACTGTATTCATTTGGTCTTTAAGTAATAATAATTTTTCATAAAAGTGATTAATCGCAGTATTAGGCTCATTATGATATTGATCTGCTGTTATCGTATTTAAATCTCTAGGTTTTGAATCTGTAATATGCATAGGTTCATTAAAATGACCTGCAAATTGAAATGTTCGAGCAATACCTATAGCACCTAAAGCGTCTATTCTGTCCGCATCTTGTACAACTTTACCAGCTAAACTATTAAGCTTACCTTTATTTTTGCCGCCTTTATAGCTGATGTATTTTAAAATATGAATGATTTCTTTTTGTATTTCAGTTGAAAGTTGTACTTTGTTCATCCATACGTATAAATTATCCCAAGCTTTATTTGCGTCTTTAAATAATTTTCTATCTACAGAATCATGTAGCAAACTTGCTAATTCTACTATGAAAGTATCTATTTTTTCATGTTTAGCTATATCTAAAGCGAGATGCCTCACTCTCATAATGTGTTCAAAATCATGACCTGTTGTATCCTCTTTGTGTAATGAACGGACATGACGTTCAGCATCTTTTATAATCCATTGTTTATCCATATCATTTTCTCCTTAAAAAAGTCCGGGACATAAATAATTGTCCCGGACTGTATATTATATTGGTAAAGGTGATTAAGTGGGACTACGAAATCTTTTTCACAAAATAAGATTTTTGTCTCACTCTCATATTGTTTAAAGAAGTGGTGTTAGCAATCGAGCTAAACCTTCTTTAAGTTTTATCCATGTACTTCTACTATCATATTTTTCAATAGTTAATGTTGAAGAATATTTCATATCGTTTTGATATGCTAATCTTGATGATTCAGCTATTTCCTCATCATAAATGAATGCATTGACTTCAAAGTTTAATACGAAGCTTCTGTTATCCATATTAGCCGTACCGATACTTACAATTTCGTCGTCTATAACGACCATTTTTGAATGAATGAAACCTTTCTCATATATATGAACATTAACGCCGGCTTTTATTAATTCACCAACATTAGCGTAAGTAGCCCAATAAACAAAAGGATGATCTGGTTTATTAGGTACCATGACGTTCACATCTACACCAGATAATGCAGCTATTTTCACAGCGTCCAAGAATGATGAATCAGGTATAAAATATGGTGTTTGAATATAGATATTTTTTTTAGCTTCTGAAATCATTTTAAGATAACCATATTTGATTTGTTCCCAGTCTTCGTCGGGACCACTGGAAGCAATTTGTACACCAACTTTACCTCCAGATTCAACATCTGGGAAGTATCTTGATTCATAACGCATTTTGTCACGTGTTGATTGAGAGTTCCAATCCATCATAAATCTAAGTTGTAAGGCATTAACAGAGTCGCCTTCTAATCGTAAATGCGTGTCTCTCCAATAACCGAACTTTTTATCTAGTCCTAAATATTCATCGCCAACATTAAATCCACCAACATAACCAACTTCGCCATCAATCACTACGATTTTTCTATGATTACGGTTGTTCATTCTAAAGTTAATGAGAGGTAATTTAGAAGGGAAGAAACTTGCCACTTCTCCGCCAATTTCTCTAAACTTTTTGAATGATGAAAGGTTAAGTTTACGTGAGCCCATATCATCATATAACATTTTGACTTCTAAGCCTTCGTGTAATTTCTTCTCGAGTTCGTTTAATATTTTTTTACCTAGATTGTCTTTTCTAAAAATATAATACTGAATATGTATGTAATGTTTAGCATTTCTAATATCTTCGATTAATGCATCGAATTTATCATTGCCATCAGTAAAAATTTTCACTTTATTATCAGTTGTTAAAAAGGCTGAATTATTGTATAAAAGCATATGAATTAAATGTTTATAATTCGCGATTTCTGGTTTATCTACTTCGAAATTATTTTCATCAATTGCTTTAAGTTGTTCATTAACAATATGTTCTAAACCTATTTTATCTTGTTCATCTAAATTAAAGATGCTTTTATTCTGAATCTGTCTACCAAATAATAAGTATAAAAAGAAACCGAGTAATGGTACGAATAATAATACTAACAACCATGCCCAAATTGCGCTCGCTTCTCTACGTTCTAGGAATATGATAACAAATCCAAATACAACGTTTAATATAAATGCCAATACCAATAGCACTGATATAATAAGAGAAAAATCAAATGAAAAATTTGGTACAAAATTCATATCAATGCCTCCATTTCTGTATCTTTAAACTAGTATAATACATTTAAAATAAAAATGGAAAGGTTGTATTTGACCATTTTCATATATATACATATAATTAAACAAAATAGGTATATATATAAATCAATGTAAATAAATAAAAATATGATTAGGAGATGTTCATAATGAAAGAACGTATCATAGATGTTGAAGGAATGAGTTGTGCTCATTGTAAACAAGCTGTAGAAGAATCAGTAGGGCAATTAATTGGTGTTAAAGAAGTTGTAGCAAGCCCTGAAGATAATCAAGTGCGTGTTGTATTTGAAGATCCAGCAAGCATAGATAATATTGAAAATGCAATTTTTGATGCAGGATATGAAGTTATTTAAGGTCTAAATGTTAAAATTTTAGTATAAATTAACAAAATATATGGAAAAATAACAAAATAGTCCATTTGAAGTATAGTCAAATACTATATAATAA
>X23_Garden_Dormouse__coassemble_61_pt1 | contig 11990 bp, 15 predicted proteins | sample X23_Garden_Dormouse__metabat2_low_PE_002 | metagenome-assembled genome bin X23_Garden_Dormouse | reverse complement strand
TATTAGCACTAGCCCGTTAGAAAATGTAACGGGCTTGTCTTTTATTTCTTGCACGTTAGAGAATCTACCTTCTTCTTATCCCCCATAAACAATAAGCTACTCGCACTTATAAAACAAAACCCCCTTACCAATTAAATTGGTAAGGGGGTTTGTCGTTATATAATTAACCGATTGAACCTTCCATTTCGAATTTGATTAGACGGTTCATTTCTACTGCGTATTCCATTGGTAGTTCTTTTGTGAATGGCTCAATGAAGCCCATTACGATCATTTCAGTTGCTTCTTCTTCTGAAATACCGCGGCTCATTAAGTAGAATAATTGTTCTTCAGATACTTTAGAAACTTTCGCTTCGTGTTCTAATGAAATGTTATCATTCATAATTTCATTATAAGGAATTGTATCTGATGTTGATTCATTATCCATAATTAAAGTATCACATTCAATGTTAGAACGAGCACCTGTAGCTTTACGGCCAAAGTGTACTTGTCCACGGTAAACTACTTTACCGCCATTTTTAGAGATTGATTTAGATACAATAGTTGAAGATGTGTTTGGTGCTTTATGAATCATTTTAGCTCCAGCATCTTGAACTTGTCCTTTACCTGCAAGTGCGATAGATAATGTCATACCTCTAGCGCCTTCTTCAAGTAAGAAACATGATGGATATTTCATAGTTAACTTAGAACCTAAGTTACCATCGATCCATTCCATCGTACCATTTTCATAAACAAACGTACGTTTTGTAACTAAGTTATAAACGTTGTTTGCCCAGTTTTGGATTGTTGTATAACGGCAATATGCGTCTTTTTTAACAATGATTTCAACTACTGCTGAGTGTAGTGAGTTTGTTGTATAAACCGGAGCAGTACAACCTTCTACGTAGTGTACTGAAGAACCTTCGTCTGCAATGATTAAAGTTCTTTCGAATTGACCCATATTTTCAGAGTTAATTCTGAAGTATGCTTGTAATGGTGTTTCAAGTTTTACACCTTTAGGTACGTAAATGAATGATCCACCTGACCATACTGCTGAGTTTAATGCTGAGAATTTGTTATCTGCTGCTGGAATTACAGAAGCAAAGTATTCTTTGAATAAGTCTTCGTTTTCACGTAAAGCTGAATCTGTATCTTTAAAGATGATACCTTGTTCTTCTAAGTCTTTCTCCATGTTGTGGTATACAACTTCTGATTCATATTGTGCAGATACACCTGCAAGATATTTTTGTTCAGCTTCTGGAATACCTAATTTATCGAAAGTGTTTTTAATTTCTTCTGGTACTTCATCCCATGAACGTTCAGAACGTTCTGATGGTTTTACATAATATGTGATTTCATCAAAGTTTAATTCTGATAAATCGCCACCCCACATTGGCATTGGCATTTTATAGAATTGTTTTAATGATTTCAAACGGAAATCTAGCATCCATTGTGGTTCGTCTTTCATTTCAGATATTTTTCTAACAATTTCTTCTGTCAAACCTCTACCTGAACGGAAAATAGAAACGTCTTCATCATGGAAACCATATTTATAATCTCCAACTTCTGGTGATTTTTTAGCCATTTTCTTCACTCCTCTTTTATTATAGCTTACGCCCAATCTTCAAAAGTTACTGGTCATCTTCTTCTTTTGTGCCTTTTTCAAATGCTTTCCACGCTAAAGTCGCGCATTTAATACGTGCTGGGAACTTAGACACACCTGATAAAGATTCGATATCACCCATATCATCTGTGATCTCATAAGATTCTCCTAGCATCATATTAGAAAACTCTTGACTCATGTGTAATGCTTCTTCGATGGTATGACCTTTTACCGCCTCCGTCATCATTGATGCACTAGACATTGAAATAGAACAACCCTCACCTTCAAACTTAGCATCTTTAATAACATTATCTACTACATCTAATGTTAAGCGGATGCGGTCCCCGCATGTTGGGTTATTCATATCTATCGTCATGGAACCATCTTCGATAGCTCCTTTATTTCTAGGATTTTTATAATGATCCATAATCACAGAACGATATAGTTGATCTAAATTATTAAAATTCATAAGAGAAAAACTCCTTCGTTCTATAGAGTGCCTGAATTAACTTATCAACATCTTCAGTAGTATTATATACATAGAAACTAGCACGTGCTGTAGATGATTGATTTAACCATTTCATTAGCGGTTGTGCACAGTGATGTCCAGCTCTAACAGCTACACCTTCAGAATCTAGTGCTGTTGCTAAATCATGTGGATGAACACCTTCAACGTTGAACGAAATCAAACCAGCTCGCTTTTCAGGTGAAGGTCCGTAAATTTCTAAACCTTCTATTTTAGACATCTCATTATATGCGTAATTAACTAGCTCATATTCATGTTGATGAATTTCTTCTAAGCCTAATTCATCAATGTATCTAATTGCTTCAGCAAATCCGATAGCTTCAGCTATAAGTGGTGTACCTGCTTCAAACTTAGTTGGTAAGTCTGTCCAAGTTGCATCTTCTAATCCTACAAAATCAATCATGTCTCCACCAAATTCAATTGGTTCCATTTTATCAAGTAAATGACGTTTACCGTATAGTGCACCAATGCCGGTTGGACCTAGCATTTTATGTCCACTGAAGCTAAAGAAGTCCACATCTAAATCTTGAACGTCAACTTTCATATGTGGAGCTGATTGTGCGCCATCAACTGCAATTACTGCATCATGTTGATGTGCAACTTCAGCAATATATTTAACATCATTTATCGTACCCAATACGTTTGAAACATGTGTAACTGCAACAATTTTTGTATTATCCGTTATCGTGTTATCAATTGCTTCTTTTTCAAGTTCGCCACTGTCAGACATCGGAATAAATTTTAATGTTGCACCAGTACGTTTAGCAAGTTGTTGCCAAGGGACGATATTAGCATGATGCTCCATTTGAGTCACGACAATTTCGTCACCTTCAGAAACATTTGCGTCTCCGTAACTATGTGCAACTAAGTTAATTGCTGTAGTTGTTCCTCTAGTAAAAACAACTTCTTCAAAGTATCGAGCGTTGATAAATCTTCTGACTGTTTCACGTGCTTTTTCATAAGCATCCGTAGCAAGCGTTCCAAGTGTGTGCACACCACGGTGTACATTCGAATTATATCGATTGTAGTAATCTACAATAGAATCCGTTACTTGTATCGGCGTTTGACTTGTGGCAGATGAATCTAAATATACAAGTTTTTTACCGTTTACTTCTTGCTCTAATATTGGAAAATCTTTTTTTACTTTTTCTACATTAAATGTTGATTCGGCCACATTATCAGACCTTTCTGTGCCTATTTTTATATTTGCGTTGTTACTTTAGTTTCAATAACTTCACGTAATTGACGTTTAACGCCTTCAATTGGCAATGCAGAAACAACTGGGTCTAAGAAACCATGTATAACTAATCTTTCAGCTTCTTCACGAGAAATACCTCTACTCATTAAGTAGTATAGTTGAGTAGGGTCTACTCTACCTACTGATGCTGCGTGTCCTGCAGTTACATCGTCTTCATCAATTAATAATATTGGGTTTGCATCTCCACGTGCTTTTTCAGAAAGCATAAGTACACGTGATTCTTGTTGTGCATCTGCTTTTGTTCCACCGTGTTTAATGTAACCAATACCATTGAAAATAGATGAAGAACTATCTTTCATTACACCATGTTTCAAGATATGACCATTTGATTCTTTACCATATTGAATAATTTGAGTTGTGAAGTTTTGTTTTTGTTCACCACGACCAACTACTACTGTTTTTAAGTTACAGTTTGAACGATCGCCCATTAAGTATGTTGTATTATCATTAATAGTGCTACAGTCGTTCATTAAACCTAATGCCCAGTCGATAGTAGAGTCTGCTGCTGCAATACCACGACGGATTATGTGTCCAGTGAATCCTTTATCCATGAAATCAACTGTACCGTAAGTTATTTTAGAATTAGCTCCAGCAATAACTTCAGATACGATATTTAATTGATTATCGTTAGAAGAAACAGTTGATAAATAGTTTTCAACGTATGTTACTTCTGCACTTTCTTCAGCCACAATGATAGCGTGATTGAAGAAACTCGCATCGCTATCGTCATGTAATACTACATATTGGATAGGATCTTCTACTACTACATTTTTAGGAACGTAAACGAATACCCCACCATTAACTAATGCAGCATGTAGTGCAGTTAATCTATGCTCATCTACTTTAACAGCATCTGTCATAAAATATTTTTGAACTAAATCACTGTTTTCAATAAGTGCAGTTTTTAAATCTTTAATTACAACACCTTGTTCAGTTAATTTATCATCTACTTTTGTAAAAGCAGGTGTATTATTATGCTGAACGATTAGATTTTTAGCATTTTCAGTATCGATAATTTTTTGAACTGATTCAGGTAATTTATCGATAGACTCAAATGTATCACTTTCAACAGTGTGAGATTTGAAAGAATCAAAATCCCATCTGTTTATTTTTGTTTTATCTGGTTTAGGCATTTCTAATTGTTCTAACTTTTGAAAACTGTCTTTACGTAAATCAGTCATCCATTGTGGTTCATTTTGAGATGCTGAATAATTTACTAAATCTTCAACGCTAATGTTTAACTTTGTTTCAGTTGCCATTTATACTCCTCCTACTTGACTATAATTCTTATATATTATTCAGCGTTAATTGTTTCGTCTTCAATATCAAGCTCTTCTTTAATCCATTCATAACCTTCAGCTTCAAGACGTCTCGCTAATTCTTCGCCACCTGATTTAACCACGCGACCTTGCATCATTACGTGTACGAAATCTGGTGAAATATAATTTAATAGTCTTTGATAGTGAGTGATGATTAAGCAACCAAAGTTGTCACCACGCATATTGTTAATACCTTTAGATACTACTTTTAATGCGTCGATATCTAGACCTGAGTCAACTTCGTCTAAAATACCGAATTTAGGTTCTAACATCATTAATTGAAGAATTTCATTACGTTTCTTCTCACCGCCAGAGAAACCTTCATTTAGGTATCTTTGAGCCATGTCTTGATCCATATCTAATAAATCCATTTGTTTGTCTAATTTCTTGATGAATTGCATTAAGTTGATTTCATCGCCTTCTTCACGTTTAGCATTGATTGCAGAACGTAAGAAGTCAGCGTTTGTAACACCAGAAATTTCTGATGGATATTGCATTGCTAGGAATAAACCTGCTTGAGCACGCTCATCAACTTCCATTTCTAATACATCTTCACCATCTAAAAGGATTTCACCTTTAGTTACTTCATATTTAGGGTGACCCATAATAGCTGATGATAAAGTTGACTTACCAGTACCGTTAGGTCCCATGATTGCATGGATTTCACCTTGTTGTATTGTTAAGTTTACTCCTTTAAGAATTTCCTTGCCTTCTATTTCTACGTGTAAATCTTTGATTTCTAATTTTGATGCCATGTTTATTTCCCTCCAGAGAATTTATTCACATTTTAAAAAGATAACCCTACATTATCTTTTCTAGTTTATAATAATTTTAATGTAACGTCAAAGTTTGTTATGTTTCTTTACTCTTATTATTATAACGTAGTTATATAGGCAATCAAACACTTACGCTCACTTTTTATTATAAAACCCTATTATTACAAGGGTTTAAGTGAAATATTTTTTAAATGATAATAAAATGATTTCATTCTCAATTTATAAATATTCTATTTGAAAGGCCTCAGTAAGCATTTTTTATTTTTTTATAATATAATTATAATAATTAGAGATATAAATTTAGGAAGGATTTTAAATATGAAACGATATGAACAATTTTCATTTGTAATTAGTGCGATATGCGCTTTTATACTATTACTCAATCTAGTCAATGTTATTAATTTGAGCAGTTTAATAAATACTTTACTTACTATTTTAACGATAGTTACGATAGCCACATTTAATATTAGAAATTCTAAATTTATCGGCTTGATTTTATATGCTATTGCCGCTTTAATGCTTGTATTGTACCTTGCAAACGAATTATTTTAGAATAATTTTAAAAAATCAGGAAAAATTCTACTGAAGAAAGAATTTTTCCTGATTTTTGTCTTCAATTATATTTTATTCATATATACGAAAAGTTTGTCCTGATTGTATTCCTTCTACGCTTTTCAAATATGCCTTTGCTGCTTTACTTGCTGGTACTGCGTTAAAACCTTTAAAGAAATCACCATAATCTTCAAGCGCTTCTTCGATCACATTAGGACTGACGTTATTAATTCTTAAATTCCGTTTTAATTCAAAGGCAGCAGATTTAACAAATGCTTCTATACCACCGCCGGCCATCGCTGAAGAAACGCCCCCTTTTATTGGATCATCCATAATAACGCCCGTAGTCAAAGTAAAACTTCCTCCATCATTTATATAATGTTGGCCAATAAGTACTAAATTGATTTGTCCCAATAGCTTACTTGTTATAGCTACCTCATTTGATTCCGGTGTTAACTCACTTAAATCATCAAAATTCGCTGCTCCTGCAGTAGAGACTACAGCATCTATATTTTCGATTTGTTGAAACATGAGTTTGATATCCTCTACGTTTGTCATATCCATTTGGTAATCACCTGAATTACGTCCAACTTTTATGACTTCATGACCATTTTCTTCTAATTCAGTTACAACGGCTGAACCTATCGTGCCATGTGCTCCAACTAGTATTATTTTCATGTTTATCCACCTTTGTTTTAAGTCTTAAATGTAGTTTATTAAACCAATAAAGTAAAAACAAGAAAGATGCATAGCGTAAATCATGAGACGTTTAACCAAACTATTTAGAATAAAAAAAGCCCGAGACATATATAAATGTCCCGGGCTAATTCTTATATCATTATTTTGCTTCGATTACGGCACCATCGTATTTTTCTTTGATGAAGTCTTTAATTTCTTTTGATTGTAAAACTTTCATTAATGCTTTAATTTTTTCATCGTCTTTATGACCTTTTTGTACTGCGATTAAGTTAGCATATGGTGAATCTTTACCTTCAACTGCGATTGAATCTTTTAATGGATTTAACCCTTGTTCAATTGCATAGTTAGAGTTGATAATTGTTGCGTCACCTTCATCTGCTTGATAAGATTTCGGTAAAAATTCAGCTGCTTGTTTGTTATTGAATTTTATATCTTTTTTATTTTCAGCGATATCATCGAATGTAGCATCTACTGGATCAACGCCATCTTTAAGTTTAATTAATCCTTCTTTTTCAAAGAATGATAAGAAACGTCCTTCTTCAGCTGGGTTATTAGATACATATACTGTTGCACCTTTTGGTAAGTCAGTTAATTTTTTATACTTCTTTGAATATACTGCCATTGGTTCGATATGTACGTTACCTGCAGATTCTATTTTGTAACCTTTATCTTTAGATTCAGTTTCTAAGTATGGTGTATGTTGGAAGAAGTTTGCGTCTAATTCACCTTTATCTAATAATTTATTTGGTGTTGTGTAGTCATTAATCGTTTTAATTTCTAACTTGTAGCCTTCTTTTTCAAGAATTGGTTTAGCTTCTTCTAATATTTCTGCATGTGGTGCTGGAGATGCACCGACTTTAATCGTTTCTTTTTTATCTTTATCTCCGTCTCCTCCGCCACAAGCGGCCAATACAACTGTCAATATTGAAACAAACAATAGTCCTAGAACTTTTTTCATTTTAAGGCACTCCTTTAACGTTTATCAATTTTCTTAACAATTAAATCTCCAATAAATTGGATAACAAATACAATAACTAGTATTAATATAGTAGAAACTAGGATTACATCATTTTGATTTCGTGTGAAACCAGTTAGATATGCTAAGTTACCTAATCCTCCTGCACCGATAACACCAGCGATTGCTGTAGATCCTACTAATGCAATTGCAGTTACAGTTAGACCTGATACAAGTGCAGGTAATGATTCTTTAAGTAATACTTTTCTCACAACTGTCCATGTGTTTGCACCCATAGATACAGCCGCTTCTATTACACCTTTATCTATTTCTTTCATGCCAATCTCTACTAATCTTGCGTAGAATGGCGCAGCCCCAATGATTAAGGCTGGCAGAGCACCTTTCGGACCACTTATTGTACCAAGTAAAATATCAGTAAATGGTAGCAACAATAGTATAAGTATGATAAATGGTATTGCTCTAAATAAATTCACTATAAATGAAACAATTGAATAAAATACACGAGAACTTTTAGATGTTCCTTTAGATGTTAAGAACAATAATGTTCCTAGTATTAAGCCAAACACTAGTGTAAAAACTGTTGAAATGACGGTCATGTATAAGGTCTCGTATAACGCTTCCCATACAGCGTCCCATCTCACGTTAGGCATTGTTACCATTTCAGTGATTATTTCACCAAATGACTTATTCATTAATACCCACCTCAACTTTCACACCAAGATTATTTAATTCTTGTTTAATCTGGTCTTTAGAATAGTTTCCATCAGGCAGATGTACAATCATATGCCCAAAAGTACCATTTTGAGTGAGTTTAACGTCGCCTTCAATGACATTAATATTTACGTTATATTCTTTAATCACTTTGGCTAACACAGGTTCTGAACTAGTTCCACCTACAAAGTTCAGCTTCCATATTTCACCTTCAGGCTGTTCTTTCTTGAAGTCTTGCAACGTTCTTTCTAAATCGTCTGCTTTCAAATCATCCTTAACAAATCTTTGCGTTACATGTGTTTGAGGATTATTGAATACATTGATGACTTCTCCTTCTTCGACAAACTTACCATTTTCCATTACGGCAACATGATCACAAATCTTTCTTATAACGTGCATTTCATGTGTGATAAGTATAATTGTTAAATCCAGCTCTTTATTGATGTCTATCAATAAATCTAGTATTTCATCTGTTGTTTGAGGGTCAAGGGCACTCGTAGCTTCATCACATAATAATACGTGTGGATCATTTGCTAATGCTCTCGCGATTCCTACTCTTTGCTTTTGCCCACCAGATAATTGAGATGGATAAGCATTTTCTCGACCTTCTAGACCTACTCTTTTGATTAACGCTTCTGTCTTTTTATTAATCTCGCTTTTAGAGACACCTGCGATCTCTAACGGAAAAGCAATGTTGTCTTTAACTGTTCTAGACCAAAGTAAGTTAAAATGCTGGAATATCATACTTACTTTTTGTCGTTTTTTTCGAAGTTCTTGTTTTGACAATTTACCTATATTCGCACCATCTACTATAACTTCACCTTCAGTAGGGGTTTCTAACCCGTTAAACATTCGAATCAAGGTACTCTTTCCAGCTCCTGAAAAACCGATTACGCCATATATACTTCCTTTTTCTATATTTAAGTCAACATGGTCAACAGCTTTTATGTCACCTTTTTTTGTCTTGAAAGTCTTTACGACCTTATTTAACTCGATCAAATCTGTTGCCTCCTAATCCTTAAATTAAAAACGCCTCACTCTAATGATTAGAGAAAGGCGTTATTAATTGTCTTTCTCTCATCTCCAAAAGTTTACACTTTCTGTGAATTGGCACCATTTCATATTTATATGACGGTTGCCGGGCTTCTAAGGGCACATCCCTCCACCACTCTTGATAAGAGCTATTACGTATTTAATTAAATTCATACTATCACGATAAGTTTTTATCGTCAATAACTTTTTGAATATTCTCAACTATATACGGAACTGACTGAAATGCATAAATTCTTTTTATAACTTTTTCTTGTTTCATTATAAATAGAACTGGTACGGATTGTATTTCATATTCTTCACAAAATTCCGGATAAAAGTTTAAGTCACATTTGTTTATAGGTAGTTTTGTCATTTCGTTGGCAATATCTAGCATGCGTTCTGAGATTTTACACGTTCCACATGTTGGTGTATAACCGAATAACAAATGTATATCTTCATTAAAAAGCTTGTATACATCGTTCGATATTTCTGTGCGTTTCATGATAACGATACTTCCCTTTCAATACAAAGTCGTGATTAACTTCAAATCCATGATAGTTTAACACATTCGCTAAATATTGTCTTGGGCAACGTGCTACCTCAGTAAAAGTTGAATCTATATAAATATGATGACTTTCACTCACATATTTTTTGAACCATTTTCTTATGCGTTTACCTTCTTTATCTTGATCGACTAATATATACACTTGTTTACCATAAATTTCATCTAAAAGTTCGTCCATTTTTTCGACACCCATTGTACCGTGTGTGCAAATTACGTGAACGGGTTCATTTAATACTTCTTTCACTCGCTTCTTATCTGAAATACCTTCTACGATTATTACTTTTTTAATCATCGCCATGGCCTTCACCTTCTACAAATGAATAATATTATATTTTTACTTCTCAATGAGATTATGCTAAAAAACTCCATGATACTACTGTACCGTGGAGTTTGTTGTATTGCTATTCACCTATCATTTCACTATACGCATCAGCATCTAATAAATCATCTAATTGTGATTTATCAGTTAATTCTACTTTGACCATCCAAGCTTTGTCATAAGAAGATTCATTAACGTATTCAGGACTATCTTCTAATTCATCATTTACTTCTACAACTTTACCAGAAAGAGGTGCATATAGTTCAGAAACTGTTTTTACAGATTCTACACTACCGAATGAATCTCCACTAGTTAATTCGTCACCTTCTTCTGGTAACTCAACAAATACGATGTCCCCTAATTCAGATTGAGCGAAATCAGTAATACCGATTGTAACTACATCGCCATCAACTTTTACCCACTCATGTTCTTTTGAATATTTTAACTCACTAGGCACTGCCAAAGTAATCCCCTCCTATATGTAATTCAATTATAATAATGACATAAAGCCCTTATTCAAGCAACTATTTTATAGCCAAGTTTGGCGGTATTCATCTTCTTTAAAACCTAAAGTGATTTTGTTACCTAATACAGCTAATGGGCGTTTAATTAACATGCCATCTGAAGCTAATAATTCGAATTTTTCGTCGTCAGATAAATCATCAATTTTATCTTTAAGACCTAACTCACGATATTTTGCACCACGCGTGTTAAATAATTGATTAACAGTAACGTCTGTTCCATCAATCATATCTTTTAATTCGTTAGCAGTTGGTGTTAATTGAGTAATATCTATTGGTTCAAAACTCGCACCATTTGTTTCTAAAAATTTTGCAGCTTTTTTACATGTTGTACAGTTAGGATATTGATAAAATTTTATCATGTCTTTACCTCCATATGTGTATTTAACATCATTATACCAATATTAATTAAGAACACATAGTCTTGAGTTAAATATTTTTTTAATAAACAAAAATAAGCTATAATTCATTTATAATATTAATTCTTAAGGAGCTTGAAAATATATGAAAACAATAAACCAATATGATGAATTCAAAGAAGTTACACAAAGCGATGAACCAGTAGTCATTAAATTCTTTGCAGGCTGGTGTCCAGATTGTACGCGTATGGATCAATGGATAGATCCGATTGTCCAAGAATACAATAATTACGATTGGTATCAAATTAATCGTGACGATGTCCCAGATGCAGCAACTGAAAATGATGTAATGGGTATCCCAAGTTTATTAATATTCAAAAACAATGAAAAGCTAGCACACTTACATTCAGCAAATGCTAAAACACCAGAAGACGTAAAAGCATTTTTAGCTGAAAATTTAAAATAAGATGGTTTAAGGCTTCTCCTCATCCGATGGGTTTGTTATTAACGGATGAGGAGATTTTTTATATGATATTTTAAAAAGTGCATGCTTGTTTTGCTAGTTCTTAGATCTGCCATTTTTTATGTTTATTGTTATTATAGCAACCCATAAATCATATTTTACTTTAGATTTTCATTGTGAAGATATACGAAAGTGCTTTGTTTTTAGGTTTGAGCCAGAATAAAAAGTTAATTCGTGAGTTTAGGTATTACTTAATCCAATAGAGGTGTGTGTATTTGGATTATTGAGGTAGAAAATCCAATAAAAAGTGCTCTACTTGGATTATTGTCTTAGTA
>X23_Garden_Dormouse__coassemble_56_pt1 | contig 12281 bp, 9 predicted proteins | sample X23_Garden_Dormouse__metabat2_low_PE_002 | metagenome-assembled genome bin X23_Garden_Dormouse | reverse complement strand
GCACCCAAAAGTTCAACCTAAAATAAAACCATGACCTTAGCGAGTTTTACACGAGCTAAGGTCATGGTTTTCATCATGCCCACCAAATATTTTCGAGTTTTTCGTTTATATTTACTGATTGTAGATTTTGTACTGCTTTTTGGAAGCCTTCTTCTACGGACATTATAGGATCTTCATGTTCAATACTCACGACGTAATCATATCCATTGATTCTTAATGCGCTTATTATATCACCCCATACTTGAGGGCTATGTCCATAACCGACAGATCTAAATGTCCATGCTCTAGATTGTACGGAGCCATATGGTTGCATGTCTGTTAATCCGTACATATTTACATTTTCCTGATCAATGTATGTGTCTTTTGCATGGAAGTGATGAATAGCGTTTGCTTTGCCCAGTATTTTTATAGCAGCTACTGGATCAATACCTTGCCACCATAAATGACTTGGATCTAGATTCGCACCTATTGCATCGTTAGTTGCTTCTCTTAATTTTAATAACGTATGTGGTGTGTGCACCGAAAATCCAGCATGTAATTCTATTCCGATTTTAACGTTATGATCTTTAGCAAATTGTGCCGCTTCTTTCCAATAAGGTATAAGCTTCTCTTCCCATTGCCATTCATAAATTTCTGAGTATGCTGTTGGCCATGGTGTGACTGGCCAGTTTGGATGTTTCGCATCTTCATCTGATCCTGGTATACCTGAAAATGTATTGACTACAGGCACTCCTAAAATCGATGCAAGTTTCACTGTTTTAATAAATGTATCGTGTGCTTGTTTAGCATGTTCTTCATCCGGCGAAACTGGATTATCGTGACAACTAAACGCACTAATTTCTAATCCGCGTTGTTTAATCGCATCCATGAAAGATTCACGTTTAGCTTCACTTTCTAATAATGCATCAACATCACAAAAATGATTTCCCGGGTTACCACCTGTTCCGATTTCTACCATCTTCAAACCTGAATTCGCGACATAATCTAACATTTCCTCAAATGATTTATCTTGAAAAAGTACTGTAAACACACCTATTTTCATATGTATCGCTCCTTTATATTTGATATTAAGTTAATCTAACACTACGTCCTTCTTCACTGCTTCTATATATTGCATCTATAATGAGACTGACTTTTCGAGCTTGTTCTGGTTGTACAATTAAAGATTCTAGTCCTAAACAACTGTTTACAAAATTCATGGCTTGTCTCTGTGCTGCTAAATCCTCATTATGTTCTGCTACAGCTTTTTCATTAAAAAAGTTACCAAATTTAGGTTGATATATTTCAAATGGATACACATTCAATCCTCCATCAACGCCTGAAATACTTAAATGTATGTTATCTTCTTTAATGTTCGCTGACCAAGAACACTCAAATTGCATCGTAGACTGATCGTCAAATGTAATAAAACTAGAAACATGATCGTCCACTTCAAAAGTACTACTATCAAATGTTCCCCAGTCATTAATTTGATTAGGTGTTTTACTTAATCGGTTATAAGTTTTACCTAATACTTCAACAGGTTGAACATCCTCAAGTAACCAAAGTGATAAATCTAATAAATGACAGCCGTAATCTATTAGACTTCCACCACCTTGTAGTTCTTTATTCGTAAAAACTCCCCATCCAGGTACTTTACGTCTACGCATTGCTTGAACTCTTGTAACAAGAGGACTCCCTACAGTGCCACCTTCAATTGCTTTATGAGCTGTAATAGCAGCATCTGTAAATCGATAATGGTATCCAATAGCTAACAATTTATTTGCTCTATTAGCCGCTTCAATCATCGCATCACATTCTTCTTTATTCATGGCCATTGGTTTTTCACAAAATACATGAACACCTGCATTTAACGCCGCAATACTTATCTCAGCATGAAACTTATTCGGTGTGCATATTACAACTGCATCTACTTCGTTAAACATTTCTTCATAATCTTTAAACACATGAGGTATCATATGTTCTTTAGCTACTTGTTGTGCTAAATCATAGTTAATGTCTTGAACACCTACAATTTGAGCAGTACCTTTTAATTGTTTAAATGCAGGTATATGTCTGTTTTGAGCAATACCTCCAACGCCTATCATACCTAATTTTAATTTGTCCATAATTCACTCACCTATTTCTCACTGATATGCTCTAACGGTTGAGCATTACCATATTGATGTTTAGGAGTGTTACGGTTTTCAGCCCATTCCACTGCATTTTTAATAACGTGCTGTATTTGTGAGTTATAATATGTAGGATAGCTTTCATGTCCAGGTCTAAAATAAAATATTTTTCCGTTTCCACGTTTGAAAGTTGCGCCACTACGGAATACTTCTCCGCCTTCAAACCAACTTATAAATACTGTTTCATCTGGTGCTGGTATATCAAAGTGCTCGCCGTACATTTCTTCTTTTTCTAATTCGATATATGAGTCTAAACCTTCTGTTATTGGGTGAGTAGGATCTACAACCCAAAGTCTTTCTCTATCATCTGCTTCACGCCATTTTAAATCACATGTTGTCCCCATCAAGCTTTTAAATATTTTAGAGAAATGTGCTGAATGTAAAACAATTAATCCCATTCCATCTAGTACGCGCTGCTTTACTTTTTCAACAATTGAATCTTCTACTTCATCGTGAGCTTTATGTCCCCACCAAATTAAGACATCTGTCTGATTTAATACATCATCAGTTAAACCGTGTTCTCGTTCATCCAATGTTGCTGTTTTAACATTGTGTTTTTCACTTAAAAATTCAGCTATGACATTATGAATGCCTTTTGGGTAAACTTTCTTAATTTCTTCGCTTTCTACTTCGTGACGAAATTCATTCCATACTGTTATATTCATTTAGACATCCCCTTTAGTTATTATTCAAAATAAACAGCTTTTCCTGTTTTCGCAGATTTATATATACCTTCTAATATTTGAGTGATGACAATAGCTTCTTCAGGTTTTACGACAGGATCAGTATCATTCAAAATACTATCAATCCATGAACGCGCTTCTACTTCTGCTTCGTCAACTTGTTCTCCTTCATAAAAGTCCACGCCTTTATTTTCAAGTTCAACTTGAGTTGTATATAGTGAACCAAAGTCTTCACCATGTATTCTTAAGCCATCTTTCATGTCTGCTCCACCTTCAGTTCCTGAAAGTTCACATTTAGCTTCATCTACATTAAGTGAATTAAGCGCCCAACTTGATTCTAAAACGATTGTTGCACCATCTTTCATCTTGATAAATCCAAATGCAGAATCTTCTACAGTAAATTCCTTAGGATCCCATGGTCCCCAAGCATTTGCTGCATTTTCTTTTTTACCTAATTTATGAAAAGTTGACCCCATTACTGATTCAGGTTCATAGTTATCCATCATCCATAATGTTAAATCAAGTGCATGTGTTCCAATATCAATTAACGGGCCTCCACCTTGTTGTTCTTCATCTAAGAATACACCCCACGTAGGCACTGCTCTTCTACGTATAGCATGTGCTTTACCATAATATATATCCCCTAAATCTCCACGTTGTGTTGCTTGACGTAAGTACTGGCTATCTGGTCTAAAACGATTTTGATAACCAATCGTTAATTTCTTACCTGTTCTTTTAGCTGCTTCAATCATTTCTTGTGCTTCTTCAGTTGTCTTAGCCATTGGTTTTTCACACATCACATGCTTGCCTGCTTCCAATGAAGCAATTGTTAATTCTTTATGCGAACTATTTGGCGTACAAACGTGAATAACATCAATCGTTTCATCTTTCAACAACTCTTTATAATCTGCATAAGCCTTTGCTTGTTCAGTACCGTAATAGTCTGCTGCTACTTCAGCCTTCTCTACATCTATATCACAAAAAGCTACAATATTTACTTCTTCAATTTTCTGCAAGCTTGGTAAATGCTTGCCATTCGCTATACCACCACAACCTATAATACCTACATTTAATTGCATCGCTATTTCCCCTTTTCAATTATAATTAATTTTCATTTTAGCAAACGCTTACATTTAATGTTATAAAAATTTATAAATATTACTCTTTATACATATCGTAAATTAAATAATGATAAACACCAATCAATAACACTTGTTTAGAAACTTATTGTTCGTATTAGAATATATTTTCATCTGATGAAAATATTTCCGCGATTTTTTAGCTTATTCTCAATATTCTCGGACATAAATTCTAACTCAAAATAAATAAGCATATCACTTTTAAACTGAAATAATCAGTTAAGTGATATGCTTATTTTTATAATCTTACTTCAGATGTTTGAGTATACGTATCTTCTCCAAGGTTAATCATTGATTCTGAAATGTTCCTTGAATGATAACCTATACGCTCTAATATTGAGATCATATCTATATATACAAGACTGCCTTCTGGTGAGCATTCCCCAGAACTTAAACGTTTAATATGTTTCTTTCTTAAGTCATGTTCTAATAAATATGAATCTTCACTTCGTTTTACAACCTCATCTTTTTTAACATAATCATATACATCAAATGCTTCGAATGTTTTTTCATATGAAATTTTAACATGTTCATAAAGTCTATCTATACTTTGCTCAGCTTTTTCTGAGATTCGAATATCAGATGATTCTTTTTTCTGCAGTTCATCTAAATAAGATTCTGTTAGTGCTGATACTTTCAAAATTGTTCTATTCACATCATATAATACAGATAGACGTTCTCCGTCTTTTGCTGATAATTTTTTCTCTGACAATTTATTTAAATATTGTCTAACATTATCATACATATTCTCGATGGCAGCGTGTTTTTGTTTATGTTTTTTAACAGCTTTATCATCTGTGTGATCTACTTTTTCAAGCATAGACATTGATAACTTTCCGATGTTTCTAATTTCATCTTGCGCTTCTTGCAATGCAATACTCGGCGCTCTATTGATTAAGTTATTATCTAAATATTTAGGTTTATATTTTTCATTTAAATCTTCACCAGGAATAATTCTTGTAACTAACCACGCTAATACAAAAATAAATGGTAATTGAATCAATGTGTTTGTAATGTTAAATGTACCATGTGCAAATGCGATCACCATTTCTGGATTTAATCTAAATGCACCTTGCATCCATGTAACAGCCGCTTCATAAATCGGTAAAATTAATAAGAAAATTGCCGCACCGATTAAGTTAAACAATACATGTGTAACTGCAACACGTTTAGCTGCTAATGAACCTGCTAAACTTGCTAATACAGCTGTAATTGTTGTACCAATGTTATCACCTAATAAAATAGGCAAAGCTCCGTGTAATGATATTAAATCATTCGCAAAGAATCCTTGCAATATACCAATTGTTGCACTAGAACTTTGAACGATTAATGTTACAAATGTTCCTGCAGCAACACCTAGTATCGGTGTATGAGACATATTTAGCATAATATCGTGGAATCCATCTAAATTAGCTAAAGGTTTTACTGCGCCACTCATTAGCTCTAACCCATAGAACAAAGAACCGAAACCAAAGAATATCATACCAACATTCTTAACTTTACGTTTTTGAACAAAGAATATTAAAAATGCACCAATTGCTAATATAGGTAAAGAATATTCCCCAATATCAATACCAATAATAAATGCAGTAACAGTTGTACCGATATTTGCACCCATTACGACACCAATTGCTTGTCTTAGCGTCATAAAGCCTGCGCTGACTAACCCTATCGTAATAACTGTTGTACCTGAACTACTTTGAATCAAAATTGTAACAATCATACCAGCTAATACGCCCATTATGGGGTTGCTAGTAAATCTATTTAAAATACTTCTCAGTCTATCTCCTGCTGCAGCTTGTAATCCGTCTCCCATTTGCTTAATACCATAAAGAAATATACCTAGACCACCTATAAAAGTGAAGATAATTTCTAGCGCCGACAATTCCATAAGACACCTCAATTAAATTTTTTGTAACCATTGTGAATATTAAACGATAATTGTTAATCTAATGTAAATTTTATATTAAGTTTCGTTTAATTCAACTATTTTCTTTTAAATACAAAAGAACTATGAAATTGTCGCAAATAAACATTTACAAATCAACCCTATTTATTAAATAAATCTTCAATATTATTGTACATTTTAAAAATCATCATACGTTCGCCAGTACGAGAACTTAAATCAGTATGAAAACTGTCAACTTTTTCATTAGTTATATTAAATATTATTTCATAAAGATGTGAAACGTCTGATTCCACTAAAGTAGATCTCGTGCGTTTAATGGAAAGTAAACCTTCCTTTGTTTCAGAGACTTTGTATTCAGCAGGTGTTAAAATACCTTGTAAATCCACAATAATCATATCTCTTAATATATCTGTCTTCACTGACAATGAACCTCTACCTAAATATTCTTTTTCCCATTGTGTGATAGCTTTACTTATTGTAGATTCACAGTACCCTTTCGTCATGTCCATATCTTTCATCTCCTCACAAATTGATAAATACTCTTTAAGTTGTTTCTTGAATAATTGTTTCTGCATCATTTTCTTTGAATATTATCCCGGAAATTTTAATATTTTCCGGTACTAATGGATGGTTATAAATCTGGTTAACACTTTCTTCAATTCGTTTATGAACATCACGTTCACCATTTAACCAATCTATAATACTTTCACCATTCATTTCTGGCTTACAATTCTCAAATAAATAGTCTATCGTTTTTAAACGACTTTCCATGCTTTTAATCTTTTCAGGTAAGTCAATATTAGGTAAATTATAAGCCTCGTCTTTACCAATGATGTATATTTCTCGAATGTCTTTCTGATAAATCGATATAATGATTGATCTCATAACTTCTCCATATGCTTGCGCTATTTCTGATTGATAACTATTTATAGTAATTACATGAGCTGTCTTATCAACCACTTGTTTAATAAATTCGTCTTCTGGATGTGTATTTAGTTCACCTAATATTAATATATTATTTTCTTCGTTCATCATTATACATCCTCTCAGCAAAAAATTGCTTCCTATCTGTTTACCATTTAATCCATTCTCCATGTTCATTAATACTTGAAATTAATAACCAACCATTTTTCAATTTGGTGTTTAACACTTCATTTTTATTTAATAAACGTTCAATGTAATGATTAGGTGCTTGTATAACGATTAATAGTCGAATTGGTGAATGATAAAAATCTTCATCAGATTTCATTACAGATTGCCACGGCAGCCCTGTTAATAAATCACTTGCATTACCTTGCATTACACCAATGCCTGAAGTCACTGTTTGAGTCGCTTTACTACCACTTCCATAAAAGTGTGGAGCAACTGTCGAAGCGTAATATTGTAGGTTTATCCATTGGGAAACAGTCGCTGGTCCTGCCAAAATAGTATTCAATAAAACGCCATCTTGATCCTTTCTCCAATCATAATTGTGCAAGAACGACCTTCCATTTAATTGTCGCTTCTTAGTTAATTGTCTTTGACCAATTATAAATGATGCATTTCGTGCTAATCCCCATTCAGGACGCACTTCACTCCAGTCACTAGATATTTTCTTAGCTTCTTTAGTAGCATTTTTCTTATCGTAATGAATGCCTGGTAATTGTGTTAATCTCAACTCGTTAGCTTTGCGACTCACTTCTGGAATTGTATTTTTTAATAATATATATGATTCTTCAGCTTCTTTCGATAATTCCGGAACATATATCCATTCAAGCTCATCAATTGTTGTACAATGTTCTGCTGCGATAAACACTGTCTCTTCAGGTATAAAAATATGATGTTTAAGCAGTCCTGTTCTAACTTCAGGTAAATTACATAACGTCGCTAGTACTTTAGCATTGAAACCACTTGCTGAACCGCCACAAGCACCACAATCTAGAGAAGCTGAATAAGGGTTGTTAGCTGTGTGACTACCATGACCGCATATCACAACTAGCGGAGCAAAACCTTCAGTTAAACTCATTAATTTTAAAGCTTCTGCCGTATAATTGATTTTTTCTTTTTCTGTAAAACCAATTGGCAAACTATCTTGTTGTCCATGATTATGTTCATGCTCGTTAATTGTTAATGTTGTTTCAGGTTTTTTCAAAAATGTATCGTTAAATTTATTAATGATACTACCTGAACTTTTCGGCATAAAGCTTCTTGTAATAGTTTGAATACTAAGCCATGGTCCAGTTAGTTCCGGTAATAATAAACTAGGTAATACATTTTGTTTCATCTTTTTAAAAGTATAAATTAAGGAAGATACTGTTTTCTTCTTATCCACATAATCATTTTCATTACTGTTCGCTTCAAATTCTTGAATTTTATGTAGCGGTTGGTTCATAACCGGTAATGAATTATGCGTATGTTGATGCCCTAATTCACATTTTTCTATTGGTAAACCGAAAAAACCCGCGATACCAATCGTTTCAAATGGCCCTTCCATTTCTAACTGTCTTCTGAAAGGTTCTGATCTTGTATCTATACAGAATGCCAATTGCGCTTTCGTTTCTTGTATTGGCATGTTATTAACATGTTGAGAGTTAATTTCTTGTCTTAAACTTAATTCATAAGTATCTTCCCATGCTTCTAACAATATTTTCTTACGTGTAATCTCATCAAAATCAAGAGAAAATCGTATATATTCCTTTTGTTTATCTTTTGGTAATGCTAGCCATTTTTCTAAAGTGAAATCTCCCCACTCTAACCATGCAACTATTGAAGTGTAATCAACTTCTTGTTCTAATAAATCTTCAGGTACGAGATTTCCGATTAGTGACCATTCTAGAGCTAGTCTAATCGTTAAATATTCTTGTAACAGATTTTTTGTTTGATTAGATTTTTCATCATACCAAAGCATCATACCAGCCCATCCTGGTAATGAGATTAAATGCGATTCTAAATAAGATTGAATATGTTGTTGTTCAATATTCAAATTATCTAAGCAACATTCCATTGCTTCAATTGAATCTTCAGGTAAATTTTTAAATTGTTGACGTATATTTTTATTTAATGCAGGATCCAATACGACCATCTTTTTCCAAGCATTATAAAAACTTTCATTATGTGTTGGCATCGACCAACCAGATTGAGCATTATCTAAATATAATTTGCACCATTTTATAATATGATAGTTCAATATATCACTGTATGGTTCACCTGATTTACTTTGTTGATAAGCACTCAACATTTTAACTTTCTTATTTTTAGATAGATTAAATTCATCTACAGTATAATGTTGTTTTAATTCTTTTTCGTATTGCTTAACTACTTCATCTTTTAAAGTTATGCCTTTTAAAGCTTTCTGTGCAAATTTGAGTAATTCTTCTTTATCAATTTTATAGTCTGCTTTTTCTAACCAATCTTCTAATTTATTTGAAATAAAATATTCATTGATTTCTTCTTTTTTAATAGCAGATTTAATAATATTTTTATTGGCATACATGTTAATTTCTTGTGTTTCTTTTATCCATCTTGCGACTTCTTCAAAAGTTTGTTCTTCCATATTAGCCCACGGGTGTCTAGCAGCAAAAATTGAAATCGGCGATAACGGCACGATAACTCGACTTGCTGATTGTATGATATTTTTTATATTTTGCGTATTTAAGATTACATTAACCATGTTTATAACCACCTTTTACAAAATGATCTTTCAAATATCTTGGATGACTTTCAACAGAGTGATATTTTGCTTCTCCGAGATGTACAAGCCATAAATATGTCATTAAGAATATGCGAGAAGATTTATTTCTTCCTATCCACATGCTCATTAAACTACCTAACACCAACATTGCAATCATGACAGTGACAACAAAGAAAGGTGGTTCTGCAAGTTGAAATTCAAATTGTTGTAACCAATGATGAAAGAAGTTATGAATAGCGAAGTATACAACACCGATAGAGACTAATGCTGCTAAACCTATTATTCGTCCTAATTTTCCTTCTCCAAATGCAACAAGCTGTGTCCATGATACAGATAAGGACCAAGCTAATATAAGTGCACTTATGAATTGATAACTACTATAAGGGGTAATCAACCAAAAAGTGATACCTATAAATACAGCTAAGAAACGACCGACTAACACCCAAATATAAGATATGCTTTCATTCATTCTTGTAGGCACTTCAAAGTGTCTCACAGCCGATCCTGAACGTAAGAATAAAGTTGCTTTAAACAATCCATGTAATATGAGATGAATAATTGCAGCTGAATAAGCTCCTAAAGCACATTGAATAAGCATAAAGCCCATTTGCCCCATCGTAGATCCAACTAACTGCCTTTTATAATCTACATGGACTAAGCTGATGCCTGAACCTATTAATACAGAAACACTTGCAATAATAAGTAAAATTGATAACGTCCACTCGTTCATAAAAATCGGTGAAAATCTTGTTAAAATAACGCCACCCACATTTACAATTCCGGCATGCATAATTGCTGAAACAGGTGTTGGCGCTGCAACAGATTCTATAAGCCATCTATGGAAAGGCCATTGAGCGGCAGGAATAATCACTGATAATATTAATAGAAGCTGTATGATAACACCTTGCCACGAATCAAATGATTTTAAATTTTCTACAGTAAATATTGCTGAAATTGCCCATTCTCCAGATAAATAATTCACGAATAATATCGCACATAATAAAGAAAGCCAACTCACTAAGAACAAAATACCTGTTATTTTAGATGCTTCTTTTGTCACTTTCCATTGTTTGTTCAATTTTATTAACATTGTTAAACAAAGTAGCGTGATGCCCCACAGTCCTGTCATAATTCTCAAGTCATCACTCAACCATGCTACAGAGGCGAAAGTTGTCATTATCGTAAACAATGTAAAATACTTTCGATAATGTGCATCTCCGTATAAATATCTCAATGAAAACCTTTGGATAATTAATCCAATCATCAATATAAAGAATGCAAGTAGCCAAGATAATACATCTAAATGCCATGGACCAATTTCTAGATTTTCTCGAATAAAAATCGTCCCAATTAAAGCAATAAATGTAGGAACCGAAAAAATGATTAAATGATATTTAGCGTAACGTAATGGTACTTTATGTATAAGAAATAACAATCCGCTTAAAATCGCTATAACTAATGTGATGAAAAATAATACTAATAAACTCATCATATTGACTACTCCTTTATATATGACTTAAAAATAAAAAAGCCGACAATTTAAAACAAATCATTCATAATGATTTGCTATAATTGTCGGCTTCAACCAAACATACTTAACGTTGTTTGTATTGCTTCCTTTATTATTAAAATATAGAATAATATTTATTATTTCCTGAGAAATAGTTCATTTTTTATTAATAGTTTTAGTAAACTTCTTTTTCAATTAACCAATATATATTAGCCAATTGCTAAAGAATCTATACCCAAGCTATTTTTTATATACTTTTATAACATATATTTATTTTGTAAAATTGTCAATAAAAAGTCCTAAATTATATGTTATAAGTTTTATTTATTCGTATTAAATAGTAATCATTGTTAAAATGTATAAATAATCTAAAGATATAAGGAGATAGTTATGGACAATTCAAATTTAATCGCACCTGAAACTTATAATATCGTTAATGAAATAGAAAAATATGCAGTGGACCAAACAAAAGAAGCCATTGTTTTTGAAGATATATCAGGTGATGTACAACATATTACATATTCAGATTTAATGAAAAACGCAAATAAAGTCGGGAATGTTTTTAAAAACAACGGGCTTAAAAAAGGTGACAAAATATTAATACTGATGCCTAGATCTATTGTGACTTACGAAATTTATACTGCCGCATTAAAATCAGGGCTAATCATCATTCCAAGTTCAGAAATGTTAAGAACTAAAGATTTACAACATAGAATTACACACGGTGAAATAGATGCAGTCGTTTCAATCTCTAATTCTACAAATGAATTTTATAATATTAAAGAATATGAGCAATTAACGAAATTCATCGTCGGTGATGAAGAAGAAAATTGGATTCCTTTAGACAAAGAAAAAGCTGACGCGAGTGAAACATTAGAAGTAGACAAAACAAAACGCGATGATATTGCGCTACTTTCATACACGTCAGGTACAACTGGTCTTCCTAAAGCAGTCGTGCATACACATGGTTGGGGATATGCTCACATTCAAACAGCACCTAAACATTGGTTAAGCATTAGTGAAGGCGATACTGTTTGGGCAACTGCTGCTCCAGGCTGGCAAAAATGGGTATGGAGCCCATTCTTATCAATTTTAGGTTCAGGTGCTACAGCTCTTGTATACAACGGTAAATTTGACGCTAAAAAATATTTAGATTTACTAGAAAAACACGAGGTTAACGCGCTTTGCTGTACACCAAC
>X23_Garden_Dormouse__coassemble_47_pt1 | contig 13077 bp, 11 predicted proteins | sample X23_Garden_Dormouse__metabat2_low_PE_002 | metagenome-assembled genome bin X23_Garden_Dormouse | reverse complement strand
ACACGTTTGATAAGAAGTGGCAATAAGACTGCCGTTATTGACGCGTTTGATAAGAAGTGACAATGAGGCTACTGTTATTGACACGTTTGATAAGAAGCGGCAATAAGACTACCGTTATTGACACGTTTGATGAGAAGTGACAATAAGGCTACTGTTATTGACACGTTTGATAAGAAGTGACAATAAGGCTACCGTTATTGACACGTTTGATAAGGAGTGACAATAACGCCATCCGAGAAATAACTTGGACATATATAATTGTCGATATTAAATGTACATTACTTAAAAAAATCAAAAATGTACACTATTTAATAATCATTTCCATTACAGTACTAGCATGTTTGATATCTATCCAAGCATCAACAATCTGCAAAAAAGCCACGCTGTTCATTGTCTAACAGCGTGGCTTTATATGTGTATTTATGATTTTGAAATTTCAATAACGGTATCAATCAATACTTGAATACCTTTTTCTATTTGTTGTGGTTCTGTTCTTTCTAATGGTGAGTGACTAATACCATCTCTACATGGCACGAAAATCATAGCTGTTGGACATATTTTTGCAAGGTTCATTGCATCATGACCAGCACCGCTAAACATATAGCGATAACTTATATTTAAGTCTTGTGCTACATTTTCTATTTCTTTAGCAATTTGATGATCTAATGTCACAGGGCTATCGTGACCTAAATCTTCAAGTGTATATTCAATACCACGTGCATTTGTTACATCTTCTATGCTTGTTTTGATTTTTTGTACTACTTCATTTCTTGGCTCGATTGATTTTCCTCGAACATCTATAAGCAATGTTACATCACCGGGTATAGCGTTCATGGAATTTGGATGTACTTTTGTATAGCCGACTGTTGTGACGATGCCTTCTTTATGAAATTGATTACCAATTTTCTCTATATTTAATATGATTTCTGAAGCTGTTGTTAAAGCATCTTTTCTCATTGGCATCGGTGTAGAACCAGAATGACTTGTTACACCTTTTAGTTTTAATTTAAATCTGTGAGGTGCGGCGATATGTGTGACAATACCTATATCTTTCTCTTTATTTTGTAGAATGGGTCCTTGCTCGATGTGTAATTCTAAAAATGCTTTCATATCTGAATTCTTTCTAGGGACTACTGTTGTACTGACATCTTGTTTGAGTGATTGAACGACATTTAATAATGTTTCATCGTTGTTATCTTTAATTTGTTCCATTTGTGACTTTGTTAGAAATCCACAAAAATATTTACTACCGAGTGTTGCTTGGTTAAATCGCGTTGACTCTTCAACTGTGAAAGCAACAATTTCTATTGGATGATCAGTTTCAATATTATAGTCGTTTAAATGTCTAACAACCTCTAATGCTGCAACAACACCAAGTAGTCCATCGTATTCACCACCTTCAATGACTGTATCTATATGAGAACCGATTACGACTGCTGGCAAGTCATTATATTTACCGCTTCGTCGTGCAATTACATTTCCCATAAAATCAAAATAAACATTCATACCTTCTTGTTGGCATAACATTGAAAACTTGAGCGCAGATAATCTTTCTTGATGTGTAAAAGCAATTCGGTTTATACCGCCTGTATCATCATTGCGACCATATTGATTAAATGTTTCTAAAGTAGATAAAACTCTTTTAATATTCATTTCGAACCTCACTTTATATTTTTCAAAAATTCAACAGCTTGTTCATAAATTGATTCAGTATAAGATGTAGGGGTACGGTCAAAATCATGTTCCTCAGTTTGTACGATAACCTTTTCAGTCACTGGTATATTTTGTTCAACAAAGTTGCTTTCACTACTAGGAACATCTGGGTCGTGTTTACCATGTACAATAAATGTAGGTGGTAATTTTTTTAATTGGTTTGGTTGTAAATTAAATTTTGAATCAGTTGAATGTTCTACACCTAAATATTTAAACCAATTTCCATTACCACGAGCGTATAAATATAAAATATATCGCTCTTGTATTGGAATTGATGTAATAGGTTTAGAATGTATCATACTGTTGATTAAATCAGGCGTAATACTTTCGGTTAATTTTTTATATTGAGCATGAGATCTTAAAAATTGGGGTACATGAATACGAGCATAGCCATAAAAATCAATAATACCTGCAGTTTCTTTGTGAGCTGCAACTTGAAATGCCAAGTAACCTCCAGCTGAACGTCCAAAAACGTAAATTGGCAAATCTTTATAGTAATTATGCGCGAAATCATAAGCCTCAAAAGCATCCTGGATAATACAATTTAAATCCACTTCAGGTGCTAAACGATAGTCCGCAATAATAATATTGAAACTTTGATTTAAAATGTTTAAGTATTCTTTAGGTAAGTCATCAGGTTCTCCAGATAAAAAACCACCGCCATGATAATAAACGATACTACCTAAAGCTTTTGAATCTTTTGATGACAAAATTTTCATGTTTAATAAAAAGCCGTCTTGAGCCTTCACTGTCTCTATTATATGAGACATATTTAATCACTTCCTTAAAAATGTATATTTCTCTAACTATATTATCTCAAGTAAAGAGAAAATAGTATTTGTTGATTATGCATAAAAAGCTATTAGTTTCTTGTGTGAAATGTAGATGAACTGACAAAAAATAAATCTTATAATGAAAGAGAACGAACAAAGGAGTTGTGTTGTATGGATATAAAATCGTCTTTTGAAGCATTAGACAAGCAATTCACCAGTTTTGGTGGATTAGAACAAGGCGGCATTACGCGCTTGCTTTATTCAAAAGAATGGAAAGAAGCGGTAACACAATTAGAAACAGCATTTAAAGAAATTGGATTAGATGCACAATTTGATGATGTTGGGAATTTAACTGGTAGACTGCAAGGCACTAAATATCCTAACGAAGTTATCGTATCAGGGTCACACATTGACACAGTGGCAGAAGGTGGACATTTAGATGGGCAATTCGGAATATTGTCAGCATTAGTTGCCATCCAATCTTTAAAAGAAGAATTTGGTGCACCACTGCGATCATTAGAGGTTTTATCTTTAGCTGAAGAAGAAGGCAGCCGTTTCCCTTATGCTTTCTGGGGAAGTAAGAACTTCTTTAATTTAGCTGACAATGCAGATGTTAAAGATATTGAAGATGCAGAAGGTATAAAATTTGTCGATGCTATGCGTGATGCAGGATTTGGTTTTAGACAAAACGATACAGTCAGAGATGACATCAAGGCTTTTGTTGAAATGCATATTGAACAAGGAAAAGTTCTTGAAGCTGAAGGCAAATCAATTGGAGTTGTAAATGGTATTGTTGGTCAAAAACGTTATACAGTTAACCTAAAAGGTGAAGCAAACCATGCTGGAACGACTCCGATGGGATTAAGAAAAGATACGGTAGTTGCTTTTAGTAAAATTGCAACTCAATTAACGGAAAAAGCAGTATCAATAGGGGATCCGTTAGTTTTAACATTTGGCCATGTTACGCCAGTTCCAAACACTGTAAATGTAGTGCCTGGTGAAGTAACATTCTCAATTGATTGCAGACATATTGACCAAGAAGCATTGGATCAATTTGCAAACGAAATTGAAACAACTATTCAAACTATTTGTGATGAAGATGGTATAACATGTGATATCGATCGTTGGATGGATGAAGAACCAACATTAATGGATGAATCAATTGTTAAAGTCATTGAGTCATCAGCTCAGAAAAAAGTTGGCGATCAGTATAAAGTTATGCCATCAGGAGCTGGTCACGATTCACAAATATTTGCGAAATATGTACCAACAGCAATGTTATTTGTTCCATCTATTGATGGTATTAGTCATAACGTCAAAGAAGAAACAAATATCGAAGATCTTGTTAAAGGAATCGAAGTATTAAAAGAAACACTTTATGAATTAGCTTATAAAGAATAAAAATATAAAAATAAAGGAGCATTTTATAATGGGATATTTAAATCATAATCAAGGATACAGAGAAGGTTTATTAGAGACACGTTCAGTAATTAAGAAAGACAACTATGCGGTAATTACGCCAGACGGTTTAGTAAATAACGTTGTACCTGGCTTTGAAGATTGCGATATTACAATTTTAGGTTCACCAAGATTAGGTGCACGTTTTGTTGACTACTTAGTTACATTGAAGAATCAAGGCGGAAATAAAGAAGGCTTTGGTGGAAATGGTGTTCAAACATTTATCTATGTTGTTTACGGAAAAATTAATGCTTATGCAGATGGCAAACAATATCAATTAAATGAAGGCGGCTATTTATATGTACCACCTCACTTAGAACTTACATTTGAAAACAATAACAATGGCGAAGACAGCCGAGTATTCTTATACAAAAAACGTTACCAACCAATCGAAGGCCATACACCAGAAGTTGTTACAGATAACGTAAATGATTTAAAACAAGAAGCGTATGAAGGTATGGAAGAAGTACTTGTTCAAGACTTACTACCTAAAGAAATTGCATACGACATGAACATTCATATCTTGTCATTCAAACCTGGCGCTTCTCACGGTTACATTGAGACACACGTACAAGAACATGGTGCTTACGTATTAAGTGGTAGAGGTATGTATAACCTAGACAATGACTGGTTACCAGTTGATAAAGGCGACTATATCTTCATGGGTGCATATTCACCACAAGCTACTTATGCTGTAGGTTTAGATGAGCCATTCGCTTATATTTATTCTAAAGATGCAAATAGAGACATCGAAATATAAAGGAGATAATCGGCAATGACGGAAGAGGCTTTAGTATATGTTGAACGTAATAAATTACGTCAACTTATGAAAGATAAATTAATAAAAGCAGGCTTACCAGAAACTCAAGCTGACAAATCCGCGGATCTATTAATATTTGCTGATGAAAGAGGTGTGCATTCTCACGGAACCGTGAGAATGCAATATTATTCAGAACGTATTACAAAAGGCGGATATAAATTATCACCAGATTTAAATTTTGAACAAACAGGTCCTGCTTCTGGTATTTATCATGGCGACAACGCTTTAGGGCATTATGTTGCATATGAAGCAATGGAAGAAGCAGTGAAATTAGCAAAAACATCAGGTATTGGTATCGTTGGTGTTAAAGAAATGGGTCACAGTGGTGCAATTGGTTATTTTGCTAAACAAGCAGCTGAACAAGGTATGGTTGCTTTAACTGTATGTCAATCAGATCCGATGGTAGTACCTTTTGGTGGAACTGAACCGTATTTTGGTACAAATCCAATAGCGTTTAGCGCACCAAGAAAAGATGCTTCACCAATATTATTTGATATGGCAACAACTGTTCAAGCTTGGGGCAAAATATTAGATGCACGTAGTAAACATAAATCTATTCCTGATACTTGGGCTGTAGATGACAAAGGTGAACCAACAACTGACCCACATGAAGTAAGCGCTTTATTACCAGTAGCTGGTCCAAAAGGTTACGGACTAATGATGATGGTTGATATTTTATCAGGTAGTTTATTAGGACTACCGTTTGGTAAACATGTTACTTCAATGTATAAAGACTTAACAGAATATCGTAGATTAGGTCAATTACACATTGTTATTAATCCTGCTTATTTTGGTGACGAAGAAAGATTTTTAGAACAGATTTCACAAATGGTGGAAGAGTTACACGCAGTACCACCAGCAAAAGGATATGACAAAGTTTATTATCCAGGTGAAATTCAAGAAGATGTTATTAAAAAATACCAAGAAACTGGTATTCCAGTAGCAGAAGAAATATACGAATATTTAATTTCAGATCGCGTTTATTAATCCAAAGGAGAAGAGGTGGCGTTATGCGTCTTTCAAAACAAGAACTATTCAATCTTATGAAACAAAAATTAATTAAAGCTGGTTTAAACGAAGAAGCAGCGTCTGATGTTTCAGATGTTTTAACATTTGCTGACCATCGTGGTATTCATTCACATGGCGCAGTACGTGTTGAATATTATGCAGAAAGAATAGCCAAAGGAGGTATAACGGCTGATCCAGACTATACATTTGAAAAGACTGGACCAGCAACTGCCACATTTGATGGTGATAACGGTCCTGGACATCAAGCTGCAAAGCAAGCTATGGAAGAAGCGATAGAGATGGCTCGAGATAATGGCGTTGCAGTAGTAGGTGTTAAAAATATTTCTCATAGCGGCGCACTAGGCTACTTTGTTGAAATGGCAGCTAAAGAAGACATGGTAGCGATAAGCATGTGTCAATCTGACCCAATGGTAGTACCTTTTGGTGGAACTGAGCCATATTTCGGAACAAATCCAATTGCATTTAGTGCACCATCAAATGATGATCGTATTATTACTTTTGATATGGCAACGACTGTACAAGCTTGGGGGAAAGTATTAGATGCGCGCAGTAAAAACGAATCTATTCCTGATACTTGGGCAGTAAACGACAAAGGTGAGCCAACAACTGATTCAAGAGATGTACATGCTTTAGTACCTGTTGCAGGTCCAAAAGGCTACGGACTTATGATGATGGTTGATATCCTTTCTGGAAGCTTGTTAGGTGTGCCACACGGTATACATGTTTCATCTATGTATCAAGATTTAACTAAAGGAAGAGACTTAGGACAATTACACATTGTTATTAATCCTTCTTATTTTACAGATTTAAATCAATTTAAAAAGCAAATCACGACTATGCTCGATGAACTAAAAGAGCAACCGGCAGCTGAAGGATATGGAGAAATATATTATCCAGGTGAACGCGGCAAATTAAGAAGTGAAAAGTATGACGAAGAAGGCATAGAGATAGTAGACGATATTTATAATTATCTAATATCTGAAGACGTACATTACGATAGATATCACGGCAAAAATAGATTTGCCGAATAATAATTGGAGGAAGAAAATGTTATATACAATTATTAAAGAAAACACATACCAAGATTCAATTGTATTAATGTTATTATCAAATAAATTATCAGCAATTGACGGTGTGAATAAAGTTTCAATAATGATGGGAACACCAGCAAATAAAGACATATTTAAATCATCAGGTTTAGGAACAGAAGAATTAGAAGATGCTAAACCAAACGATATTGCTATCGTTGTTGATACAGAAGATGAAGAAAAAGTAGAAGAAGTAAGTAAAGCAGTAGATGAAGAATTAAAAGGCAATAGTGAAAAGGAAGAAGCATCAAATAATAAAGAAGCTTCAAATTGGAACCAAGCTTTAGATTTAGCAAACAATCCTAACTTAGCAATGATTTCTATACCTGGTCAATATGCTGCTATGGAAGCAGATAACGCTTTAAACAATGGCTTACACGTCTTTATGTTTAGTGACAACGTTGCTAAAGAAGACGAAGTAGCGTTGAAACAAAAAGCTAATGAAAAAGGTTTAATGGTTATGGGACCAGACTGTGGTACAGGTATTATTCATAGTGTACCTTTAGCATTTACAAACATCGTGAACGAAGGCGACATTGGTGTTGTAGGAGCATCTGGTACTGGTATCCAAGAAGTTACAACAATTATTGACCGTGAAGGCAAAGGTGTTACAAACGCAATCGGTACAGGTGGCCGTGATTTATCAACAGAAGTTGGTGCGGTTACAATGTTAGATTCAATCAAAGCTTTAAACCAAGATCCTAAAGTAAAAGTGATAACTGTAATTTCTAAGCCCCCAGCTAAAGAAGTAGAAGAAAAAGTATTAAATCTTTTACGTAATATTGAAAAACCAGTTGTAACACTATTCTTAGGTCATAAACCAGAATTTACTGAGAAAAATATTCATCATGCATACACATTAGAAGAAGCAGCTCGTGTTTCTGTACAGTTATCTAACGGCGAAGAACCGAACTTTGCAGCTTCAACACTTAAAGATATTAATGTTGAACTAAAAGATAATCAAACTGGTATTAAAGGTTATTATTCAGGCGGTACTTTAGCTTCTGAAGCAGCAATGTTAGTTAAAGATGCTTTAAACGTTGAAAGTGAAGAAGCTGAAGGATTTACTTTGAAAGCAAATAATCACGAAGTAATCGACTTAGGTGATGATATGTATACTCAAGGTAGACCACACCCAATGATTGATCCTGGGAAACGTATCGAAATGTTAGAAAAATCTGCAGATCAAGAAACAACTGCTGTCATTATGCTTGATAACGTAATTGGATATGGTAGCCATGATGATATGGCAAATGAATTAGCACCAACAATCTCAAGTATTAAATCTAAAGTTCAATCAGAAGGTAGAGATATTGCAATCTTAGCTACTGTAGTTGGTACTGAACATGATCATCAAGGTTATGAACAACAACAAGAAACATTACGTGAAGCTGGTGCAATTATTTGTGATACAAACGATCAAATGGTTCGTACAGCTATTGAATTAGTAGGTGGAAAAGTAGAACAACCTGAATTACAAGTTCAAACATTTGAAGCAACTAAAGTTGATTTAACAGTTGATGAAAAAATTATGAACCTTATCAATATGAAACCAAGTGTTATTAACATAGGCCTGAAAAGTTTCGCTGAAGCGGTTGAAAACAGTGGATCAGAAGTTGTTCAATTTAACTGGCGTCCAATAGCAGGTGGAAATGAAAAATTAATGAAAGTCTTACAATTTTTAAATAATTATGAAGGAGAGTCAGTATAATGGGATTTAAAACAATTGATGAAGCCAATCAAGCCGTTATAGATAAAATGGTTGCTGCTGCACCGTTCTTAGTAGATGTAGTCCCAGCAAAAACTAAAATTCCAGAATTAAAAGAGAATGTTCTTTTACATGCAGGGCCTCCAATGACATATGACGATATGACAGATCCAATGCAAGGTGCATGTGTCGGTGCGATTCTTTTTGAAGAATGGGCTGATGACGAAGCAACTGCTAGAAAAATGTTAGAAAATGATGAAATTACATTGATACCATGTCACCACGTAAACGCGGTGGGTCCAATGGGCGGTATTACTTCAATGAACATGCCAGTACTTGTTGTAGAAAACAGAGAAAATGGTAACGAAGCATATTGCCAAATGAACGAAGGTATCGGTGCGGTTATGCGTTTCGGTGCTTACAATGAACAAGTTATTGATCGTCTACATTGGATGAAAGATGTACTTGGTCCTGTATTAGGTGAAGCAATTCGTTCACTAGAAGATGGCATGAACGTAAACGTGCTTATCGCAAAAGCTATCGCTATGGGTGACGAATTCCACCAACGTAATATTGCTTCTTCATACGCATTCTTACGTGATATAGCACCAGTTATATCTTCATTAGACCACATTGATAACGAAAAACGTACAGAAGTAATACAGTTCTTATCTGATACAGACCAATTCTTCTTGAACGTTGCTATGGCAACTGGTAAAGCAATGATGGATGCAGCAAGAACTATTCAATCTGGTACAGTAGTTACAGCTATGACACGTAACGGTAATCAATTCGGTATCCGTATCGCTGGTATGGGAGACGAATGGTTCACTGGGCCAGTAAACACACCACAAGGACTGTATTTCACTGGTTACTCAGCAGACGATGCAAACCCAGATATGGGAGACTCTGCAATTACAGAAACAATAGGTGTAGGAGGCATGGCAATGATTGCTGCTCCTGCAGTGACACGCTTTGTAGGCACAGGCGGCTTTGATGATGCATTACAAACAAGTAATGAAATGACAGAAATCACTATTGGTGAAAATCCTAACTTTGCTATTCCAACTTGGAATTTCAAAGGGGCTGTATTAGGAATTGATGCTAGAAAAGTAGTAGAAACAGGCATTACTCCAGTTATTAATACTGGTATTGCACATAAAGTAGCAGGCTTTGGACAAATTGGAGCGGGTACTGTACATCCTCCAATCGAATGTTTCGAAAAAGCAATTACAGCTTATGCTGAGAAATTAGGATTCTAAGATGATTTTAAATGCAAGTGCGACAGGTAGTGTCGCACTTGATTTATTAAGAAAGCATGATGCTTTTTATGTGCACAGTATATTTAAAAAAGGCTTTAATATCATAACGGATCAACAAGATTTAATATTCATAGGTACTGACGAAAATGGTCGGTTCCCTTTCGGTATACTTGTCGATTCATATACGAGAGATCAGCTTATTTCTGAAATTGAGATTGGGGCACAACTGAAAGTTCAACATTATACCTTAAACATTAAACATTTAAAGTTAAACTGGAAAGTTGATGTGCTCGATTTAGAACAAGATTTTGATCAATGTAATGTACCGTTATTAAAAGAACAATTGGATAAATTTTCTTTTGCAGATTATGAAGAATCAGAATTTACAAGTTCAAAAATAGATGAATTTTTAGTAGCACTGAGCTCGAAAGAAGTAGATATTGAACCTTATTTAAGATATTACATTGGTAGAGGACAAGGTCTGACGCCAACAGGTGATGATATTATAACTGGAATACTTTATGCAAATAAATTAACACCATTTATAGAGACATCAAATTTATTAAAATTAAAACAATTATTGAATGAACATCTTACAACAGTCGTTAGTGAAGCCTTTTTAAATTGTGCTTTAGACGGGTTGTTTAGTTCGAAAATTACAAAGCTTCAACATGAAGCATCGGAAAAAGCGATAAAAGAATTAATATCAGTTGGTTCATCCTCAGGAATGGATACACTTTATGGTATTTCTCTAGCTTTACATAAGGAGTGGAATTAATGGGTAAAAGAGTCGTGCTTGCTTTAGGTGGAAATGCTATTTTACAACCTAAACAAGAAGCAACATATGACAATCAATACAACAATGTCATAACAGCTACAGAGAAAATGATAGAAATAAGAAAAGCAGGCCATGAAATTGTTGTTACACATGGTAACGGACCTCAAGTAGGAAATATTATTGCTCAAAATGAGTATGCTAAAGATAACGTTCCAGCATTACCAATAGACGTTTGTAGTGCAGAATCACAAGGTATGATTGGTTATATGATGGAAATGGCATTGAAAAATCATTTGAATAAAGATAAAATTAATGCAAACGTTAGTACATTATTAACTATGGTAGAAGTGGATAAAGATGACAAAGCGTTCAGCAACCCATCTAAACCAATAGGCGTATTCTTTGATGAAGATACAGCAAAAAGCCTAGAACAAGATAAAGGCTTCACAATGGGAGAAGATGCAGGTAGAGGTTACCGCAGATTAGTACCTTCTCCAGAACCACTTGTTATTCATGGCGTTGAAGAAATTAAAAGTTTACTAAGTAAATCAATTATTATTTCTTCAGGCGGTGGCGGTATCCCTGTATATCGTAATGAAGAAGGAAATCTTGAAGGTGTAGAAGCTGTAATCGATAAAGATAGATCAGGCTTAAAACTTTCTGAACAAGTAGAAGCAGACGTGTTCATGATGTTAACAGATGTACCAAATGTTTATATTAATTATGGTAAAGAGAATGAGAAGAAATTAGAACAAATTTCAGTTGAAGAAGCTGAACAATATGTGAGCGAAGGACAATTCCCAGCAGGTAGTATGTTACCTAAGATTGAAGCTGCTATTGAATTTGCTAAGACAGGTAATGAAGCTATTATTTGTTCATTAGGCGAAGCAGTAGATGCTTTAGAAGGCAAAGCTGGCACACGCATTGTAAAATAATCAGCTACTGTCAATATTATGAAAGAGTCTGAGACAATTATTTATGTCTTAGACTCTAAAAATTTTATATGGAGGTGAGGATTTGGAAGAACAAATGAAAAAATATCATTTTAAAGATATTTGGATTGTTTTATTAGGTATGATATTTGTAGCTTCAACGTTAAGGGCACCATTAACTTCTGTTGGTCCGGTTGTTGACTCAATTAAATCTACATTAGAAATCAATAATAGTTTGGCTGGATTTTTAACAACAATACCTTTACTTATATTCGGGATTGTATCTCCGTTAGTATCGAGAGTTGTTACTAAGTTAACGATGTCAGGTGCAATTGTTTATGCACTAATTTTATTAATGGTTGGTTTATTCTTACGTGTATCTGGCGGTATTAATTTATTTATTTTCGGTACAATCTTAATTGGTGTGGCTATCGCATTCGGAAACGTTTGTCTACCTAGTTATGTGAAATGGAAATTCCCATTACAAATAGGTTTATTCACCGGTATTTATAGTGCAACGATGAACTTTACTGCTGGTCTGGGTGGTGGACTAAGTTATCCCTTATCCCAAATCTCACCATTAGGATTCCGTTTGTCATTAGCGTTTTGGATTATATTAGCAGTATTAGCGCTTATATTATGGATGCCTCAAGTTAAAGGTGGAAAAGCCGAGGAAATTAAAGCTACTAAAGAAATGCAAGCTAAAGCACAAGGACCTAAACCTAAAATGGTAACTTCTAAGTTAGCATGGGTTGTTGCGTTAACAATGGGCTTTCAATCTATGGTGTTTTATACAGTAGTTGCATGGGTCCCTTCCATCCTAATAGATAAAGGACTATCACCAACTACAGCTGGATATTTCCTTATGTTGAACCAATTTTCACAAGTACCTATGACATTTCTATTTCCAATAATTGCTTCTAAAATGAAAAATCAAAAAATACTCGTAACAATTATAACGGTGCTATTCTTAGTTGGCTTCAGTTTACTATTTAGCCAATCAATTGTTTTACTAGCAATTAGTATGGTTATAGCGGGTCTAGGAATGGGTGCATGTTTCAGTATATGTATGACATTCTTCTCAATAAGAGCAAGAACAAGTGCAGGTAGCATGTCATTGTCTGGATTCGGACAATCTATCGGATACTTTATTGCAGCAATTGGACCGTTCTTCGTTGGATATTTACATGATTACTTCGGCGGATGGGACGTAGGTATAATCGCATTACTTGTTATATCTGTTTTAACGTTTATATTTGCTATACAAGCAGCACAAGATGTATATGTAGAAGATCAATAAAAGTTATAAAATAATACTCCTAATCCGATTTAACGGATTAGGAGTATTTGTTTATATTTAGGGATTGTAATAGTTTTTTGTTGTACTTGGATTAATGAGATAGAAAATCCAATAAAGGTGTGGTTAGTTGGATTATTGTTGTAGAAAATCCAATAAAGGTATGGTTATTTGGATTATTGTTGTAGAAAATCCAATAAAGGTATGGTTATTTGGATT
>X23_Garden_Dormouse__coassemble_45_pt1 | contig 13229 bp, 11 predicted proteins | sample X23_Garden_Dormouse__metabat2_low_PE_002 | metagenome-assembled genome bin X23_Garden_Dormouse | reverse complement strand
CTAAACAAGTACAAGGTCCAATTAATAGTTCTTATACAGGACTAGTATCGGCAGTTAGGACAATCTTTTTAGCAATTACAAATCCATCCCAAGAAGTAAATGATGGAGCCTTTAGACCACTAAAAATTATTACAGATAAAGGTTCAATCATTTCAGCTCAACGTCCTGCACCAGTTTCTATGTATTGGGAGTCTATGTTATATGGCTCAGAAACAATTTGGAAAGCATTAGCACCAGTTATTCCTGACAGATTAACGGCGGGTCATTTACTGTCTGTATGTGTTGTAATAATGGGAGGAAAACATCCAGATAAAGATGAAAACTTCCTCATTGTTGAACCATCCGTAGGGGGATGGGGTGCTTCTAATAGTTTTGATGGAGATACTGGTCAATTTTGTGTGTCAGATGGAGAAACGTTCAATGTACCTGTTGAAATTGCAGAAAATACTTATGGCGTCCAAGTGGAAGAATATAGTATGAGAACAGGTGGTAGAGGTGCAGGTGAGTATCGAGGAGGTCCTGGTGTTATTCGAACTTATAAAGCATTAACTGATGGACAATTCTTTACAGGTAGTTTTGGGCATCATAAACAAAACACTTGGGGAGCTGATGGTGGACATGAAGGATCAAATAATGAATTTTTAATAGAGAAATCAAATGGTGAAATAGATGGGCCATTTGGTAAGTATAATCAGTATCCATTAAATAAAGGAGATAAAGTAATATTAAGAACAGCAACCGGTGGAGGGTTTGGCGATCCACATAAAAGAGCTAAAAAGTTGATAGAAAAAGATATCAAAAATGAATATATAACTCTGCAGCAAGCAAAAGAAATTTACAATTATAAATAAGTCATTAATGGAGGGAATCTATGAGTGAAAATAATAGTTTTTCTAAAGCGGATAATCCTTTAGAAAGTGTTCCAAAGTCTCAACGACAACATTGGTCCACTCCTGCAGTCATTTTTGGAGGTTTAGAGTTTACAATACCTGTTCTTATGGTAGGAGCTTCATTAGCGGGATCGTTTAAATTGATTCATGTTGTATGGATTACACTGTTGGCAATGGTTGTATTTCAGTGGATAGGAAATACCATTAGCGGATATATAGGCGCTAAAACAGGAAGACCATCGTCAGTCATAGCAAAGAATAGTTTTGGTGATGTACAAGCAAGGTTAATAGCAGGTGGAACTATATTTATAGTCTCTTTAGGGTGGTGGGCTTTACAAACAGCAGTAGCTGGTAACGCTATATCAGCAATGTTTGGTGTCAATTACCAAAAAGATTGGTTTCTTTGGGCAATTATTACGATTATAGCAGGCCTACTATTTGCCATCCCTTCAATTATTGGCTATCAATCAATGAAGTGGACGGATTACATTGCTGTACCTGCAGGTTTATTATTAGTTATAGGAGGCATATACTTTGCACTAAGCAATACAGGTTTACATAATTTATTAAGCTGGCAACCAAAGCCTCAAATGACAGTGATGGCTGCAATTAGTTTAATAATTGGTGTAAACGTATCGCAATGGGTCATAGCAGCAGACTATACAAGGTACGCAAAGCCTACTTGGAAAGATAATATTTTAATACCATTAGGTATAGTAGCTGTCGGTGTCCCCTTGTTTATAGTTGGGGCGGTAATGTCAGTAGGTGTTGGTGATCCTGATATAGTACAAGTAATGATGGGGTTAGGTTTTCCTGTTTGGGGATTTTTAATCTTATGGTTCGCTACATGGACAAGTCAACTTGTGAATAATTACAGTATGGGATTGGCGTTTGCAAATTTACTTAATGTTAACTCACATAAAGGTAGACAATTATTAACTTTATTAGGTACATTAATAGCTATAGCAATTGCAATAGCAGGAATTTTGCAATATTTCACGGACTTTTTAAATTTCACAGCTATTGTTTATCCTGCTATCGCTGGAGTTATGTTTATTGATTTTTTTGCTATTCGTAATCGAGAATGGGAAAGTATTAATGGCTGGAATATCATAGCTACAATAGCCATGATAATAGGTATGCTTGTTGGTTATTACACTCAATATATCCATCAAATGGGTTTACCAGCAATTCAATCTTTAGTCGTTACAATGATTGCATATTACATTTTAATGCGTATAAAAGCTTCAGTTAAACCGGATGCTTTTACACCTGAAAAGTGGAAGAAGTCTTAAAAATTAATGTACATAATTTTTAAACACAAAAAGGATCTTTTCATTAGAATAAAATCTAACGAAAAGGTCCTTTTTTATAATAATATATTTATATTAGTCAGGTTTTTACGTTTTACTTACGAACGGAAATCTATCACCATACGTCCGTTAATTTTACCTTCTTCCATTTCTGTAAATATGTCTTGAATGTCTTCCATCGGGCGTGTTTGTGTTTTTGGAACGACAAGTCCTTCTGCTCCGAATTGGAATGCTTCTTTTAAGTCTTGGCGTGTTCCTACTAGTGAACCAACTACACGTATGCCATCTAATACTAGGCGTGGGATGGATAAATCCATAGATTCTGTAGGTAGACCTACTGCTACAACAGTACCTCCTGCTCGTACAGCATTAACAGCGTCGTTGAATGCTGATTTTGCAACTGCTGTAACGACTGCAGCATGTGCGCCATCTAGATGCTCTTGTATATATTCACTGATTTTTTCGTTTTTAGGGTTCAGTGTGATATCAGCGCCATATTGTTTTGCAAATTCTAATTGACTGTCATTGATATCTACGGCTATAACTTTGGCATTAAATACTTTCTTCGCATATTGTAATGCAAGATTTCCTAAACCGCCTAAACCAGAAATGACAATCCACTGTCCTGATTGTATACCTGATTCTTTAATAGCTTTGTATGTTGTAACGCCAGCGCATGTGATACTACTAGCAGCTTCTGATGATAAACCATCTGGTACTTTCACAGCATAATCTGCTTTAACGATACATTCTTCAGCCATTCCACCATCTACAGAATACCCTGCGTTCTTTACTGAACGACATAATGTTTCACGCCCTGAAGTACAATATTCGCAATGACCACATCCTTCATAGAACCATGCGACACTAGCACGATCTCCTACTTTTAAACTCGTCACGCCATCTGCAACTTCTTTAACTACACCAATCCCTTCGTGTCCTAATACTCTTCCTGTCACATCTCCGAAATCTGCATGTGTTACATGCAAATCAGTATGGCAAACGCCACAACATTCCATATCTAATAATGCTTCACCATACTTTAATGGACGTAATGTTTTCTCAGTTACCTGTGGTTTGTGTTCTTTACTAACTACGATTGCTTTCATATTGATTTACCTCCTAAATGTAACATTCTCTATCTACTATTATTATAATACTTTTATCGATTTGTACCGGGTGAGTTATGAATTATTTGTGAATATTTTCACATTAAATATTGAATATGAAAATGGCGGTTGTAGGGAAGTTGCAGTACTCTTTTGTAATTTAATAAACAACAATATTCCCTTACTTTCTTCGAACAATATTCCTCTCATTTATTCTTTAAAACTTAATTCTTTCTATATTAATAAAATATTAGTCACCTTTTAAATTGACATTTTTTTCAAGTTGATGTAATAATTATTTTAATTGGTAATGATTACCATTATCAATTAAAAAAGATTTAAAAGGAGGAAAAATGCAGAAAAAAGTCATTGATTTTTCGAAGTATAACCCTTCTGGAAATATGACGGTGCTTGTACATTCGAACCATCATCCATCGGAATATGCTGACATTGCGAATTGTATGATGAAGTTCTCTCATGTTTGTTGTGAACAGGTTGGTTTTGTTTCTTCAACGAGGGATGGTTTATATAAATTGGAAATGAGTGGTCATGAGTTTTGTGGAAATGCCACGATATCTTATTTGCATTATTTATATGAGCATAATTTATTGCCTCATTCTAAAGTTGAACTTTCAGTTTCAGGTCGAGCAGATCTCGTTCAATGCAAAATTTGTGATGACGGTAAATATGAAGTGAATATGCCTAAGCCGTTGAGTATTCAGCATTTAGATTTACATATAAGCAATGTATCTTATAAGGCTATTGAAGTGATTTATGAATCATATGTTCATATTATTGTTCCGGTTAGTGAAATTACTGATCAATTAAAAAGGGGCGTTGAAACTTATGTTCGAACTTATAAATGGTCTCATCATTTAAAGACAATTGGCATAATGCTTTTTAACACAACAACTCAATATCTCGTGCCTCTTATTTATATACCAAAAGTGAAAAGTATTGTCTGGGAAAACAGTTGTGGTTCTGGTTCTGCTTCAATTGGTATTTATGAAACTTGGTACAAACAAAAAACAATTCATAAATTAGAAATAAAGCAACCTGGTGGCAGCATTTGGGTTTCTTCAAATATAGATGATTTTGAAACTTCTATTATAGGTGAAGTATCTACCGTTGCTATCGGACAAGCTTATTTAGGATAGGAGAATAGGATGAAAGAAATACAAAAAGAGAAAAATATTGAACTTGCATTAGTTAACTATTTAGAGAAATTTGAGTATTTATATAAGAAAGTCATAAACGATTATAGTTATATAGGAAAATTAGAGATTTTAATTGATGAGTATAGTGAATTTATTTTAGATGAACGATATAAAGATGCTTATTCAAGATGGAATGATGTTGCTGAGAAGTCACATATATCAATGACTTTGGCTGATATGACATCAAAATGTGTGAAACAAGTTGAAAATATTCGTGCTAGAAGATTGTTAGACGGTAAGGTGTCTACTTCTGGTTATTTTGATAATATCGAACATTGTATAAATGAGGAATTTGGGCAGTTTGAAATACATAGTAACGATAAAGTATTGCTAATTGGTTCAGGTGCATATCCAATGACGCTTGTACAAATCGCTGAAGAAACTAATGCTCAAGTTATTGGTATAGATATCGATCAAGACGCTTTAATTTTTGGGAAAGCTGTTGTAAAAAGATTAGCGCCTGATAAAGATATTCGCATAACGAATCAATCGGTGAGTGAATTAGAAGATATTAGTGAAGTGACACATATTATATTTAGTTCTACTGTACCTATGAAATATGAAATTTTAGATGAATTATATCAATTAACAAACAAAGATGTTGTGGTGGCAATGAGATATGGAAATGGATTTAAATCTATATTTAATTACCCAAAAATAAATGTTAATCCTAAGAAATGGGAATGTATACAAACTTGTATTCAAGATAACCAAATTTTTGATATTGCTCTTTATCGCAAGGCTAATAAAGGAGAAGTGAGGCAACATGAATAAAATACTCGTAGCAGGTACAGGACCAGTCGGTGTCCAATTAGCACATATTGCGAATGAGTATACTAAATCTTTAGTGAGTATGGTAGGTAGAGCGACAGCTTCAAGCAAGTCTAAAAAATTTTATGATGCTTATCAAAAAGAAGGCCAAATTGATATCCACATACAAAATGAAAAGCATAACTCTTTATCTGGACAGACTAAATTAAAGAATATTTATAAAGACTATGAATCTGTGGAAGATACTTATGATGTCTTGTTAATGGCCTGTACAGCTAATGCTTACCGTGATGTTCTTGTATCTTTACCAAGGAAAGCAATATCAACATTAAAATGTATCATTCTCGTATCACCAACATTTGGATCCCATATTATCGTTCGGCAATTAATGGAAGATTTGAATTTGAACATTGAGGTCATTTCTTTTTCTACATATTTAGGAGATACAAGAATTCCAAATACTGAACAGCCTAACCATGTGTTAACAACTGGGGTTAAAGAAAATGTTTATATAGGTTCTACATTTGAAGAGTCCAAAGTGATAAATGAGATTAAAGGTATATTTCAAAAAATCGACATTCAACTTACATTAGTTGAATCACCTTTTATAGCGGAATCTAGAAATAGTTCTTTATATGTTCATCCAGCTTTATTTATGAATGAGTTTGCTTTAAACACTATATTTTATGGTAATGATATTCCTGTTTATGTTTATAAGCTATTTCCTGAAGGGCCAATAACAATGACTTTGATACGAGAAATGCGTCTCATGTGGCAAGAAGTAATGAATATTTTAAAGTCCCTTAATTTACCTACGCTTAATTTATTAAAGTTTATGGTCAAAGAAAATTATCCTTTAAGACTTGAAACAATGAATGAACAAGATATAGAACGATTTGAAACTTTAACAAATATACATCAAGAGTATTTATTATATGTACGTTATACAGGGATTTTAATCGATCCATTTTCTAAACCGAATGATAAAGGCGAGTATTTTGATTTTTCAGCTGTACCATTTCATTTTATATATAAAAATGATGAAGGTGTTACTCAAATACCTAGAATGCCGAGTGAAGATTTTTACAGAACAAAAATCATTCAAGCAATAGGGCGGTTATCGTCTATCGAAACACCAATGATTGATCAATTTCTCAATCGTTATATTTCGTATGTATCAGAATATAAAGCTAAAAACAAATCAGAAACATTTTCGCATGATTTTAACATAGAACATGCTCAGCAAGATATATCGCTATTAGAAGATTATTTCAAAAAATAATATATTGACAATTTTAGTAAATTCACTTAAAAACATTGACAAAAAATTCCATAAACCTAATAATTGAGAATAGTAATCATTATGAATTAGAAAAGTGAGGAAACAACATGAATAAATTAGTTAAACTTAGTTTGGCTGCAATGGCATCGGGTCTCATTTTAACGGGATGCGGAAATAGTAAAGGATTAGATGAAAAAAAGAAAGATAATACTTTAACTTATACGACAGTTAAAGATATTGGTGATATGAACCCTCATGTATATGGTGGGTCTATGTCAGCTGAAGATATGATTTATGAATCTCTCGTTGAAAATACGAAAGATGGTATTAAACCATTGTTAGCGAAATCATGGGATATTTCAAAAGATGGTAAAACGTATACTTTTCATTTAAGAGATGACGTTAAATTCCATGACGGAACTCAATTTGATGCAGAAGCAGTTAAGAAAAATATAGACGCAGTTCAAAGTAACAAAGAATTGCATTCATGGCTTAAAGTTTCGACTTTAATTCAAGATGTTAAAGCTATAGATAAGAACACTGTCGAAATTAAGCTTTCTGAAGAATATCAACCTGCTTTAAATGAGTTTGCAATGCCAAGACCGTATGTATTTGTATCTCCAAAAGATTTTAAAGATGGTACAACAAAAAATGGTGTGAAAGCTTTTGATGGTACAGGACCTTTTAAAATGGGGGATCATAAGAAAGACGAGTCTGCAGAATTTGTAGCAAATAAAGACTACTGGGGCGAAAAATCTAAAATTGAAAAGGTACAGGCTAAAGTAATGCCAGCAGGTGAAACTGCATTTTTATCTATGCAAAAAGGTGAAACAAACTTTGCGTTTACTGATGATAGAGGAACAGATAGTTTAGATAAAAGTTCTATCAAACAATTAACTGATAAAGGTGACTATAAAGTTTATCATAGTAAACCAATGCACACTAAAATGATTGTTGCTAATACAGGTAAGAAAGATAGCCCTATTAGTGATAAAAGCGTGAGACAAGCAGTAGCACATGCTGTAGATAGAGATAAAATAGCTAAAGACATCCTTAATGGAGAAGAAAAACCAGCAACACAATTATTTGCGAAAAATGTATCTGATATTGACTTTGATGTACCAACGCGTAAATATGACTTAGAAAAAGCTAAGAAAATATTAGACGAAGCGGGTTGGAAAGAAGCAGGTAAGGATAAAGTACGTGAAAAAGATGGAAAAGCTTTAAAATTATCTATTTACTATGATAATGGTTCTTCAAATCAAAAAGAAGAAGCAGAATTTTTACAATCTGAATTCAAGAAAATTGGTGTAGCATTGAATTTAAATGGTGAAACATCAGATAAAATTGCTGAACGCAGAACATCGGGTGACTATGATTTATTATTCAATCAAACATGGGGATTATTATATGACCCACAAAGTACAGTTTCATCTTTCAAAGCTAAAAATGGTTATGCAGCAGCAACATCTGGCATTGAAGATAAAAATAAATTATATGAAAACATCGATGAAGTATTCAAATTACAAAATGATAAAAAACGGTCAGAGAAATATAAAGAAATATTAACGCAATTAGAAGAAGAATCAGTCTTTATTCCAGTTTCATCTGGAGGTATGACTGTTATAGCGCCTAAAGATTTAGAAGGTGTTCGATTTACACAATCTCAATATGAATTACCATTCAATGAAATGCATTATAAATAAGGAGCGTTAAGATGGTTAAATTTATTTTAAAGCGTGTAGCAATGATGTTTCCATTGATGATTGTCATTAGTTTTATCACATTTGTAATGATGTATATTACGAACGAAAACCCTGCCGTAACGATATTACATGCTCAGGATGTACCAAATGTGACTCAACAATTAATCGATGAAACAAATAAAAAATACGGTTTAAATGATCCCATCTTTGTCCAATATAAAAATTGGTTATTAGACGCAGTACAACTTAAATTTGGAGATAGTTATATAACAGGTGAACCTGTCTCCGAACGAATACTACCTGCGTTTAATAACACATTAAAATTAACAATAGTATCAAGTATTGTTGTTATAATAACATCCATTATCTTGGGTGTGGCGAGTGCCTTATTGAGAGGAAAGTTTCTTGATCGTGCAATTAGGTCTGTTGCTTTCTTCTTAACGGCACTTCCTTCATATTGGGTAGCATCGATGTTAATCATTTATGTATCCGTAAAAATGAATTTATTACCCACATCTGGTTTAACGGGACCAGAAAGCTATATATTACCGGTTACTGTTGTAACGTTGACGTTTGCTGGAATTTATTTCAGAAATGTAAGACGTTCAATGATTGAACAATTAAATCAAGATTATGTCTTATATTTGAAGGCAAGTGGTGTTAAATCGTGGATGATTGTTTTACATGTATTAAGAAACGCATTACAAGTTGCTGTTTCGATATTTTGCATGTCTATCCCCATCATTATGGGTGGTTTAGTTGTCGTTGAATACATATTTGCTTGGCCAGGACTAGGTCAATTAAGTATAAAAGCAATATTAGAACAAGACTTTCCAGTCATACAAGCTTACGTACTTATAGTGGCTATTTTATTTGTCATATTTAATACATTGGCGGATATTATTAATGCTTTCTTAAATCCAAGGTTAAGGGAGGGGAAAGCATGATGATTTTGAAACGTCTGTTAAAAGACAAGGGAGCAATGATAGCTTTAACCATCATTATTATTTATATCATATTAGGTGTATTTGCACCTTTTGTTACGCCACATGATCCTACTCAAGTTGAGTTAGCTAATAAATATAGTGGCATCAGTTTTTCGCATTTATTAGGAACAGATCATTTAGGACGTGATGTACTAACACGCATAATATACGCTATTCGACCTAGTTTGCTCTATGTCTTTATAGCGCTATTTATATCTGTATTTATAGGTGCAGCATTAGGATTTATTTCTGGTTATTTCCAAGGTTATATTGATGTAGTGATTATGAGATGTTGTGATATTATGCTTTCTTTTCCAAGTTATGTTGTGACATTAGCTCTTATTGCTCTGTTTGGTATGGGAGTTGAAAATATTATTCTCGCATTTATATTGACGAGATGGGCGTGGTTCTGTCGAGTAATACGTACAAGCGTTATGCAATACACAACCTCAGATCATGTGCGTTTTGCTAAAACGATTGGTATGAAAGACTCCAAAATTATAATTAAACATATTATTCCACTTACGCTAGCAGATATTGCTGTAATTGCGAGTAGTTCAATGTGTTCAATGATCTTACAAATCTCAGGCTTTTCATTTTTAGGACTGGGTGTTAAAGCGCCGACCGCAGAGTGGGGCATGATGTTGAATGAAGCTAGAAAAGTGATGTTTACACACCCTGAAATGATGTTTGCACCTGGTTTAGCAATTATCATCATTGTAATGGCATTTAATTTCTTATCTGATTCACTTCAGATTGCAATCGACCCTAGAATTTCACAAGTGGATAAAATAAGTCCTTTAAAGAGAGGTGTCGCTAAAGTATGACGCTATTAAACGTAAAAGAACTTAGTATTATGGATACTTGGACAGGAAAACAACTCGTATCAGATATTAACTTTGATGTAAAAAAGGCTGAAACAATAGGTTTAATTGGAGAAAGTGGTAGTGGTAAATCGATAACTTGTAAGTCTGTTATGGGGCTTAACCAAGATCGATTAAAAATAACAGGTACCGTTGAATTTGAAGGTGTATCTTTACTAGATTTAAAAGAAAAAGAAATAAGACGACATCGTGGTCGTGATATTGCGATGGTCATGCAACAAGGTAGTCGTGCCTTTAATCCATCCATCCCTGTTGGTAAACAAATGTATCAAACGATGCGAGTCCATAGTGATTTATCGATAAAAGAAATCGAAGAAGCGCTTATTAAATCAATGACATATATGTCATTGAAAGATCCAAAGAGAATATTAAAAGCATACCCTCACGAATTATCAGGGGGCATGTTACAACGTTTGATGATTGCTTTAGCATTGAGTTTGAAACCTAAACTTATTATAGCAGATGAACCAACTACTGCTTTAGATACAATTACTCAGTATGATGTGTTAGAAGCATTTGCCAAAATAAAGAGAGAGTTAAATTGTGCGATGATTTTTATATCTCATGATTTAACAGTCATTCATAATATCGCTGACCGTGTAGTTGTAATGAAAGATGGTAATATCGTCGAGAAAGGTTTTAAAGAAGATGTGTTTCATAGACCAAAGCATGATTATACAACCTACTTATTATCTACAAAGAAAAAAGTAAATGATCATTTTAAACGAGTGTTAAGAGGTGAACAAAATGCTTAAAGTTGATTCAGTGGAAAAGTCTTATGGCGGTATACAATTATTCAAAAAACAATCGACATATGTAGTAAAAGGTGTCAGTTTTGATTGTGAAATGGGCTCAAGCATTGCCATTATAGGCGAAAGTGGTAGTGGTAAATCAACGTTAAGTCGTATGATACTTGGCATAGAAAAACCAGATAAAGGGTTAGTTACTTTAGATGGCAAATCAATTTGTAAAAGAAAAGTTCGTAAACATCAAATTGGAGCAGTTTTCCAAGATTACACGTCTTCTTTACATCCATTTCAGACTGTTAGAGAAATACTCTTAGAAGTCATGTGTGATTGCGGTGGTAAGAGCAAACAAGAAATGCAAGATGAAGCGGCGACACTCATGGAAGAAGTTGGTTTAGGTGAAGGATATTTAGATATGTATCCTAATACTTTATCTGGTGGAGAAGCGCAACGTGTAGCTATTGCAAGAGCGCTTGCTATTCATCCAAGATATATATTATTTGATGAAGCGATTAGTTCATTAGATATGTCGATACAAACTCAAATATTAGACTTATTAATTGAATTAAAAGATAAACGTTCGCTTACTTATATATTTATAACACACGATATTCAAGCAGCAACTTATTTATGCGATAGACTTATTATTTTTAAAGATGGACAAATTGTAGAACAACTTAAAACGAGTCAATTACATCTTTCAGAAAATAAATATACAAGAGCGTTAATCGATAAACAACTTTCGTTTTAAGGAGTGAAAATATGAAAGGTGCAATGGCATGGCCATTTTTAAGGTTATATATATTAGCGCTTATGTTCTTTAGTGCTAATGCGATATTAAATGTATTTGTACCATTAAGAGGTCATGATTTAGACGCTACAAATACGGCAATCGGTATTGTAATGGGTGCTTACATGTTAACAGCAATGGTATTTAGACCGTGGGCTGGACAAATCATTGCTAAAGTAGGCCCGATTAAAATATTACGTATCATATTAATTATTAATGGTATCGCGTTAATAATATATGGATTTACAGAATTAGAAGGGTATTTTGTAGCAAGAGTAATGCAAGGTGTTTGTACAGCATTCTTCTCAATGTCATTACAACTTGGCATAATTGATGCATTACCAGAAAAACATCGTTCAGAAGGTATTTCTTTATATTCTCTTTTCTCAACTTTGCCTACACTAATTGGACCGATAATCGCAGTTAGTTTATGGAATAATGAAAACATGGGTGTATTTGCTATTGTTATGATAGTGATAGCCTTATCAACAGGCATATTCGGTTATAGCGCAACGTTTAGTGATGTCGCATCGGATGAGAAACCTGTTGTAGAAAAAGCGCCATTCAATGGCTTAACTGTATTTGGTCAATTTTTTAAAAATCCTGCGTTATTTAAAAGTGGTCTTATTATGATTATAGCTTCCATTGTATTTGGAGCTATTACGACATTTATTCCATTATTTACAGTCCAATATGGGTTTGCTAATGCAGGTATATACTTGACGATCCAAGCAATTGCTGTTGTGTTATCAAGATTTTATTTAAGAAAATTTATACCATCTGATGGATTGTGGCATCCAAAGTTTATGTTAAAAGTATTAGGTATTCTAATGTTAGCAGCTATCATTGTTGCTTTTGGGCCATACATATACATAGGAGTATTTTATGGTAGCGCAATCTTAATCGGTATTGCCCAGGCAATGATTTATCCAACTTTAACATCATACTTAAGTTTCGTCTTACCACGAGCAGGTAGAAATATGTTGTTAGGCTTATTTATCGCTTGTGCCGACTTAGGTGTATCGTTAGGTGGTGCTATGATGGGTCCAATATCTGATTTAGTAGGCTTTAAATGGATGTACTTAATATGTGGTATGCTCGTTTTAATAATAATCATTACTACGATGAAATTTAAAACAATTTAAAATTTTACAAATTCGGAATTTTTTGATAATTTATAATTATCAATTCTAATTATGATAAGTATGGTAAGGGGGTATTTTAGAAGATTCAAAACGTTCAAAAGAGCTGGATTCGGGTAACGGTGGTGGAGGTTGCTGTTCATGTTCAATCATCATTAATAATTAATTTTTAGTAATGGAAATCAGCAGTATTACTGATTTCCATTACTTATATGGGTGTTTTTGATTGTGAAAGAAGAGATAAAATTATTTACGATTCTTTACTAGTTCAAACAGATAAGGCAATTGTCGATATTGACGATGAAAGACTAATTAAATTTTTAGAAGATATTGATAATAAAAATTTAAGAAATTTATCCACTTATACATTGTGTGAGTTATTTGGAAATAATC
>X23_Garden_Dormouse__coassemble_41_pt1 | contig 13685 bp, 12 predicted proteins | sample X23_Garden_Dormouse__metabat2_low_PE_002 | metagenome-assembled genome bin X23_Garden_Dormouse | reverse complement strand
CAATTTAGAGTGGGTGGATTAGACGCTCGTGTGAAAGATGAAAGAATACCATTATCTTACGGCATGGTAGGTCAAGAAACGAATGGTGCTGGTGGTATTTTTAAAGCATTCCGTACAATTCCAATTATTTTAGATGTTGTAGAGGACATGAAAACACTTTGTCCTAATGCATGGTTAATTAATTTTGCGAACCCAAGCGGTATGGTAACTGACTCAATCATTCGTTACGGTGGCTGGGAAAAAGTTATTGGCTTATGTAACGTTCCAGTAGGTGCTATGATGGCTGAACCTGAATTATTAGGAAAAGATATAAATGAACTAATTTATTCATTTGCCGGTTTAAATCATTTTCATTGGCACCGCGTAAAAGATACTAAAGGTGTTGATGTAACTTCTGAAATTATTGATAAAATGTATAGTAATGATTCAGGAATTCCAGCAAATATTCATGATATACCATTCTTCAAAGAGCAACTTAAACAAATGAATATGATTCCTTGTGGGTACCATCGCTACTATTATAGAACTGAAGAAATGCTTGAGAATATGCTAGAAGAATACAATGATGAGAATGTAGGAACGCGAGCACAGCAAGTTAAAAAGAGTGAAAAAGAATTATTCGAATTATATAAAGATGTTAACTTAGATCACAAACCAGAACAGTTAGAACAACGTGGTGGCGCTTATTATTCAGAAGCAGCGTGTGAAACGATTGCATCTATCTATGCTAATAAAAATACACATATTGTTGTTTCTACTAAAAACCAAGGATCTGTACCAGATTTATCACCAGAAGACGTGGTAGAAGTTTCAGCTTATATTGGAGCAGAAGGTGCACGTCCTATAGCATTTGGAACATTCAAACCAGCAGAAAAAGGTTGGTTACAGTTAATGAAGAATATGGAGTTAACTGTAGAAGAAGCGGCAGTAACAGGAGATTATGGCTTAGCGCTACAAGCATTTACTATGAATCCACTTATACCAAGTGGAGAAACAGCTAAGCGCGTTCTAGACGAACTATTAATAGCACATAAAGAGTACTTACCACAGTTTGACAATAAAATTACACAACTTTTAGAAGAAGGATGCACAATTAAAGATGAAGTTGTATTAGAATTAAATAACCAATCGTTACCTTTATAAAAATTAAATCTATTGAAATCTTAACCCCCTCACTAATATAACTAGTGAGGGGGTTTAAGTTTTAAAAAATGTTCACAAAAAGTTCACTTACGAGCAAATTTTATTCTCTCTATACTATAAAGATATAAATAGAAAAGGATGATAAAATTGCCAACAACTAGAAAAGAAAATATACAATTCGGCTTGATAATGTGTTTTGGTATGGTATTAGTAATGAGTATATATAATCTTTATATTAATGGAACAATAGGGGAAATTACTTTTATAGAAGGAATATCTGATTTTGCAATAGGATTTGTTATTGCCTTTATATTAGATATGTTTATTGTAGGACCTAACGCTAAAAAAATAGCATTTAAATTAACAGCAAATACAAATAAGAAAATCTATACAGTCTTAGCAATATCCATATGTATGGTTTTAGGAATGGCATTTTTAATGTCTATTTACGGCTTAGTTTCTACTTACATTCATATTGGATATACTTCGAATTCAATGATTATAGACTACCTTTCGATATTTGGTAAAAATTTAATCGTAGCATTACCATTACAAATTATTGTTATGGGCCCACTAGTTCGTTATATATTTACTAGGTATATTCAAGTGAATAAAATAACTATGGAAAATTAAGAAGGAAGAGAGACAGAAATTTTATTAGGAAAATGAGGTTTCTGTCGACTCCCTTTTGGCAAGAATATATAAAAGCTAGAGATTATACTTTTATTGGATTAATTATGCCGAAAATCCAATAAGAACCATTTAGTTGGATTAATTAAGACAAAAATCCAATAAGAGCCAATTTAGTTGGATTGACTAAGACAAAAATCCAATAAGAGCCATTTAGTTGGATTAATTAAGGCGTAAATCCAAATAGAGTACCTTTTTCTTCGCGCTCAAAACAACAAAAGCTGAGACATCAATAAATGTCTCAGCTTTTTAACCTTCTTTAATCTATATATCGTTTTAAATGTTTTGCTGTAAATGAATCGTCTACATCTAATATACCTTGTGGTGGTCCACTATATAATATATGTCCTCCGTTCATGCCGGCTCCTGGTCCTACGTCGATAATCCAGTCTGCATGGGTCATCATAGTTAAGTTATGTTCTATGATGATAACTGTATTACCTTGTTCTATCAATTGTTCGAAGCATGACAACAGTGTTGGTATATCGTCTTCATGCAATCCTGTTGTTGGTTCATCGAATACGAATATTTCATCAGTTGCTGATTGATCAAGGTATCTACTTAACTTAACTCTTTGTATTTCACCACCTGATAGTGTATCGAGTGATTGTCCTAAAGTCATATAATGTAGTCCTGTTGCCTGTAAATGGTTTAAGCGACTATAAATCTTGTGATTATGACTGAACATATCAATACCTTCTTCAACTGTTAAAGCTAATACATCGGCTATTGAATATCCATTTACTTTTGCTGCTAACACTTCAGGTCTATATCGTGTACCTTTACATACTTCGCAAATTTGTGAAAAGTCAGGCATAAAAGCTAGTTCTGTCTTGATGACGCCTTTACCATTACATTCGGGACATGCACCTTCTGAATTATAGCTAAACATGCTCTTTTTCAATCCAGTTTCATTACTATAAAACTCACGGACTTCATCAAATAAATCCATGTAAGTTAATAAATTAGAACGGTTTGATGCATGAACAGGTTTTTGATCTATAAAAGTTGTATCGCTACGATTATAAAGTCCAGCTTTTAGCAAAGAACTTTTACCTGAACCTGCAACACCTGTTAATACAGATAAAATGTTTTTAGGAATATCTATAGATACATTTTTTAAGTTATTGTTATTAATGTTTTTTAGATGGATAAAGTTTTCTGGTTGTCGAATGTTCTTTTTAATATGATGAGATCGGTTCAGAGCTTTACCTGTTGCAGTATGTGTATCAAGCAGTTCTTGATATGTACCGGTGAATGTAATTTCGCCACCGTGCTTTCCAGCTTCTGGACCGATATCAATTACATGATCAGCGATACGAATGACATCTGGATCATGCTCGACTACTAATACAGTATTGCCTTTATCTCTAATTGATTTCATAATGTCGTTAATTTTTTCAATATCTTCAGGGTGAAGTCCTACACTTGGTTCGTCGATAATATATACTAAATCAGTTAAAGGACTGTTTAGATGACGGATTAATTTAATTCTTTGTGACTCTCCTCCTGAAAGAGAAGGTGTTTGACGGTCTAGTGTTAAATAATTAAGTCCAACGTATGACAAAGCTTGTAACTGTTCACGCAATGGTTTAATGATGTAGTTAGCTTTTTTATCTTGAATATTTTCAAGGAATGTAATAGCTTCATCTATCGGTAATGCTGTGAAGTCTGTAATGCTTAAGTTGTTAATTTTACAGCTTAACACTTTTTTATTAAGACGTTTACCATCACAAGTAGGGCATTTATGTGTTGTAACAACTCTGTTCACATCTTCTAAAAAGCGTTTTTTCTCAAAATTATCATTTAATAAAAATGAACGTCTAAAACGGTGTATTAAACCTTCGAATTTGGCAGTTTTTGGCCAATTATCAGGTGGATTTTTTAATTTTTTAGGTTTTGTATATAAAAATGTATCCATTTCTTCTTTTGTATAATCTTTTAACTTTTTATCGTTATCGAATAGACCACTGTATAAATAACGTTTACCTCTCCAGCTATCCGGACGAAATGATGGGAACTTAATAGCGTCTTCATTTAATGACTTGTCATAATCCAGTAGTTCATTTAAATCTATATCTTCAACATATCCTAGTCCTTGGCAAGTTGGACACATACCGCTCGGGTTATTGAATGAAAATACACTTGAATAGCCAACAAATGGCTCACCAATTCTTGACCATAACAATCTAACAGAAGCATAAATATCTGATATAGTACCGACTGTTGAACGAGAATTACCGCCTAATCTTTTTTGATTAATGACCATTGCTACTGGCAAGTGTTCTATTTGATCAACATCAGGTTTTTCATATTGTGTTAATTGATTTTGTATATAACTTGAATATGTTTCATTTAATAGCCTTTCAGACTCAGCAGCTAATGTGCTAAAGACTAGAGAAGACTTACCTGAACCTGAACGACCAGTAAACACTGTTAATTTATGTTTAGGAATATCGACATTTATGTTTTTTAAATTATTTTGATTTGCACCATGCACACGAATATAAGACATAAATTTCACCTCAATATAATTGTACCCTTTTATGTTTAAAACAAAAACTTCTGCTTAAATTGATGTACAATGAAGTTATATCATAAAATAATGTTAGCGATTACAAAGTAAAGGAGTATATGTATGTGGATTGATATTACGCAAAAACTATCAAACGAAATTGCACACTGGCCGGGGGATGAGCCTTTTAATTTTGAATTGTCTGCTACTAAATCAGAAACGGGCTCGGTAAATATAGGGAGTATTTCTACAAGTACTCATATTGGAACACATATGGATGCACCATTTCATTTTGATGATGAAGGTATAACGATAGATCAAATTGATGTAAATCGATTAATAGGCGAGGCAACGTTGATAGAAGTTTTTGAAGAGAATTTAATTTCTCGGGAAATACTTGAACAGTTTGACATTAAAGGGACTATTATCATGATTAAAACAAAACATGAAGCGAAATCAAATATTTTTCCTGAAAATGTACCTGTACTAACGGAAGATGCAATTGCTTATTTATCAAGTATTGGTATTAAAGTGTTTGGTATAGACGTCCCTTCAGTAGATGATATAGATTCTAAAACATTAGATAATCATCACGCTTTTAATAAATACGATATTATCAATATTGAAAATTTATTATTAGAAGAAGTATCAGGTGGCTATTATCATTTTATAGGTTTACCACTTAATTTAATGGGAGCAGATGGTTCGCCGATTAGAGCAGTTATTGAAAAGAAAGGGGAATAGGGATGAATAATTTTCAAGATGATTCAATCAAAGGGGAAAGTGTAAAGACAGATTTTACAGAAGATATGACTTATAGTGAATATTTAGGTTTAGATAAAGTTTTATCAGCACAACATACATTAACAGATAGTCATGACGAAAAATTGTTTATTATCGTTCATCAAGTTTCAGAATTATGGATGAATCTCATAATTCATGAAATTAATTCTGCATGTGATGACGTTAAAAATGATCAATTTAAACAAGCGTTTAAAAAGTTAGCACGAGTAGGAAATATACAAAAACAACTCATTCAAGTATGGGAAGTATTATCTACGATGACACCGAGTGATTATTTAACGTTTAGAGATGATTTAGGTAGTTCTTCAGGATTCCAATCTTGCCAAAATAGAATGCTTGAATATAGCCTCGGGTATAAAACGACGCATGCGCTTAAAATATATGAAAAAGATGCTAACATATATAATTTGTTAAAAACACAGCTTGAAAAACCAAGTATATACGATGAAACGATTAAAGCTATAAACAGGGCTGGTTTTAAGATTGATGAATCAGTATTAAATAGGAAAGTGACAGACAATCATGTTTCTAATGAATCAGTGAAAGAAGCGTTTAAAGAAATATATTTAAATGCAGAAACATATTTTGAGTTATATGAATTACTAGAGAAATTAACGGATGTTGAGGATAGATATAGTCAATGGCGATTCCGTCATATGAAAACTGTGCAGAGAATTATAGGATTTAAAGTAGGAACTGGTGGCAGCTCTGGTGTAAATTATTTAAAACGTGTTATAGATCATAGCTTCTTTCCAGAACTTTGGGAACTTAGAACAGAATTGTAAAAACAATAACAATTGCCGGAGTGGTACTACCAATCTGGGGCATAAATAAATGTCTCAGGCTGGTAGTTCCGCTCCCTTCTTATTTCAAAAAAATTTATGAATTGCTCATTTCGCTGTCTTTAATATCAGTTATAAACATATGTCCTGGGGCATGTGTAATCATAATTTCTGGTTTAGCTTGAAGTGCGACAGATTGAGGTGTAACGCCACATCCCCAAAATACAGGGACCTCATTATTTTTAATTGTTACAGGGTCACCAAAGTCTGGGGTGTTGATATCTTGTATCCCAATTTCACTAGGGTTTCCTATGTGAATAGGTGTGCCGTGAACATCTTTAAATTGCGTTGTGATTTCTGTTGCTTTAATCGCATCTGCCATTGTCATTGGTCGCATACTCACAGTTATATTACCTTTGAAAACACCGCTTGTTGACGCCGGAATATTTGTAATATACATGGGTACATTATGTTTTTCTTCGATGTGTCTCATTGGAATGCCTGCTTCTATTAAAGCGTGTTCGAACGTAAAGCTACATCCTATTAAGAAACTCACCATATCTTCTGTATATAAGTTCCTAATATCTTGATATGTATCAACTAATACACCATCTTTATACATTCTATATAACCCTACATCAGTTCTAATATCAGCATCTTTACCATATTTTTTAAATGAAGTTGAACCTTCTTCTGAAACATCTAATAACGGACATGTCTTAGGATTTCTAAAACAAAACTTCAAAAAGTCATAGGCGTACTTTGATGGTAAAATGACGACATTTGCTTGTACATAACCTTTAGCCATCCCGCTAGTAGGCATTTCTAATTCACCACGTCTTATTAAACCTCTTATTTCATTCGGTAAAGCATTTTGTAAATCCATCACTAAATCCCCCTTGAATCTTAAATGTCTTGTATATCATATTATAACATTTTCTCTTTATATGATTGAGATGAATGACATATGGTAAAATGTTTGAGGATGAGAAACTAAATTAAAAATAAAAATATAGGGTGCTATTATGTTAAATTTATTTGTATTATTACTAGAAAGAGTAGGGCTCATTATACTTGTCGCTTACATCTTAATGAATACATCATATTTTAAAAATATGATGGGAGAGCGTGAACAATGGTACGTTAAATGGAGACTTATCATAGTATTTTCTTCATTTGCTTTGTTATCTAACTTTACAGGTGTAGCTATTAATAATGGTGAAGTGGTTTCAAGCATGATTTACCTTCATCTAGGACCAGAAGTTTCACTGGCGAATACACGTGTATTAACGATAGGTGTGGCAGGTATGATCGGCGGACCATTCGTCGGTTTATTTGTAGGTGTATTATCAGGTATATTTAGAGTTTACATTGGCGGAGCAGATGCATATACTTATTTAATTTCATCTATAGTTATTGGTTTAGTGGCTGGTTATTTCGGCCAAAGAGCGATGAAATCTAAAGGGTATTTATCTGTGAAACAAAGTGCTTTAATCGGTGCATCTACAGAAGTTATTCAAATGATATGTATTCTTGTGTTTTCCTCACAAAAAGCAGATGCACTAGAACTTGTTCAATTGATAGCATTACCTATGATTATTATTAATGGACTGGGAACAGCAATATTTATGTCCATTATTGTTTCAACTGTAAAACAAGAAGAGCAAATGAGAGCTATTCAAACGCAAGATGTATTGAAACTCGTCAATCAAACCTTGCCTTACTTTAAAGAGGGGTTAACAGAGTCTTCAGCAAACGAATCTGCTAAAGTGATTAAAGATTTAATGAAAGTTTCAGCTGTAGCTATTACAAATAAAACACATATTTTAGCGCATGTAGGGGTTGCTAGTGATCACCACACTCCAGATAAAACAATCATTACAGATTTGTCTAAAGCCGTAATTGATACCGGTCAACAAAAAGAAGTATATTCTAGTAAAGAGATAGGGTGCCAACATCCTAACTGTCCACTGGAAGCGGCAATCGTAATACCTCTATATATACAAGGAGATATCGTAGGAACACTTAAACTTTATTTTACTGATTATCATGATTTAACATTCGTTGAGAAACGTTTAGCTGAAGGATTAGCGAAAATATTCTCGAGCCAATTAGAACTTGGTGCTGTTGAAACACAAAGACAGTTACTCCAAGACGCTGAAATCAAGTCTTTACAAGCACAAGTGAATCCACATTTCTTCTTTAATGCTATGAATACAATTTCTGCATTAGTTAGAATTGACCATGAAAAAGCGCGCCAATTATTATTACAAATGAGTCAGTTTTTCCGTTCTAATTTGCAAGGTGCTAGAAATAACACAATTACAATTTCTAAAGAACTTGAGCAAGTTAGAGCATATATTGCGTTAGAACAAGCAAGGTATCCTGACCATTTTATTATTGAATGTGATATTCCTGAGCAATATGAATCAGCACTTGTACCACCATTTGTAATTCAAATTCTTGTAGAGAATGCAATTAAGCATGCTTTTACAAATAGAAAAGATGACAATCGAATATGGGTAGAAGTCACGGGTGAACAACATAAAATTAAATTATCAGTGAAAGATAATGGTCAAGGTATCCCTGAAGAAAAGTTGGGGACAATTGGTAAAGTAATTGTAGAATCACAGTCGGGAACAGGGAGTGCACTTGAAAATTTAAACAGAAGGCTAATCGGTTTATTTGGTCCAACTGCAGAACTTAGCATTCATACTAGTCATTTAGGCACCGAAGTCCAAACTGAAATACCGTATAAACATATAGAGGAGGATATGTAATGCAAGCATTAATTGTAGATGATGAACCATTAGCACGTAATGAATTAAAATATTTACTTAATCAAATTGGGTCATTTAGTGATATTAAAGAAGCAGAAAATGTTGAAGAAACATTAGAGCATTTATTATCAAATGATTTTGATGTGATATTTTTAGATATTAATTTAATGGAAGAAAGCGGACTAGATTTAGCTAAAAAAATTAATAAAATGAAACATGTTCCACATATTATATTTGCAACAGCTCATGATACTTTTGCTGTACAGGCATTTGAATTAGAAGCTACTGATTATATATTAAAGCCTTTTGAAAAAGCACGTATTGAACAAGCTGTAAATAAATTAACTAGTAGTGAACAACAATCAGTAGTTGAACAATCCAATCATGACGGAACTGAAGTGTTACCTATTGAAATTGATGATCGTATTTACATTTTAAATATAGAAGATATTATAGCGATATCCGTCAATCAAGGTGTTACAACAATTAACACGACAGAAACAAAATATGAAACAAACGAACCACTCAGTTATTATGAAAAGAAACTGAGCCATGCCAAATTTATCCGTATCCACCGTGCTAGTATCATCAATAAAAAGCATATTCAGTCAGTAGAACATTGGTTTAATTCCACATACCAAGTGACGTTAACACATGGTATAAAATTACAAGTAAGCCGATCATATATGAAGTTGTTTAAAGCGGAAATAGGGTTGGTGTAATTTGGACATCAACTTATTGTAACTCACACATTAAATATTGCATCTCGGGATGAAAACGCTTTATTTAATAGTTTTCATATTAAGATAACCTTAAGAGATAAATACAGGAGGTTGTCGTTATGAAACAAGTTAATAACTTCTTTCAACAAGTATTAACGATATCAATCATATTATTGATATCACATATTATAGAAAGCTTTATGCCTATACCAATGCCAGCATCAGTAATCGGGTTAGTATTGATGTTTGTTGCACTTACTACGGGAATTGTGAAATTAGAACAAGTAGAAGCGGTTGGTACAGCGTTAACGAATAATATAGGGTTTTTATTCGTACCAGCAGGTATTTCCGTTATTAATTCACTGGGTGTTTTAAGTTCAAGTCCAATTTTAATTATTTTATTAATAATCATTTCCACGATTTTATTACTTGTTTGTACAGGAATATTTTCACAACTTATTATGAAACCAAGTGAAAAAACTGCTAAACAAACTAAAAATATTAAACGTAAAAGAGTGGCAGGTGATTACGCATGATGGAACATTTAGGCGTAAATACACCATATTTCGGAATAGGCTTATCAGTTGTCGTATTTTTATTAGGAACACTATTATTTAAAAAAACAAATGGATTTTTCCTATTCGCACCTTTATTCTTCAGTATGGTAGTAGGTATTCTATTTTTAAAAGTTACAGGCATACCATACGAAAATTATAAAATCGGGGGAGATATTATTAACTTCTTCCTTGAACCTGCAACAATTTGCTTTGCGATTCCTTTATATAAAAAGCGTGAAGTATTAAAGAAACATTGGCATCATATTATGGGAGGTATAGCAGTAGGTACAGTCTCAGCATTAGTTATCATCTATATTGTTGCGAAAGCTTTCCAATTCGGTGATGATATTATCGCTTCAATGTTACCACAAGCTGCAACAACAGCGATTGCTTTACCAGTATCTGAAGGTATTTCAGGCATTAAAGAATTAACATCACTTGCAGTTATTTTAAATGCAGTTATTATTATGGCATTAGGTAATAAATTGCTGAAACTATTCAACATAACAAATCCAATTGCACGTGGTTTAGCATTAGGAACAAGTGGACATACATTAGGTGTTGCTGCTGCGAAAGAACTAGGAGAAGTAGAAGAATCAATGGCCAGTATTTCTCTCGTATTAGTTGGTGTAGTGGTCGTAGCAGTTGTACCAATATTTGTACTGCTGTTGCTATAAGTTAACAAGTTTGGATTATAAATCCTAATTCAAAATAAATGGGAGAGGGACAGAAATCTCATTTTAATAAATAGATTTCGTAGTCCCACCCCGGCAAGGATGACTAGGGTTGGAAAAAGCTTGATATAAGCGCATTTTCAATCCAGTCAGCTAATGCCATTATAATAAAAGAGGCTGAGACATGTATTTATGTCCCAGCCTTATTTTTTATGAAAGTTAAAGATTTTATCCGTGCATGCTTGCCTGGGGTATGGCTCGAGCCTGTAGTCTCTCACGCATACTATTTCCTTGGGCGTCAGCACTTCACAAAATTGTTAGTGAATCCAATAAGTAGTACGATTCTTAGTTTATTTGCTCATGCAAGAATTATTTTACGTTCTTTCTACTAGTATCCATTTTGAAATGATAAAAGTTACAGGAACAGTTGTGACGAGACCTATGAATGGTGCGAATATTTCACTTACATGTAGCCATTGTACAAAAATGTATAACAATAAAGTTTGTAATCCCATATTTACTATTTGAGTTAAAGGGAATTGTAAAAATTTCTTAACTGTTGGCTCAACATGATATACGAAATAACAATTTAAATAAAATGAAATTATAAAGCTTAATATAAATGCTGTAATATGACTCAATAAATAATTGAATTGTAGTATTTTTAATAACAATAAATAAATCCAATAATAGTTAACTGTATTAATGCCGCCAACTATGATAAATCGGACGATCTCGCCGTATTTTTTGTACATAAACAGTTGCTCCTTATATTAACAGAAATTGTTATACGACTAACCCGCGCTTATTACTATATTGTTCATATAATTGCTTCTGTGCTATTTCTTCTAGAATATCAACGACTGTTAATACTTCTTCGTAACTTGTATATAGTGCAGTAGGCGCTAGGCGAATGACGTTAGGTTCTCTAAAATCAGGAATCACGCCTTTGTCTTTTAAAGCTAAACTAATACGATAAGCTTCATCATGTACAAGGCATACATGACCGCCACGTAAATAATCTTCTCTTAAATTTCCAACTGCATATCCATATTTAGTTAACTTCTCATCTATTAAATACATAAGATATGAAGTGATATGTAGCGATTTAGTTCGAATAGCATGCATGCCAACTTCATTGAATATTTTCAAAACACCCTCAATAGGTGCCATGGAGAATAAGTTTGGTGTACCTATTTGCCAACCTGAAGCATCTTGTTGATGTTCAAATTCATGTTTAAGCTGGAATTGAGTTTCATCTTTATTTCCAAACCAACCTGCAAGACCAGGTATTTTTGAGAAATGCTTTTTATTAATATATAAAGCTGCTGTTGAGCCTGGACCAGCTGATAAGTATTTGTATGTACACCAAACAGCAAAGTCGGCATCTACTCGTGTTAAATTCATATCAAGTGCACCAATTGCATGACATAAATCCCATCCGATAATAATATTACGTTCTTTTGCTGCCATCGTGATTTTTTCCATGTCTAAAACTTGAGCACTACGATAAAGTACAGTAGGTAATAAAATGAGAGCAACATCGTCAGTCATAGCGTCGATTAAAGCATTTTCGTCGATATAAGAACCATCACTGCTTTCCACAACTTTAACTGCGTCTTCAGGATTAAGTCCTTTTAACTTCACTTGGCTATCAACTGCATAACGGTCAGTAGGGAAATTTAAGTCATCTACTAATATTTTATATTTATCTTTAGTTGGTTTATAAAAAGTGCTAATCGCTTGGTGAATATTAGAAGTCGTACTACCAACAATAACAACTTCATCAGCCTCGACACCGATTAAAGGTGCCATATAAGAAGCGATATGTTTAGAATAATGATAGTATTTGCTATCATCTGTATTCCAAATTTTGATACCTTCCTTTTTCCATACTTCTAGAACATTGAGCAAGGCTTCTTCCGCATCTTTAGAAGCTAAACCTAATGAGTTTCCATCCATATAAATTTCGTTAGGTTGTATGTAAAAACGATCGCGTAAGTAATGCAACACATCTGCAGTGTCTAATGCTTTAGCAAATTCCTTAGTTGTATTAAATGATGTATCCATTTCATTCATCCCCTTATATATGATTCATGATACTTTACATCAATTGTATACTTTCATTATAAAACGTACAAAGATAATGACAATATAAATAAAATCTCCCAATCTGAAAGTTAGAAGACTGACGGATAGAGAGATTTTATTTATATTAGAATGTTTCACCTAAAGCTTTAGCACGTTTGATACCATCAGCTTTAATTTCTTCAGCTTTGTTAGGTTCAGCATTATGTCCTTCAACGATTAGGCTATCAACGTCAGTAATACCATAGAAGCCCATCATTTGTTTGATATAACGATCACCCATTTCTAACTCTGCTGCAGGACCTTCTGAATAATATCCTCCACGTGCTTGGATATGTAATGCTTTTTTATCTGGTAATAAACCAACAGGACCTTCAGCAGTATATTTAAATGTTTTACCTGCTACTGAAACAGAATCTAAATATGCTTTCATTACTGGAGGGAATGAGAAGTTCCAGAATGGTGTTACGAATACATATTTATCTGCATTCACGAACTGGTTACTTAATTCTTCTAGACGTTTAACTTTCCCTTGTTCGCCTTCTGATAAAGCTTCAAATTCTTGACCCGATTGTAGTTTCCCCCAACCAGCAAATACATCCGCATCAATTTGAGGAATATATTCATTATATAAATCAATGTGAACAACTTCATCATTTGGATTTGATACTTTGTAACTCTCAATAAAAGCTTTAGCTGTAGCCATTGAGAATGACACTGTGTCATCGTGTGGATGAGCTGTTATAAATAATACTTGTGACATATAAAATCTTTCCTTCCCGTAATAAAAATTAAACTAACTATAAATAGTATACTCGAAAAGATTTTTTTAGCAATAGAATTAATTTATGAAAAACAGTGATATTACACTTATTTAAATATTATTTCATGAAAGTTGATTTTAATTACTTATTTATAGGAGGTTAATAT
>X23_Garden_Dormouse__coassemble_37_pt1 | contig 14244 bp, 13 predicted proteins | sample X23_Garden_Dormouse__metabat2_low_PE_002 | metagenome-assembled genome bin X23_Garden_Dormouse | reverse complement strand
TATGTTGCACGTGACACTCGTCTTGCAACTTAGGACACCAGTATGTTGCACGTGACACTCGTCTTGCAACTTAGGACACCAAAATGTTGCACGTGATACCCATCTTGCAACTTAGGACACCAATATGTTGCACGTGACACTCGTCTTGCAACTTAAGACACCAGTATGTTGCACGTGATACCCATCTTGCAACTTAGGACACCAGTATGTTGCACGTGATGACCGGCTTGCAACTTAGGACACCAGTATGTTGCACGTGAACCTCGGCTTGCAACTTAAGACACCAGTATGTTGCACGTGATGATCGGCTTGCAACATTACATCCAATTACATTCTGAATCCAATAAAAACAGAGAACATCCTTTACCGTCTCAGGAGGTCCTCTGTTTTCTATCTTATGGATTATTATTTAATATATTATTTAAGGGTTGCTTACTTGCCTAGGGGTATGGTTTCGGCTCTCAAGCTTCTTACTTACAAATATTTATGTTCTTTCAAATAAGCTACTATTTCTTCTACCGCTTCTTCTACGCTATGTTGTTCTGTATCTATTATAATTTCTGGATTAGATGGTTCTTCGTATGGTGCGTTGATTCCAGTAAATTCTTTAATTTCTCCGCTTCTTGCTTTTTTGTACAGACCTTTAGGATCTCTTGCTTCACATTCGTCTAAACTGCATTTTGTATATACTTCTATAAACTCTCCATCTTCTAATATATCTCTCACGATATTTCTATCTTCTTCGTATGGAGAAATAAATGCTGTCATTGTGACCACTCCTGCGTCGACCATCAACTTCCCTACTTCGCCTATGCGTCGTATATTCTCTTTTCTGTCTTCAGGACTGAATCCTAAATTTTTATTTAAACCGTGTCTAATGTTGTCGCCGTCTAAACGATATGATGTAATCTTCTGTTCAAATAGTGCTTTTTCTAACGCTACTGAAACTGTAGATTTTCCTGATCCGGATAATCCTGTGAACCATATTACGACGCTTTTATGTCCGTTTCTTTCTTGTCTCTCTGCTTTTGTAACTTCGGAATCATGCCACGTTATGTTAGTAGATGTACTCATACTTTTTATTCGCTCCTTGCAAGATTAATTTTCTTTCAAACCTCTAATTAATACTTCAGCTACTTCTGGTCTTGAAAATTCTTTCGGCAATTGTTCACCGTTGCGTAATTTCTCTCGAACTTTAGTACCGCTAAGATGTACATGATTTGATTTATCGTGAGGACAAGTTTTTGCTGTTGTCATGTTTTCACAAATTGTGCAGTAAAATGCATGTTCGAATTTGAATATATTAATATCTATTTCATCTTCATATTGTGTGATTAATTCTTGTGCTTCGTAAGTGCCATAATAGTCACCTACACCAGCGTGATCACGACCCACTATAAAATGCGTACAACCATAGTTTTTACGTACTAAAGCATGTAAAATCGCTTCTCTAGGACCTGCATAGCGCATTGCTGCTGGGTATATTACCAATCTTGCTCTATCTTCTGGGAAGTAGTGTTTTAAGATAACTTGATAACTTTCCATTCGAATGTCCGCTGGTATGTCATCTGACTTTGTTTCTCCAACTAATGGATTTAGCAATAAACCGTCTACCGATTCTAAAGCTATTTTTTGAATATATTCATGTGCGCGATGCACAGGATTTCTCGTTTGGAATCCTACTACTGTCTTCCATCCTAATTCTTTAAAAAGTGCTCTAGTCTCTGTAGGATCTAAATGAAAATCATTAAATTCGTCATGTTTAGGACGAGCCACTAATTGAATAGGACCAGCTAAATAAACATTTCCTTTTTCATATACACGTTTAACGCCTGGGTGGTCCACTTCTGTTGTACCATATACATTTTGTGCTTCTTTAGCTTTATCGTAAGTATATTTTTCCTCAAGTTTTATAACACCGTATAAATGGCCATCCTCACCATAAAGTGCAACGTCATCTCCAATTTCTAATTCATCAGCTTCTTCTTCTGTCACTGGTAAAGTAATAGGGATGCTCCATACAAGTCCATTTTCTAGTCGTAAATTGTCTACTACACTTTCATAATCTTTTTGTCCTAGAAAACCTGTTAATGGACTGAAACCGCCTATAGCAATTAATTCCAAATCAGAGATACTCCATGGATTTAAAGTTATCTTCGGAAATGTTTGTGCTGCTTCTATTAATTGTTCTTTTTCGTTACCTTCAACTTGACGATTAATTAATTGACCACCGTGTGGCTTGATCGTTTCTTCTACAGTTTGAGTTGTTGATGTCATCATGCTTCACTCCTATTAGTTAATTTGATCTACTTTACTAGATTTTTGAGTTTGTACATTGAACGGGAATTTTTGATGTTGGTAAAGTGTAAATAATACTAAACCTGCCCATACTATAATGATGCCGATTTTGACGATTGTTATCGTTACAGCACTGTCTACAAAAGCATTTAAAAGTAAATTGCTATTTGTAAATATAATTAGCCCACCTACACATACAGCAAGTATGTATACAGGTAAAGTTTTTACTAACCATGCTGCGAATGGTGCCGCAACTACACCGCCTAAAGCTAAAGCCGCTACAAGTGCGATGTTAATCTGACTCCACCCAAGGAATATAATAAATCCAAGTGAAGTAGAAATCGTGACAAAAAATTCACTCGTTGAGACTGTTCCAATAACATATCTCGGTTCTATTTTATTTCTAGATAATAGTAAAGGAGTGTTAACTGGACCCCAACCGCCACCACCAATCGCATCTAAAAAACCTGCAATAGCTCCTTGTGGAACAAGTAAAAATCCTGATAATTTACCTTCATTGAGCTCATTATTTTTTTGCTTTTTAAATACGAATTGATAAATGATATAAATCCCCATAGAGAGTAAAAATATTGCGATAAACGGTTTAATAAATTCACTGTGCAAATTGCTGAGCACGGCAGCTCCAATAAACCCTGTAATTGCACCAGGTAAAGCGAGTTTTAAAATAATCGATTTATCAACATTCTCAAACTTTAAATGTGATAGCCCTGATGCTGCAGTCGTTGCAACTTCTGAAAAATGTATCGTAGCAGAAGCAATTGCTGGTGCGATTCCAAATGTTAACAACAATGAAGACGAGGTAGCTCCAAATCCCATTCCAAGAGATCCGTCAATCAATTGTGCTAAGAACCCCACGATTGCAAATATCGTTAATTTTCGCATATGTTACTCCTTTCTTTAGTCATTTTCGGTTGTAACGTTAACCACTCTATAAATTCTCGCTGTTTATTTTTATCAAAATATTTATCTGAAAGTATGATTTCTAATAAATGATTTTGTTCTAAACGTTCTATATTTAGTCCTTTAATGATTGATCGACAATTACTTAAAAAATCTACATATTCACCATAATCATCTGGATAATCATCTTCTAAATTTCTTAATATCGACGATACAAGCTTAGGGCTTGCGCCTCCGCTTGAAACACTTATAGTCAATTTACCTCTTTTAAATGTCCCGGGAAATATAACATCTCCCTCTTGAGCGTTACTCGTCATATTAAGCAAAGTGTGTTTAGGTACTTCCTCTTTCAGACGATTGTTTACATCTGCTTCATCTGTTGCGACAACCACTAAATCCGCATTCGTTAAATCGGTAGACGTTATTGCTTTTTTGTGCCAAATAATTTTTTGTTCACTTTGCATTCGATATATATAATTAGAAACGTCTGGGCTAATAACGTGAATTTTTGCGCCACTATTTATTAACTTTCTAACACGGCGTTCAGCAATGTTCCCACCGCCTGCTATAACAACTGTCTTATTGGATAAATCCATCAATATTGGCACGTAAGCCATCTACATCATCCTTTATTTAATGCAAATTCTCGAATTTCTTCATGGTGTATCGTTTCAAGCACTCGATCTTTCAATGCTTCTTGTATCGCTTCATGGTGACCTAAATGCTCACAAACAATGATATCGCTATTTGATTTATGATTTTGAACAGTGCTCTCAATATGTTTTTCCAGTACGCCTGTAAACCATAGATAAGGCGCAATATATATTTGAGAATGACCTTCATCAAGTGCGGATTCTAGCGCATCTTCAAAAGATGGTTCACATGCTGCTAAGTAACAAGCCTCTACATCATCAAATGGAGTCGTTTCATATAATGTTTCAGTTATTGCCGAAATATCAATTTTAGTTTGAGGATTATAACTACCCCGTCCAACGACTAACAGTTTTGCATCCGAATGAGGTAACACATGCGTTTCTTTAAGACGGTCATTAATGATATTCGTTAATCTAGGTTGAACGCCTAAAGGTTGACCATATGTAAACACTACATCTGGATGCTTCACTTTAATTTCGTTTAAAACTTCAGGTATATCTTTAAAATAATGACCAGCACTTAATAAAAGAACTGGTATGACAGATATTTCTGTCGCACCTTTTTCAATTAATTTATGCATACCTTGATGAATTGTAGGTTCTGCTAGTTCTAAGAAACATATTTCTTGAAGAGATACATCTACCTTCTCTTTCACTGTTTCAATAAAAGAAATTGCTTCTTCCGTTGCTTCTTTTATTCTGCTACCGTGACTGACGTATAGTACACCTTTCATTGTATCCCTCCGATTTAATGCATGAGTTCTGGAATATGTTTATCTTGAGCGACTTCTTCGAACCAATTTATTTTTTCTCTTAATTTAACGACTTCACCAATTACAATCATTGCTGGATTTTGGATTTCTCTTGCTCTATCAACAATATCTTTTAAAGTTCCTGTTACCGTAATTTGTTGATTGGATGTTCCGCAATGAATTAAAGCAACTGGCGTATTAGGATTTCTACCGTGTTTTATTAATATATTTTTTATTTCCGGGAGTTTTTTTACGCCCATATATATACATAATGTTTCCGGTCCCAGTGCTAGATGTTTCCAGTATTCATCTTCATCTACTGAGTCTTTAATAACGCCTGTTACAAAAGCAACTGAAGAACTATAATCTCTGTGTGTAACAGGAATGCCAGCATATGCTGGAGCTGCTACACCAGCTGTTATACCTGGAACTACTTCAAATGGTATGTCATGAGACTTTAAAGTTTCCGCTTCTTCTCCACCTCTACCAAAGATAAAAGGGTCTCCCCCTTTTAACCTTGTGACTGTCTGGCCCTCTAAAGATAAAGTAACAAGTAATGCATTGATTTCTTCTTGTTTTAGTGAATGATTATCTGGGCTTTTACCACAGTATATGAGTTTCGTATCTTCAGACGCATATTCGAGTAATGCTTTATTTACTAGTCGATCATACATAATGACATTTGACTGTTTAATTGCTTTAATACCTTTAATTGTGATTAAGTCTGGATCACCCGGACCGGCGCCAACCAAATATACTTTGCCCATTTTTCCACCTCTTTTTATTGACTATGAAAATCTTGACCTGAGTATGTTTCTTTAATAATATCTTTACGAATAACAAAGTCTCCAAAATGTTCGCCTTCATCTTTTTCTTTTCCATACTGGATAAGAATTGGTTTTAGACTTTCTAATATTTCATCTTCACCAATATTTTCTTTAAATAATTTGTTTAAACGATCTCCTGCGAATCCACCGCCAAGGTACATATTATATTTACCTGGCGCTTTACCGATAAATGCAATTTCTGCTAGTGCTGGTCTTGCACATCCATTAGGGCAACCCGTCATACGAATTGTAATTTCCTCTTCATTTAAGCCAGCTTCATCTAATAGTCCTTCTATTTTATTAATTAAAGTTGGTAAATAACGTTCAGACTCTGCCATCGCTAAACCACATGTTGGAAAAGCTACACAAGCCATAGAATTTCTTCTTAATCCTGTGTAATGTTCACCATCAGTAATACCATATTCATCAATAATTTTTTGAATGTTATCTTTATTTGATTCATCAACATTAGCTATGATTAAATTTTGGTTTGGCGTTAAACGTAAATCACCGTCGTGAATTTCAGCGATTTTTCGAAGTGCTGTTTTTAACTGATAATCTTTAGTATCTTTAACTCGACCATTTTGTACAAACAGCGTAAAGTGCCATTTACCACTACCTTCAGTCCAACCATAACGATCACCATTATGTTCAAATTCAAATGGTTTCACTTCTTCAATTTCCCAACCTAAACGGTTATTCAGTTCATTTCTAATCCAATCAACACCGTATTTATCCACTGTATATTTGAAACGAGCGTTTAATCTGTTTGTTCTGTTACCATAATCTCTTTGAATCGTTAAAATAGCTTCAGATACTTCTACCGCTTTATCTTTATCAATATAGCCTAATAATCTTCCAACTTGTGGGTATGTGTCTGTATTACCGTGCTTCATTCCCATACCGCCACCAACTGTTACGTTAAAGCCGACTAATTTATCGTCTTCAATGATGGATATTAGTCCAATATCTTGAGAATAAACGTCGATATCATTTGAAGGTGGAACTGCAATGCCAATTTTGAATTTACGTGGTAAATACGTTTTTCCATACATCGGTTCTACTTCTTCTTTTGTATCAACTACTTTTTCACCGTCTAACCATATTTCATGATAAGCACCAGTTCGAGGTGATAAATGATCGCTAATTTGACTAGCTAATGTATCTACCTCTTTATGTACATCAGATTGATAAGGGTTTGGATTACACATTACGTTTCTGTTAACGTCACCACAAGCTGCTAGTGAGTCCATAACCGCTTGGTGAATACTTTGCATAGAACTTTTTAGATTTCTTTTCAAAATGCCATGAAACTGAAATGCTTGTCTTGTCGTTAACTTAATTGTTCCATTTGCGTATTGATCGGATATATCATCCATTGCAATCCATTGATCTGCCGTTGCTGTACCGCCCGGAACTCTTACTCTAATCATAAAACTATAAGCTGGTTCTAATTTCTGTCTTCTTCGTTCGTCACGTATATCTCTATCGTCTTGCATGTAACTACCGTGGAACTTTAGTAACTTCGTATCATCATTTGCGATAGCACCAGTTATTTCATCATCTAAACCTTCTTGTATGCTACCTCTTAAGTAATTACTTCTATATTTTATATGCTCTAATTCATCTAATTTCTCAGATAGTTCTGTGTGAGTGCTCATATATTTTGCCCCCTCTTAATAAATATCTCTTTGATACTTTTTATCTTTCTTTAATTTCGTTAAAAATGTTTCCGCTTCTTCTTCGTTATAATGACCTTCTTTTTGGATAACGTTTAATAGAGATTGATGTACATCTTTCGCCATATTTTTCTCGTCTCCACAAACGTATATTGCTGCACCTTCTTTAATCCATTGATAAAGTTCTTCGCCATTTTCTTCAATGCGATGTTGTACATAAACCTTTTCTTCAGTATCTCTTGAAAATGCTAAGTTCATCTTAGTTAACACACCATCTTTTAACCATGTTTGCCATTCTGTTTGATATAAGAAATCCGTTGTAAAGTGTTGTTCTCCAAAGAATAACCAAGATTTATTTCCGAGCTCTAATTCTTCTTTTTCTTGAATATATGACCTAAATGGTGCAATACCAGTACCTGGGCCAATCATAATAACTGGTGTATCTTCTGTTTTAGGAAACTTAAAGTTTGGATTCTTTTTCAAATAAATAGAAACTTTGTCTCCTGGCTCTAATCTTTCAGCAAATTGAACAGAGCATACACCTTTGCGATCTCGTCCATTGGCATGATATCTAACGGCTCCTATTGTAAGATGAACTTCATCTGGATTTGCTTCGTAACTGCTAGCAATCGAATATTCTCTCGCTGGTAATTTTCTAAGAATTTTATGCAGTGCTTCAGGTTGTAAATCTTCTGGTGGGAAATCATTGATTAAATCTATAAAATCTCGACCTTCTACATATCCATATATCCATCTATCTTTTTTCACTTTTTCTGATAGCACACCGTTTTCAAAAATGTCAGCTGCCTTTTTAATAATTGGTTTTGTTAATTTTGTAATTTCAAAGTAATTAGTTAAAGCATCACGTAAACTCAGCTTATCTCCATCTTCGTTAATCGGCACTTCTTCATCTGCATCCCATACGAGTGTTTCGATCAATTCTTCAACAAATTCCGGATCATTTTTCGGGAAGATACCAATACAATCACCCGGTTCAAATGCTTCGCCAAAACCTTCTAACGATAACTCAATGTGTCTTACTTCTTTATTAGATCCACGTCCATTTAAATTAATGTTCTCAAGAATTTCAGCCTCGTAAGGATTTGTTCTAGAATAAGTCTGAGTTGTTGAAATATGTTCTGGATCGACTTGAGCTGGTATATCTGATGTATTACCTGCTTCCACTGCCAAAGCATTTAATATATCTTCCATCCATTTCTCAGCTGGTTCATCAAAATCTAAATCACAATCAATACGTGGATGTAACCTTTCAGCTCCTAATTCTTCTAACTTTTTATCGAAATCTTTTCCTGTTTGGCAGAAAAATTCATAAGATTCATCGCCAAGTGCAAGTACAGAGAATCTAACGTCATTTAACTTAGGCGCCTTCCTACTATGTATAAATTCATGGAATGTGATGGCATTATCTGGAGGGTCACCTTCACCGTGAGTAGCAGTAATAATAAATAAATCTTCTACTTTCTTTAAATTCTTTGGTTTGAAATCTTCCATACATTCAAGCTGAACATTAAATGACTGTTCTTTTAATTTATTTTCTAATGTTTCAGCTAATCCTTGTGCATTTCCTGTTTCAGAACCGTATAACACTGTAATATCTCTTTGTTTCGGTAGCGTTGCAACGCTCGTTTCTGTTGTAGGTTCTAATACTGCTTGATTTGAATCATTTTTAAATTGTGAAGCTGTCAAATAACCACTCAACCAAACTTTCTGTTCGGGTGTAAGTGTTGAAAGTAATTGAGTAATGCTTTCTGACTGCTGTTGATTAAATGGGCTATTCGTTACTGTTAACTCCAAAAATGTCACCTCATCCTGTCCAATTTTTATTTAAAAAACTAATTAATCTTATTGGTATACTATGTTTTAATGTTAAAAATTTTAGCTTGCAGTTTTACTTTGTGTGCAAGCCACATTCTGTTTTGTTAAAGTTTGTCCATCTACCTTCTCTAGAATCCCCTGATGAAGAAACTTGTGATGTACAAGGTATGCAACCTATACTCGGATATTGAAAATCATGTAGTTCATTGTAAGTTAAATCATGTTTTTCGATGTATTCCCACACATCATCCCATGTCCAATAAATTAATGGGCAAACTTTAATTGATTTAAATCTTTCATCTTTATTAATAAAATTTGTGTTTTGTCTGCTTGGAGATTGTTCTCTTCTCAATCCAGATACCCATGCAGTAGCACCAGATAGCACTTCTTCTAAAGGTTTTATTTTTCTAATATAACAACACTGATTAGGATTACTCGTCCATAAAGCAGGTTCATATTGATCAGCTTGTTCCTCTAGTGTGAGATCTGGTTTTTTAAGTTCAATATTTAGTTTTGGATATCTCTCTTTAACACGATCAATTAAGTCGTAAGTTTCTTGAAAGTGTAAGTCTGTATCTAAAAATACGATTTTAGCATCGTTTTTCACTTTAGATATTAAATCAATGAGAATCATACCTTCAGCACCAAAACTACATGAATAAACAATGGAATCTCCATAATGTTCATACGCCCATTTAATAATATGATAAGCGCCCTTTGTTTCGTCATCAGCATTTAAATTTTCAAACGGGTCCGTTTCAAAGCGTTCATAAGTTAACACTTCAGTCATGACTTAAATAACCTCCTTTTACATAAGAATGGTTTATTTTTAAACATAGCTATTTTCGAAAAATATTTTATTCTGATATGTTTACTAGGAATAATAAATTATGATGATTAGCTTACCCGATAGTTACATACATGTCAACAGTTCTTTTTTTTAATTTTCTGTTAATTGAAGATAAGTAATACAAAAAAAGATTGTCAATAAGCCAATGTTTGACTTATTAACAACCTTAATTATTTTACAAATTATCATCTTCTCTTTTTTCTCTAACCTGTACAATCCTTAAAGAACGTCTTTCAACTTCTTTCAATTTATCAGCACGTTCTTCTAGTTTTATCCGATCGCCTGATAAAGTCCTTATAAAGGATATCATCATCATCACAAATATACCTATTAAAGGAACACTTGCTAAAATGGAAGCAGTTTTTAAAACTTCTAAAGCTTTTTCTCCTCCTACAAGCATTAAAGAGAATGGTAATAGACATAAAGCAAATGCCCAGAAAAGACGGTTCGCTTTAAGTGGTTCGTCTATAACTTTTTTCTGTGTTGCAGCAGCTAAAATATAAGAACCCGAATCAAACGTAGTTGCTAAATATAGAAACGCTGAGATTAAGAACAATACAACCATCACTTTAGGTAATGGTAGTTGATGCATCACTTCAATAATGGTAGCTTCAGGCGTATGTTGATTTAAGAACTGAATAACATCGAATTGTCCTGATAATTGAAGGAATACTGCATAGTTACCTAAAATACCAAAGAATAATACGCACCCTAAAGTTCCATAAATAATTGTTCCTAAAATGACTTCTTTCAAAGTACGTCCTTTAGAAATTCTTGCAATAAATAGTCCTATGAATGGTGCATATACGAGCCACCATGACCAGTAGAACACAGTCCAGTCTTGTGGGAAGTTCGTTTCTTTTCTTCCTCCTATGCCACCAAATGGCTCTAGCCAAGTACTCATTTGGAAGAAGTTTTTCAACATATTACCTAAACTAGAAACTGTTGTTTCCATTATAAAGACTGTTGGTCCGATAATAAGCACGATACCTAAAATAATAAATGTTAGCCAAACATTTATGTCACTTAATTTTTGAATACCTTTCTTCAAACCAGTATACGAGCTAAATGCGAATATGACGGTAATGATGAGTAATATAATACTTCGCATCACCATGTTCTCTCCGTCTAGCCCTGTCAGTCGCTCTATACCAGCCGCAATCATTGGCACACCTAGCGCAAGTGATGTTGCCGCTCCGCCAAGCAAACCAAATATAAATAAAATATCTACTGTTTTACCAAGAAATTTATCAGTCTGACCTTTTAAAATTGGTCGACAAGCATGACTAATTTTATAAATGGGCTTTTTCTTAACGAATACTAAATACCCAATAGGCAATGCTGGTAATACATATATTGCCCAAGCAATTGGACCCCAATGGAACATGCCATACATCGTAGCATATTCTAACGCTTCATCAGTCATACCTCCTGCACCATAAGGTGGTACTTGATAATAATAAGCCCACTCTATAACGCCCCAATAAAGTATATCGGAACCTATTCCAGCACAAAAGAGCATAGAAGCCCAACTGAAATTATTGAACTCTGGTTTATCGCTAGCTTTCCCAAGTGTTACTTTTCCGTACTTACCAAAAGCTATGTATAACACAAATCCAAATACTACTAATCCTAGTAATAGATAGACCGAGCCTAATGAATTAGAAATCGTTTCATTAATCTGTGTAATAACATACTGACTCGTTTTTGGGAAGACTATCATCGGTACTACGGCAAATAATAATACTGCTACCGTACCAAGGAACGTCCACCAGTCCATAATTTTATATTTTTGCAATCCTGAACACCCCTCGTTGTCGGTTATTATGTATCGTAAATTGAAATCATGATCAATGATTAATGAATACGACAAAACAAATCACAATGATGAGGTTATACAAGTTTTAATAATAATGCAAATTTCATACAATCTATTTCTGATGTTATTTTGAATAATTATATAAATTCCATTAATTAAAATGTGAACAAATATCGCTACAACAACTGTGTTAAGTTAACATTTAACGTACTGAACAAATTTAATTAACTTTAATAACGTATTTTTATGCATTTTATATGAATAAAAATTTATATTAAAAAAGAGCTAGAAAATGAATTTCCAGCTCTTTTATTCTGCTTCTGAAATTTCTGAACCTATATTATTATAATCAATATCTGCTTCTAAAAATGATTGATTATCTGAAGGTAAATGTTGTTCAAATGTATCAAAGTTTTGTATTTCGATACTACCTACTTCTAATTCAAAATCTAAAACATGTCCACCAAAACTTTCAAATTCATCAATAAAATGAACGTGAAAACCACTAGCTCCAATTCCATGGAATAGTTCTGGTGTATAGAAACCTATAATTGTTCCTCTAACTTCAGGAACTACTTTTTCAGGTTGGCGTCTTGCGGATTCTATTAAACGTTGATATGGCGGTTCTTGCTTAGGCATCCATCTTACATGCATATTCTTAAATGTTCCTGTTATTTTTATAGCAGAGAACAAATTTTTACTTTTCATGTTGTTCAATATTTCATCAAATACTTGGTCAGATTTTTCGTGTGCAGCATAATAAGTCTTATCTGCGCTGAATCTTGTAATTGTAGAAAATGGTGTCATTTCATTACCTTCTAATGCTTTAAACTCTCCAAATTCATTTGCATGAAATGCTCTTCCCTCTAAATATATTACTTCTCCATCTGATCCAGTTAATGTCCCTATACCTGAATCACCATGTTGTAAAATCTCATCAATTGTTGCTGTTCCTTCTAAGTGACCAGCCATCAAAGTAGCTAACGTGCCATGCTGATATAAAGTTTGCATAAATAAGACACCTCCTCTTTCGTACTATTTATATATAAGTTGTGATTAAATACATTAATGGCAGTATGACAGAACTGATTACAGCAGTTAATATCATACCAATCGTACTGAAAGCTCCTGCCTCAAAATTAGCTTCTAAAGCTTTTGCAGTACCAAATGCATGAGAGGCATTGCCGTATGTCATACCTTTTGCTAAATCACTTTGAAAACGTCCTTTTGTAATAAAGAAATTCCCTAATATACTACCAATAAGACCAGTAGCTATAATAAACATAACAGTTATCGTATCTGTTCCACCCATTTGTTCTGAAACTTCTATACCGACTGCCGCTGTCATAGATCTTGGTAGTACTGTCACAATCGTTTGACTAGGGTAACCCATTATATATAGCGCACCGTAAATGACTATAAAATTCATCATAATGCCTGTCATTACACTTGTAATAATAACTTTGAAATTTGCTAAAATGAGTTTTCTAAATTTATATAAGGGATAGGCTAAACTTACAACAGAACAATCCAAGAAATTATGAATCCATGTTCCGCCTACCATATAATCAGTGTAGTTCAAACCGAATATAAGTAAAACAAAAATGATTACGATTGAAGCAATTAAAGCAGGGTTCAATAGCGGATGCTTATATTTAACTTGCAGTTTCTTAGCTGCAATATAAGTTATTAATGTTAGTACAATCATGCCTATCGCTTGAATAATCATCACATGTCCTCCTTACTTGATGGTTTAATTTTTAATAATTTTTCACTAACATAACCTGAAGATAATGCCACTAAACTTGTACTAATAATGATTAATATCGCTAGAAAAATATATGTGGGATCAATTTGATTTGCGATATCCATTATGCCAACAATTGAAGGTACAAAAAAGAGCACCATCACATTGATCAGTTTATTAGCACCAACTTCTATCCAATGTTCAGGTATCACTTTAAATAGTAACAAACAAAATAATAATGCCAATCCGACAATACTACCTGCTATAGGTATATGAAGTAATTCTCTTAACCACATGCCTAATAACGTGATGCCATATATTAACGTGACTTGTAATATTATCTTTATAAGTCGTCTCATCATATTTAATCAATCCCTTTTACTTTAAACTCTTAATCTATATTATATGAGGTTACTATGTATTAATAAAATACATAATATCGATTTCTAGTATTCCGTTATGGAATACTTAAGTTTTAAAGAAATATATAAGGATAATAAACAGGACTAATGTAGCGTTAAACCTATTGATGTATAAAGGTTTAACTCAGAGTTATAAAGTACATTTAAATTATCATATAATAATATTTTTTATGTTAGAAAAAATAAAAAAGAACTTAGGAAATAAACTCCTTGCTCTTTTTTTGGAGATGGAACTTATAAAAGTAAGAGCTGACACTGCTTTATTGGATTAAATATTGCACAAACTCACGTAGAGCACTTCTAGTTGGATTATAGAGGTAGAAAATCCAATAAAAGTTGTCTATTTGGATTATTGTTATAGTAAATCCAATAAAGGTATATGTAGTTGGATTATTGTCGTAGTAAATCCAATAAAAGTGTGGTTAGTTGGATTATTGTTG
>X23_Garden_Dormouse__coassemble_35_pt1 | contig 14529 bp, 14 predicted proteins | sample X23_Garden_Dormouse__metabat2_low_PE_002 | metagenome-assembled genome bin X23_Garden_Dormouse | reverse complement strand
ATTACAAAGTGTGACATGAAGCAATTTTTATTACAGAATCAATTTGACATTGTAACCTTTTGTTATTTGACTGTAATTTACAAAGGGCTCATATATGTTATTGTTGTCTTGTCCCATTTTCACAGGGAAGAATTTTTTAACTAACAAAGAAATTATCAGCTAACATTAATAATAAAATTATAAAATATTACGGAGGGTTTTTAAATTATGAAAAAAGCAATTTTATCTTCATCATTAGCAGTAGCAATCGGTGCAACAGGAGTAGCTTCAACTAACGTAGCAGACGCTTCAGAACAAAATGTAAACAAGGAAGAACTAGCTCAGTTAGCTCAAGCTAATGCACCACAACTTAACCAAGAAGCTATCCAAGAAGGCGCTTATGACATCAACTTTACTTTAGATGGTTTCGAATATAACTTCGAATCAGATGGTCAAAACTTCACTTGGGGTTACCATGCAACTAATGCAGCAGACACTGAAACTCAAGCTCCAGAAGCTACACAAGAGCCAGTTGCTGAACAACCTGCAGCTGAACAAACTCAAGCTCCAGCTGAAGAAACACAAGCTGCAGCTGCAACAGAACAAGAATCAAACAATGTTGAGGCTCCTCAAGTAGAAGCACCTAAACAAGAAGCTCAACAAACTCAAGAAACTACGACTCAAGAAACTAAAACTACACAAACTTCTTCAGCATCTGAAGGTTCAGATGTAGAAGTTAATGATCACTTAAAAGCAATCGCTGAACGTGAATCAGGCGGAGACCTAAAAGCTGTTAACCCATCTTCAGGCGCAGCAGGTAAATACCAATTCTTACAAAGTACTTGGGATTCAGTAGCTCCTGCAGAGTATAAAGGCCAATCACCAACAGAAGCTCCTGAAAGCGTACAAGACGCAGCTGCTGTTAAATTATACAATGAAGTTGGCGCTTCACAATGGGTTACTGCATAATATATAAGCAGTTATAAACTTTATTCAACAAAATAATCCAACGCCCTCGGCAATAGCTGAGGGCGTTTTTTATGCTTTATTAAATATTTCTTCTACATAATACTTAACTTCAGGAAATGAATCGTAACCATCTTCTTCACAAAAATGACCGTCATGATGCTTTTTAAATACTTTTGCATCTAATCTTTCTGCCAATGATTTACTTAATGGATAAGGCACTGTAGGATCTTTCGTTGCACCTATAACGACTCTATACGGTACTACATCTTTAATTTTCTCATAATCTACATTTGTTGATTCTATAAACCCATCTAATTCAGGAAATTTTATTATCTTTTCATCAAATCCTGCAACGAGTACAAGACCTTTTATGTTAATATCACTTGTTGCATTAGATATCATATCTAATACAGTGATTACTCCTAAACTATGAGCTACTATAATATTTTCACCACTAGATAAATCTATATTTTCTTTTAAAGTTTGTGACCATTCTTCTAGCTTAGGTTCTGTAGAATTAGGAAAATCAATTAAATGGCCATCTACCTCTGGAAATTGATTTTTTAACCAATCAAACCAATTTTTTTGGCTATTGGCGTTATACCCGTGTGCTATATATAAATGTTTACTCAATTAAATCACCTTCCAATGAATAATTCTTGCATATCAAACCTAGTATCGCCATTAGCATACCACCTACAGGAAATATGAGCCACCAAAAACTCGATAAAAACTCCCAACCATTCATTACTCTCTCATTTGTAGTATTAATAGTAGCTAATGTTAAAACAATCATATTTTGGTGAAATCGCTTTATACATATAAAATTATATGGTTTGTTATAATTATTAGTATAGATATTTTACAAAGGAGTGGGATTATGACAACACCAATTATAATTGATACCGATCCCGGTATTGATGATATTATCGCAATTTCAGCAGCTTTAAATTCACCAGAACTAGATGTTCGGTTAATCACATCTATTGGAGGAAACGTTGGAATTGAACATACGACTAGAAACGCAATTGACATTGTAGATTACTTTAAGAAGGAAGTACCTGTAGCTAAAGGTGTCAATAAACCTTTATTAAACGCTTTATCTACGGCTGAATATGTACATGGACACAATGGTATTGGTAATTATGAATTTAATACTTCACAACGTTCAAATATTTTAGAAGACAACGCTGTAATTGCTATGAGAAATGTGATTATGCAGTCTGATGAACCTATTACATTAGTTCCAATAGGACCATTAACAAATATTTCTCTTTTATTTTCACTTTTCCCAGAAACGATTGAAAATGTAGAAAAAATAGTGTTAATGGGTGGCGCAGCTGTCGGTGGAAATGCTACGCCCGTAGCGGAATTTAATATATTCGCTGATCCTCATGCTGCTCACATTGTATTTAATCAAGATTTACCTATTGTGATGTGTGGATTAGATGTCACAAGAGAAACGATGATTAACCAAGATGATGTTGAACGTCTTGCTCAATTAGGTGATTTTGGAAAAATGATTACGACGATGCTCGATGTATACAACGATTCAAACTCTGGGGGTGCAAACCAACACATTATTCATGATCTTAGCACAATATTCTACTTATTGTATCCAGAAATTTACGAAACTAAAAAAGCAAATATTTCTGTTATAACAGAAGGACAAGCAGAAGGTTGTACATATACTGAATTTAATGAAGATGGTTTAGTAGATGTATGTATACATGCAGATAACGAAAAATTCAGATCATATTTTGTTGATTTTGTAGAAGATATTTATAAAGAATTTGGATAAATAAAAATGGACACTACAAATCTCACATATTAAATAAATGCTCCTAATCCTCGAGTAAAATATACACTGGATTAGGAGCATTATGTTGAGTAAGGAATTTCTACCTTATTCTCTTTTTTATTTTAAATATATATGAATTTTAGTATTCTCCTCTGTCGACTCTATGATGGCCTCTTAAGAAATAAATAACTGTCATCAGTGATAAGAAGACAATACCTATAATAACTGATACTCTTGTTTCTGCATTAAATAACATACCTATCAATACTAATACAAAGAAAGCTAATGTTATATAATTTGTGAAAGGAGCGCCAGGCATTTTGAATGGATGTCCATCTAATTCTTCTGGATGATTTTTTCTAAATCTAATATGACTAAGTAAAATCATAAACCATGGCACCATACCTGGTAGTATAGACGCACTATATACATAAACGAATATATTTTCTGAGCCATCAATAATTAATGGTAATACGATGTTTAAAATAACACCTACAAAAATACCAACTGAAATTGCTAATACTGCAAAGAATGGTACACCTGTTCTCATAACTTTTGTAAATATGCGAGGCATTTGTCCTTTTTGAGCAAGTGTATAAACCATACGACTTGAACTGAAAATACCTGAGTTACAACCTGACATCGCTGCAGTAATAACAACAAAGTTAATTAATCCTGCTGCTATTGTAATACCTACTTTAGCGAATGTTGCAACGAAAGGACTACCTACATTTCCTAATTGGTCCCAAGGATAAACAGTTACGATTACAAAAATTGCACCTATGTAAAAGATTAAAATACGCCAAATTACGCCGTTTACTGCACTTTTAATATTTTTCTTAGGATCTTTTGTTTCTCCTGCTGTAATCCCTATTAATTCTACACCTTGATAGGATCCGACAACCATGGATAATGCAAAGAAGAAGCCTACTATACCTTTAGGGAAAAATCCACCGTGTTCTGTTAAATTACTTAAACCAATTGCATTTCCGCCATTACCAAATCCAAAGAATATAAGCCCGAAACCTGCAACTATCATTAAGATAATTGTGACTACTTTAATCATCGCAAACCAGAATTCAAACTCTCCAAAAGCTTTAACTGACACTAAGTTTGCAGTTGCTAAAGTTAGTACAACGATAACACCTGGTATCCATGTTGGTAAGTCTGGCCACCAATACTGCATATATTGACCTACAGCTATTACTTCACTCATACCTACTACAATCCACTGGAATATATTACTCCATGCAGTTACATATCCTGCTACTGGATGTAAATAATCACTTGCATAGTTTGCAAATGAACCTGTTGTTGGGTATAAATAAACCATTTCTCCCATAGCTCTCATGACTAAATATAAGAATAGCCCTGCTACTAAATATGCAAGTATTGCTGATGGTCCAGTCCATAAAATAGTGCTTGAAGCACCCATAAACAGACCTACACCAATTGTTCCACCAAGCGCTATCATCTGCACTTGACGAGAACTAAGACCCCTTTTTAAATGATTGTCTTCCATCTTTTCGTGTCACTCCCATACCTATTTACCAATTTTAAGTTTATTTTTTAAACTGCATGGGACAATTATACTATAAAGAGTGAGAAATAAAAGTATAACCAGAAAGCGTTTTCCGATTTATGTAAAAAATGTGGTGCAATGTTCATTAAATTGTAATATTTACCATAATTATTTTATTTATGTAAACAAAAAGATTACTCATACTATCTGTTGAGCAATCTTTTAAATTCATATTTTATTTAGTTTGTAAAGTTTGTTCTATTGTTCTATTACGTCCTGCTTGTGAACCAAAGAACATAATTAACAATGCGGTAAATAGTAAAACGCCAAATGATGTATTCCAGCTGCCTGTAGCGTCATGTAATATTCCGAAGAACAATGGACCTATAGCTGCGAATAAATAACCAACAGCTTGAGACATACCTGATAGCTTAGCAGCTGTGTATCCATGTTCTGTTCTTAAACCAAAGAACGTGTTTACTAGACCAAAAGCTAAACCGCTCGCTATACCAAGTAAGACGATGCCTATAATCGCCCACTCAGGTTTAATCATTAACGATAAAATTCCTAGTACAAACAATAACCCTGTAATAAATGTGATTAAAAATTGTGATTTCATTTTTTCAGCAAATATTGGTGTTATAAATGTTAATGGTATAATTGCAAGCTGTAAAATTGATAGATATATACCAGCCGCATTTATTGAGATACCATTACTTAATAAAAACTCTGGAAGCCAGTTTATCAATGAATAAAATATTAATGATTGTCCACCCATTAATAACGTTATTTGCCATGATAATGGAGATTTCCAAACATTTATATTAGCATTCGTTTGTTGAGTAGAAATTTTTTCATGTTTTTTTAGTTGAAATGACCAAATAATAATACCGAGTAGTGTAACGACTCCTATTAAACTAATCGCAAAATTATAATTAAAACTTTTCACTAATGGAGCAGTTACATATGAAGAAACACTACCAAATATATTCATCGTAACAGTATAATAACCAGTCATTATACCTATACGTAATGGGAAATTCATTTTAATAATACCTGGTGTGAGTACATTTCCAAAAGCAATACCTACACCTATAAGTAGTGTACCTATGTATAACCAAGATACGCCTGTAATTGCTCTTAATACAATACCTAGAAAAATTAATATTAAAGCGCCAAATACTGTACGCTCTAAACCAAATCTATGACTGATCTTAGCCGCAAATAGTGAAACTACTGCGAAAGATAATAACGGTAGTATCGTAATAACACTTACAGTAGTATTAGATAAATCTAAACTCTCTTTAATAGAAGGTAATGCAATACCTACAGAAGTAATAGGCGCTCTTAAACTTGCTCCTATAAGCAAGATTCCTATAAACAGCATCCAATTCGTTTTTTTATTATGTTGCCTTAAATCTTCTGACATAAAACATTCTCCTATTTTATATTTTCTGTTATAATGTACAAAACGTTCGTTATAAAGAACAAATCATATTGTACAGTACGTTCATTACATTGTAAACAGGAGTTGTTTAATTAATGCAAAATAACATCCATACGATTGTTGCACATAACCTTTCACAGTATCGAAACAATCAACAACTAAGTTTAAGTACCGTTTCAAAATTAACAGGCGTTAGTAAGACGATGCTTAACCAAATAGAAAATGGTCAATCCAATCCAACGATTACAACACTATGGAAAATAGCCAATGGTCTACACATACCTATATCAGATTTAATCTCTAATAAAAACGAAAATATTCATTGTATTTCAAAGTCAGACATCATACCTATTTATAATGAACATCAAACTGTTATTATTTATCCTTACTTTCCTTTTAATGTTGATAAACAATTTGAAATGTTCAACATGGAATTAGAAGAAAATGCTGAAATGCATTCAGAAGGCCATCATGTAGGTTCAGAAGAATATATCATCATACATAATGGTACGTTAGAACTTGATATTAATGGGATGACCAATACTATAACAAAAGATGATGCTATACATTTTTATTCTGATGTACCCCATACGTATCGTAATGTTGGTAGTGAACGCATTCACTTAACAGCTAGTATTCAATATAAAAAATAAACTTTATACATAAAACCCCTTCACTACTTTATTAGCGAAGGGGTTTTAATTTACTTAATCATTTAATATATCTTTCATTGTACGGTTCACACTACCAGCATATAGGCTACCAAATTTAACAAGGTGTACCATTAATAAATATAGCTCATAAAACTTTATACGTTCATTAGCGCCTTTACTTAGAGGTAATGCTTCATTATAAGCATCATAAAAGTCTTGTGTGAAACCTCCGAATACTCGTGTTGCGCCTAAATCAAATTCTCTGTCCCCATATAAAGGAGATGGGTCGAATAAAGCTGGTTTTCCGTCTGTTAAGAACATGTAATTGCCTGCCCATAAATCCCCATGTAATAACGAAGGTTTACTAGTGTGGTGTTCTAATTCTTCTAATATCGTTTCACGTACATTTTCGTAAGTGTCTAATTCGTCTTGTGACCAAAGTCCTCTATTCATAATTTCATCGCGAAGTTGATCAAGTCTTTGATGAACAAATAGTTCTGCCCATGTATCTTTCCAACCATTTTCGAATGTTATATCACTGCCTTCATAAGGCGTATCAAATCCAAATTTACCATTAGGTTCATAGTTACTATGCAATTTCGCTACTAATTGTCCTAATTCTTTCTGACTTCCAGACCGACCTTCTTCTAAGAAGTTCAGTAGTAAATACGCATCACCATTAATTTCACCATGCGCTTCTACTATAGGTGCTCTGACACCAGCCGCTTCAAAAGCTTCTAATCCCGCTATTTCGGCTGCATAAAAATCTTCTGAACGATTTTGTTGAACAAGTAAGAAATAGTCACCCTCTTTACTTTCAATTTTATAAGCGTCGTTCACATCACCACCACTTACTGGTGTTATTTTTTGTATATTCTCTATCGGTAATTGAGATTGCCAATCTTTATTCATGAAAATGCCTCACTTTCTTAAATTTATCATCATATATTATTAACTACCCTTTTTGTTTAAGACAAATCTAGGTCGTCATGTGCAATGCTAATTAGTATCTAAAGAGACTAGATTATTAGGTCGTCCTAAAGTTGTATTGTGCTAAATGTCTATCTCATTTAAAATAGTATTAATGTACAAAATACACAGAAGGAGCTTTATGCATCTTGAAGAAGGATACAAAGTTAATCATATCTTACTCTATTATTTTCATTATATTACTTGCTAGTGTACTAACACGATACATATATCCTCTTGATTATGCTGTTCACGATTTTATTGAATCAACAGCAACGATATTTAGATTAAACACTTATCTAACTGTTATTTCTTTTTTATTTTCACCTTCTCATGTTGTTATTATGATAGCAATAATGTTGATTGGCATTTACTTTTATAAACGAACAGTATTTTCAACCTATACCATATTTGCTATAACATCACTTGTAGTTGGCACAGCCTTAAAATATATTATCCAAAGGCCAAGACCTTCAGAATTTATAGATGGCTTTAGCTTTCCTAGTTTACATACATTAACTTTATTCGTAGCTATCTTTATTGCTACATGCTTCTACGATAAAGCAATTGTAAAATGGATATTTGGTATATTAATTGTTTCTATGATGTGTTCAAGAATGTATTTAAACGCTCATTTCTTCTCAGACACATTCGCAAGTTTAATCATTGTCCATTCAATTTATATAATCGTAGTTAACATGCAAAATAAAATTAAAGATAAACGTTTATTGGATGAAAATAAGAGCAATAGTAAAATTCAAAACAACCAACAACAAAGCTAGTGTATAAACCTATAACTCTAAAAAAGTCTACTAGTCCGTTAATTATAATTTAATGGATTAGTAGACTTTTTATGTATATACGATTTTGAAAGTGCATGTTAGCTTAAGGTGTTGCTCGACCCAGTAGTCTCTCACTCATACTATTCCTCCGGTCGTCAGCACTTTGCAAAATCGTTCAAGGTGAAATATATAGCGCTAACGTGCTTGTTTATAGTCACTAGCTAGTTAGAATATGTAACGGGCTAGTCTTTTATTTCTTGCACGTTAGAGCACCCACTCTCTTCTAGTTTATTTCACTTTTATAACTTTTCAGGGTTTGAATACCATTCTTTTAAAAATTGATATAATACGTCGCTAAAGTTTTCTAAGTCTTTTATTTTTATCTTTTCGTTTACTGAGTGTGCTTCTTTTAGCTCTCCAGGTCCATACAATATTGTTGGAATGTCAAAATAATTCAACCATCCTCCGTCTGTCACGGTCGTACTGATTCCCTGTTGTAGCTGACTTTCCATAACTTTCTCATGTGCTTTTGCTAACATTTTGAGTCCTGGGTGTTCTGTCGGTAATGTGAAACTAGGAAAAATCTCACCTTTGTCTTCGATCATGGAAGATCCGCCCCATTCAAATTGTAACGGGTTATCTCTCAACCAAATGTCCGCTTCTGCTACTTTATTTAAATATGATTCGATTTCTTCAACAACTTCTTGGTAATTTTCATTCGGTAAATAATGCACCGTAATCCATAATCGACATTGGTCTGCTATAAATGCAGGGTGACGCCCTCCTTCAATAACGGCTGGGTTAATTGTTGTTGTTCCACTAGGCATATTTGGATATTGTTTCATAACAGACCAATGTTGTTCTAATTCTTGCAATGCTTGTATTATTTTGCTCATTTTTTCTATTGCACTTGCTCCAAATAATCCTCCACCAGCATGTATCATCTGTTGTCTAGCACCATCATGTATGGTTTCTTTACTTTGTACAGTTATCCATCCAGTTATTACGCCACCTTGACCTTGTGCTATTTGATTACTAGTATCTAATACTATAGCTAAATCGGCTGCTTCAATTTGTTCGCAAGCTGTCTTAGTACCTGCTTCTCCTACTTCTTCACCTACTACAGATTGAATGATAATATCGCCTTTCGGTTGAATATCTTCTTTACAAAGTTTTTCAATCACATATAATAACGTTCCAAATCCACCTTTCATGTCGCTCACACCACGACCATATAAATATCCATCTGCTTTCGTTAACTGAAATGGAGGATGCAACCATTCTGAAGCATCTCCAACTTCTGCTACATCTACATGACCATTTAAAATCAATTTAGGTGCATCTTTGTCCGTTCCTCTCAACACCGCATTAATGACACTATCATTTTCATATAATGGAATGCGTTCTATTTCAAAATTAAGTTCTTTAGGTAAATCTTCAATGTCATCTTGTAATGGATCAGTGTTGCGAGCAGGAGGACTTTCAGTATTAAACTTGATGAGCATATCGATTAAATCAAAATGTCTTTGGTTCATTTCTACTACCTGCCTTTAGTTTATTTTACTGGCACTGACCACGTTTCTAAATTCTCAGCCATCTCCCAGAACATATATTCATAGTAGCTCGTCTTTACGACTATATTTTCTAATCGCGCTAATTCTTCTTCAGTCTTACCTTCAGCTACTTTATCCATTAATTCAATACAATCTTCTTTAAATAAAGTAAATTCGTCAGATGAATACATTTTCACCCATTCTCCGTAAAGTGGATGATCTGTTGCTCCTTCAATATTTGCCAGTTTCAAACCAATATAATTATAGCTCCATGTACAAGTTAAAATAGCTGCAATCACATTTTCAATTCCACCTTGTTGAGCTAAATTCAGCATATAGCTTGTATATGCTACAGTAGTTTCTGCTGGTTCTGTTTCTTGTAGCTCCTCTTCAGAAATGTCGAATTGCTTAGCATATCCGCGGTGTAAATCCATTTCGGTATGCAACGTTCCATTTGCCAAATCTGCGTACGTTGTCATCATATTTAAGTCTGTAGATTTAGATGCTCCTATTAAAAATAATCTCGTATACTCAATTAAGTAAATATAATCTTGCCTTAACCAATGTTTAAACTTTTCTTGTTCCAACGTACCTTTACCTAACTTTTCAATAAATGGATGTTCTAAATAAGATGCCCAAATTGGTTCGACACGCTCAAATAATCTTTCTGTAAATTTCATGATATTTTCCTCCTTAAGAATATAAAAAAACGCTATTTTCCATTAGAAAATAGCGTGTACTCACATACAGATAAAGTTACGCCACTTTCCTACGCTAGTATCATCTAGATCAGGTTCAAGGAATTTTAAAGTTAATCTTTAATCTCAGCCTAAAAATAAGGCACTTCCAGTGGTTTCTTCGTATATTTAATTAGTTCGTAACACCAACATACATTCTTTTTATATTTTTTGCAAATTTCAATTTATTCACATGACTTTAAAAATGCTTTAGCACTTTTATTCACTTCTTTAAAATCAATACCTTGTTGCATAGCCGCAAATACACAACCACAATAGCATTGTCTAAAAATATCATATTCCTTACACATCGTAATTGATCTTTCATATCCTTTATTCTTCTTAAAATCACTCGGTAAATAATGAACATTATAAATACTTTGTACTTCCATACCTAATTCATTAATCAATTGAGCGTTCTTCTTAGGTGACAGTGTTAAAGCACTCGCAAAATAGTCATAACCTAAGTTTACAGCCGCTTCAGCAACAAGTTCTAGACGCATTTCAAAACAAGCAGTACACCTTAGACCACCTTCATTCTCATCAGCAAGTTCTTTATCCTTTACCATTTTCATAAATTTGTGTGGCTCATATGGCGCCTCTATATATTTGACATTCGTATTCATTTTCTCATTAAAAGCTGTAACAAAATCTTCTTGAACCTTAGCTCTTCTTTGATACTCAGCTTTAGGATGAATATTAGGATTCGCAAAATAAATCGCAACATCAGCATACTCCGTTAACAACTCTAACGTATAAGTACTACAAGGTGCACAACAACTATGAATTAAAATACTAGGTCTTTCCTCTCGACGCTCCCAATCACTTATCATTTTTCTCATTACTCTATCGTAATTAATCTTTTGATTTTTCATCTTATCAATAATGTTATTCGCAGCAATCAACCTCAACACTCCTTATGTTAAAAATTGTAAAATATATTTTATTTTATAACAATCAGTGATGAGAGGCAATTGTGTTAAGGTTGGATTAAGTATGAAGTTCGTTAATTATATAAAAACTAAATTCACTTTGTTTAAATTCTTATATTTCTTCTGTAACATCATAATTGGAGTTTAATTTTAGTATAACTTTTAAGTAAGGAGGTTAATTATGAGAAAGTACACTTTATTATTTACTTTAAGTTTAATTTGGGGCTCTCAATTCTTATTCATTGCTCTGATTACACATGATGCTTCTTCTATTACGATTTCTTTTTATAAAGCATTACTTGCTACTTTATTTTTATTTATAATGACATTATTTATGCGCAAAACGCCCTATAAAAAACAATGGGGTCTTTACATATTAATTGCTATTTTTGAAGTTGTTATTCCATTTATATTTATTGTGCAAGGTCAGCGTTATATTTCTAGTGGTATGGCTTCTATTATTATTGCATTAACACCTGTGTTCACATTGTTTATTTTAATTTTAATTAGACAACGTAAATTTAATTTAGTTGAGATTTTTGCTTTAATATTAGGTATTTTTGGTATTGTAATACTTTCTTGGAATCCTGAAAAGTTAGGTTTAGTAGAATATGTTTCACTAGGTCTACTATTAATTGCTTCATTGAGTTTTGCTATATCTTTAGTTCTTATGCAAAATTTACAAGATGACGTTCCAATCCATCATATGAGAAACGTTTTATCGATTGCGACCATTATTTTAATACCAATTACTATATTTTCTTCTAATACATTTACTTTACACTTTAATCCTTTACAGTGGTCTTCCTTGATCATACTTGGTTTAGTCCATTCTGCTTTAGCTTATGTTATTTATAACATTCTCGTTAGACAATACGATGCTGTGTTTGCTTCGTTATCAAATTATATTGTACCTGTCGTTGGAGTATTATTAGGCGTTTTAATATTACATGAGCATTTAACGCTTAACATTATAATTGGTAGCGCAGTTGTTTTATTATCATTGATTATTTCTCAACAAGTTAAAAGCGGCTAAAATATTTAAATTTCATAATAAAAAGTCTTGTTCTTAAATCAGAACAAGACTTTTTATACGTTATAATATTATTGTTTTTCTTTTCTATATATATTCTCTTTCTTTTTTCCTTTTGCTAGTTCATCTATAAGCTTATCTAAGTATCTAATCTCTTGCATGATTGGTTCTTCTATAACTTCAACACGAACACCACAAATGACACCTTTAATTAATCATCTATTTGGATTTAAATTTGGTGCTTCGTTAAAGAATGTTTCGAAGTCAGTTCCTGCTTCTAATATTTGTTCTAATTCCTTCTCATCATATCCTGTTAACCAAGTAATAGCTTCATCTACATCTTCTTTTGTTCTGCCTTTTTTCTCTACTTTTTTCACATAATGAGGATATACACTTGATACGCTCATTGAATATATTTTATGCTTTTCCATAATATCTCTCCTTTAAATTCTATATTCTTGTTTTCATTTTCACTTGGCTTAAACTACTTGCTATTAAACCTAATATAAGAAGTATAGATGCAAAAATTAAAGCATGGTTATAATTGTTCGTATCTCCAATTAATATACCGGCAAAGTAAGGTGCGATAACTTGTCCTAAACTATATATAAATGTAAGTATGGCTACAAAATTCATACCTTGAACAGCGCTTATAACTTGCCCTTTTGACATAAATAAAGTCGTTAAACCTAAAAATGTAGAACCAAATAAACAAGAACTAATAATAAGACTTATTACACTATGAGAAAATACAGGTAAAATTACGCCAATGATTTGTAACATAAACGCTAAATTGACAGCCTTTGCGTTTCCAATCTTATTACCTAATATCGACCATAATACACATGACGGGATTGCAGCTAAACCAACAAACATCCAACTTAAAGCAGCATATTCATGTAAATTCGGGATAGATTCCACGATTGCTACTAAAAATGTACCGGTAACAATATATCCAGCGCCTTCTAGTAAATATGCAATTGAGAAGAATACGAAAAACCATTTCGTATATGTCTCTTTATGAGGTACTTTTAAATCTTTCTGTTGCGTCTTTATAGGATCTTCAATCTCTTTCATTGAAAATACTACAATTGAGCCAATTATAAGTGATGAAACACCTAGTATTATCCAGGTTCCCGACCAATTTTGTGCACTAGTATAAAAATGTACAAATATACTGCTCGTAAAAATACCAATACCCACTCCACTATATAAGAAACCTGATAAATGTGATTTATTCCCTTTATTTAACGATTCTAATACTACATTTGAAGCCAATACAAAAACTGTACCACTCGTAATACCTGCTATAAATCTCAGTATATTCCATGTAATAAACTCACTTGTAAAGCCCATAAATAGTACGGAAATAATATTGATTAATAAATATATTTTTAAATCGATTACTTTACTTTTAAATATGTAAAACGTAGGTATCATTGCTCCTAATAAATATCCCAAATAATTAATTGTAGCTAATAATCCCGCATCTTGATTACTTAAATTCGTCGCTTTTTGCATAAATGGCAAAATAGGTGTATATGAAAAGCGACCTATCGCCATCACGATAAAAAGAGACAACATTCCGAGTAATAGTTGTTTATATGTTTTATTTACCGACAAAGTTGTACACCTCTTTCTAACTACTTAATATTATTATCTACTTCTTATCTATCATAAACAATATCAAATCTCATAAAATTCAATACAAAAACAGAGACAACTCTTGTCATTTTAAGAATCGCCTCTGTTTTTCATTTTATATTTTAATTATTATTTTTCTTCTTTTCTTTTTCTTTTACCAAATAAGAAGAACGCTCCAAATGCTGCTAGTAAAGATCCAAATAATGTTGTATTTACAATTTCTGATTCTCCAGTTTTAGGTAAAGCTTTTTTATTTTCTTTTTGTTTAGATTTCTCTTCTGCTTTTCCTTTATTATCTTTTTTCATCATTTCTTTACTATTTGTTTGTTTCATTGCCGACATATTAGATTGTTTTTCTGGCATACTTGATGACATACCAGTTGTGTTTTTAGCGTCTTTCATCGGCACGTCTTTCATTTTGTTAGTACATTCTTTTTCATCAGACTTCTCTTCTGATTTTGTCGCCATTGATTTTTCTTCTGGCTTCATTGCTGGTTTTGTCGCCATT
>X23_Garden_Dormouse__coassemble_28_pt1 | contig 16619 bp, 18 predicted proteins | sample X23_Garden_Dormouse__metabat2_low_PE_002 | metagenome-assembled genome bin X23_Garden_Dormouse | reverse complement strand
GAATGTTGCTAGACAAGCGTCACGTGCAACTTAGAGCATCAGAATGTTGCTAGACGAGCGTCACGTGCAACATAAATTCTCCTTATTGACAAAACTATCGAGAAAAGTCAATAAGGCCCTCGTTATTGACACGTTTGGTGAGAAAAGACAATAACTTGCCCGATACAACCTAAAACTGAGAATCCTTAAAAAAGAAGAGTCTGGGACATAAATACTTGTCCCAGACTCTCTTTAATTTAAAACCTATAATTATTGTTGATGATTAATACTTGCTTCTACAAATCCATGGAATAATTTTTGTGGACGTGTAGGACGAGATATAAATTCTGGGTGGAATTGACATGCTACAAACCATGGATGATTTTCTAATTCTACAATTTCTACTAATCTTCCATCTGGGCTTGTACCAGAGAATCTCATACCGTTTGCTTCTAATTTTTCACGGTAATCGTTATTGAACTCATAACGATGACGGTGTCTCTCTTCTACTTCTGTTTCGCCATATACTTTATGTGCAATTGTCCCTTCTTCGATTTTACATGGATAAATGCCTAATCTTAAAGTACCACCTAAATCTTCAATGTCTTTTTGTTCTGGTAATAAGTCGATGATTGGATAAGGTGTATTTGGATTTAATTCTGCTGAATGTGCATCTTGTAAACCTACTACGTTCCTTGCAAATTCAACTGTTGCTAATTGCATACCTAAACAAATACCTAAATAAGGTACATTGTTTTCACGAGCATATTGAATTGCTAAAATCTTTCCTTCAACACCTCTATCTCCAAAACCACCAGGTACTAAAATACCATCAACATCTGCTAATTCTTCTTTATAATTAGTTGAATCTAAATTTTCAGAGTTAATCCATTTAATTTCAATATCTTTTTTGAAGTCATAACCTGCATGTTTTAAAGACTCAGCTACTGATAAATAAGCGTCTTGTAAACTAACGTATTTACCAACTAATCCTATTTTTACAGAACCATCTAGATTACGTACTGTTTCTAGTAATTGATTCCATTCAGTTAATTCTGCTTCTGGTGCTGCATCTAATGATAAACGATTAATAACGATATCATCCATATGTTGTTCTTGTAATGCAAGTGGGATTTGATAAAGTGTATCTGCATCTCTACATTCTATTACTGATTGTTTCTTAATATCACAGAACAATGCAATTTTATCTCTTAAATCTTCCGTCATTTCATACTCAGTACGAACAACAATTAGATCTGGCTGTATTCCTAAGCCTCTTAGTTCTTTAACACTATGTTGAGTTGGTTTTGTCTTCATTTCACCAGCAGCTTTAATGTATGGAAGTAAAGTACAGTGAATATACATAACGTTTTCTCTTCCAAGATCACTTTTAATTTGTCTAATTGCTTCTAAGAATGGTAATGACTCTATGTCACCTGTTGTACCACCAATTTCTGTAATAACAACATCAGCATTTGTACTTTCACCCGCCATTAACAATCTTGATTTAATTTCATTTGTAATATGCGGTATAACTTGAACAGTACCACCTAAGAAATCCCCACGTCTTTCTTTTTTAAGTACGTGTGAATATACTTTCCCAGCTGTTACGTTTGAATATTTATTTAGATTAATATCTATAAATCTTTCATAATGTCCTAAGTCTAAATCTGTTTCAGCGCCATCTTCTGTTACGAAAACTTCACCATGTTGATAAGGACTCATTGTCCCTGGATCGACATTTAAATATGGATCGAATTTTTGTATCGTTACATTAAGTCCTCTATTTTTAAGTAATCTTCCTAGTGATGCTGCTGTAATACCTTTACCAAGAGACGAAACTACGCCACCTGTAACAAATATGAACTTTGTCATGTCCTTACCTCCATTTGATAATTAAAAAATAAAAAAGCTCCCACTTACATTAATTAAAATGTAAGATGGGAGCTATAGTTTATACGTTTGTCCTATTTAAAGGAGCCCAAATAAAATATTACCATCTTTTAATGAAAAGTCAATTATAATTCTTCTTCTTCCTCTTCTTCCTCGTCGTCGTCTTCTTCCTCTTCTTCGTCAACGACTAACCCAGCTTCATCTAATTCATCTTCAACTTCTTCATCTTCTGGATCTGCAGGATCATTTAATCCTTCTTCATCATCTTGAGCGATTGTTATATCAACATCTTTAGTTTTATCTTCTTCACCTAATAATGTGATGCCTGTATCTTCTTCATCATCTTCATCTAACACGTTGAATTTTTGAATAGTTGGTGCTATCTTCTCTTCGATATCTTCAACTGAATACCAGTCACGAAGACCCCAAATGTTCTCGCCTACACTTAAAAAGCGTCCATCTGTATTTAAATCTGTATAAAATTGTAGGATACGGTTTTCAATTTCAGAATCTTTATAATTACCGATACGTTTAAACTCATCAACCATGTCATATAAATTTGTTTCTTTGCTATTCTCACTTAAATAAATATAAGCCATTTCTGTAAATGAATGTTCATCAACCATTTCTTTAGTAAAATCTTTTAATTTCATGCTTTACTCTTCCTTTCAACAATCGTACTATTGTCGCGCATTAATATTTATAATCATAACAGTTTACGATTATAATTGACAAGCTGATTTTTAGCAAATGTTTGTTAATAGTTAATATATTTCATCAACTTAATATAATCGTCAGCTTTTTGTATTTCAACAAAGTTCGCTTTGTAACATAATGCTTTTAATTTATTGTTTGAACCAAACAGAGATATGTGCAACTCTTTCTTGTCTGGGAACTTCCTTCTTACGAAAGTACTAAGTTGTCTTAATGCACTTTCAGCTATACCTTCTTTTCTTTCGCTCTCTTCAACTTCTATACTTCGAATATCAAAGTTATCACTTTTATGTTCTAAAACAATAATACCCACTTTTTTATTATCTTTCATTAAATGTATGTTTATAAATTCATTATCGTAGTCGTCATCATGTAATTCTAGTTTTAACGAAGATACATACTTAGAATCTAAATCTAAATAATACAATCGTTCTTTGCCAAGTGGTCCTTCTTCTTTAGTTGCGGTATGCATGAAGCCTGCTCTTTCATACAAGTTCCATGCTGCCTCATTTTCAGCATCTACTACTAAAAATAAATGATCAAAATCAGGAAACACTAATTGTACATATTCAGGCAAATTCATCATGATTGTCGTACCATAACCATTACCTTGATATTTTTCATTGATTGAAAGTGAACGAATATACACAACATTTTCTGGTGTTTCATAACCTTCATGCTGATAATATTTATGTAAAACGAAGAAACCAACTATTTCATTGTCTCGATTAACTACGACATTTGGTCTTCTATCAGAATCTTGTATCGCTTCATCTAGAACTTCTTTAGGTAGTGAAGAATATATTTGTTGACGCTCATTTAATTGAAATTCAGATAGTGCTGTTCTCATACTTTCTTCAAATGGTTTAATAAAAATATCACCGAACTGTTTTTCTTTAATCATTTACGATCCCCCCGTTGATTTAAATATATCATAACCAATTATAAGTTACTTCCGCAATTAAGAACCTTTTATTTATAAAATATGTATGTTATCTCTATAATTTTTAGGGTACTTGAATATAGACTGTTAAAGTTTAAAAAGGGGGAAAACAATGAGTCAGTCGAATGAACAACCAGATAATCAGAGTAACAAAACAACGTTAGTGTTCTGGGTATCCATGTCTATAATCATATTAATCACTTTATTAGCCGGAGTATTTCCTTCAGGCTTTGGAAAGTACGCCAATATTTTATATGGATGGATATCCAATAGTACGGGATGGTTATTCCTTATTATTGTATTTGTTTTAGATATATTTTTAATAGGGTTAGCTATAACTAGATTTGGACGTTTTAAGTTAGGTAGAGATGACGAAGAGCCAGAATTCTCATTCATATCCTGGGTTGGTATGCTGTTTTCTGCAGGCTTAGGTGTAGGTATCGTCTTTTGGGGCGTTGCCGAACCTATGACACATTATTTAAAATCACCTCTTCCTAATGAAGTAGACGGTAGTACATTAGAATCAGCAAGATTAGCAATGGGATATACATTTTTCCATTGGGGTATATCTCAATGGTCAATCTTTGCTATGGCTGGGCTAATCGTAGCATTCTTCCAATTTAGAAAAAGAAGAAATGGCCTAATTTCTACTGCTATGGAACCAGTATTTGGTGAAGCTTATAAAAAGCCATATAGAAATGTCATTGATGTGTTAGCGATTGTAGCTACTGTTATGGGTATTGCTACTTCAATCGGTTTAGGTATTATGCAAATCGGTGGAGGGCTTAATCATGTATTTGATATACCCAACAATAATTGGACTAAAATTATTATTACTATCATTATGACATTAATATTCCTAGGATCTGCCGCTTCAGGCTTGAACAAAGGCGTAAAATGGTTAAGTAATTCAAACATTTTTATATGTTTTGCATTACTAGTATTCATTCTAATTTTAGGACCAACACAATTTATATTTGAAACATTCACAGTTGCAATTGGCGATTATATCACGAATTTTGTTCAATATAGTTTAAGATTAAATCCATATGAAGGAGATAATTCTTGGATACAACAATGGACAGTGTTCTATTGGGCATGGGTGATTGCATGGTCTCCATTTATAGGTGGATTTGTAGCTCGTGTTTCTCGTGGTAGAACAATACGCGAATTTGTAATCGGTGTTCTAATTATACCACCACTTATCTCAATGAGTTGGATTGCGACATTCGGTGGAACAGCAATGTATCTTGTTATCAATAAAGGTGCAAGTATAGCAGAAGATGTTAAAGGTGATTACACAGTAGCTCTTTTCTCATTATTATCACACTTCCCACTATACGAGTTCACAAGTATACTAGCGATTATTTTAATTTTCTTATTCTTAGTTACGAGCGCTGATTCAACTACATTTATTCTTTCAAGTATGTCGGACAGAGGCTCAATTACACCACCATTCAAATACAAATTAGTTTGGGGTATACTGATTGGTGCTATATCAGTCGCTATGACGTTAGCAGGTGGTTTAGAAAGCTTACAAACTGCTTCCATCGTCGCCGGTCTTCCATTCGCATTCATACTCTTTATGATGATATTCTCTATCATGAAAGCATTGCGAAGAGAGCCTACTAAGCATTTCAAAATGACTTATATCGATGACGACACAGATTTTTCTAAATCATTAGAAGAACGTGAAGACGAAGAAAATAAAAAATAAAAAATATATACACTTTCACATAGAAAATTTGAATTTCTAAGTGAAAGTGTTTTTAATTTATACTTAACTTTCTTATCATTATATTTATAGTATAATGAATAATAATTTATGTCGTTATATTATTAAGGTACAAACGCATATTATAATAAGGAGTACATTCATGAAAATTATTCAACCAAAAATAAAGAAAGAATTTGAATATGAACCTGAAGAACACTATACACTATTACAATCTTCTTATGATTTATATTTTAACAAAGCGCATATTGAATTCGATGAAGACACAACGCAAATGGATACACTATATTTTAACCAATGTACGTTTGAATCTATTGATTTTACAAAAATACATGGGCTTGACCTTGTGTTTCATGGCTGTGACTTATCAAATTGCCAGTTTGAAGACGCTTCATTAAATAGAATACAATTTAAAGATTGCCGTATGATTGGTGCGACATTTACTGACTTAACACTTAAACATGTCCAATTTTCAAATTGTCAGTTAAAGATGAGCCAATTTGTTAATTGCCAATTTGACCACGTTTTATTTAATGATAATCAAATGTCTGAAACTTACATATCATTCTGTAAGCAAAAAGCTCTTGAAATTAAAGATTGTAGTTTAACTTCATTAGAAGTAGTAGAAACATCTTTAAATGGCGTTGATTTATCATCAAATGAAATAGAAGAACTTGTAATACAGCCTACAGATTTAAAGGGCGCTACTGTTTCGGAATACCAAGCCTATGACATACTCCCTTTATTTGGAGTCAAGGTAACTTAAAGTTAAAGGATGATCAGCATGAATAAAATGATAGATTTATTAAAGCAATTTGGTTTAAGTGAATATGGATCAAAAGCTTATATTTATTTAGTACAAAACCCAGGTATCACTGCATACAAATTAAGCGAACTATCAAGCGTACCCAATTCAAAAATTTATGAATCATTAAATAAATTAGAAGAACAAGGACTTGTATACTATAATTTACAAAATCAAAAAAAGTTTTATTATGCTATTTCACCTAAACAAACAGTAGAATTATTTGAGAAGAAACAAAATAATGCATTGATTCAATTAGAAGAAGAAATGGATAAATTAAATATCGCAAATCAAAATGACGCCATACAAATAGAAGTTTTAACAAACTCATCAAACATATATAGTAATATTTCAGAAGCGGTTAAAACTGCAAAAAAGCAAATAACTGTTTCTATTTGGCCAGATATATATGAAGTCATAGACAAAAATGCGCATAAAGATATTCATATCCAAGGAATGACTTTTCAAGTAGATAAACCAGGACACGATTTAATCAATCACAGATATACCAATTATGTTCAAAGCTCATTGACCCTTAAACCATTTATCGTAATCATCGATAATCAATATATGATTTACGGTCAAACACCAGATGATGATATGCGTGCGTATATCAGTCGAGATAGCACGCAAATTAAAATGATGAAAGATTACATTTGGCACGACGTTCTTGTGAATTTATATATAAGCAAGTTCGAAGAAAATATAGAAGACGAAATAACCCTTAAGAGAAAAAGATTTTTCTCTTAAGGGTTATTTTAATGGAAAAATTATTTTACTACGTTGGGATGTAGTAACTACCTAAGTAGTTAGTAATAATGTATCAAACTATTCTACCATCGTCAATTATTATTGGTAAATATAATTTTTTTAATTTATGACCGTTGCGATCAAGGTAAGCTAGTTCTAAATCATTTTCTCCATCAGGATCTATTGGTGTATATCTAAATGTAACGTGTCCCTCATAAACATTATGCTTATCAAAGTATGGTCTATCCGGCACAAGTCTTTTACCTTTTTTCGTTTTAAATTCATCAGACTGTTGTAAGATTTCATCATTAACACGTAAAAATAAACTTGCATCAATATTATTATAATATTTATCTGGATAGTCATCCTTTTTAACTACTTTGATATCAGCACTTAAAAATATCTCTTTATCTTTAACTTTATAACTCAAATTACTAAATTTCATTGTTCCAAAAGTTATATTATGCGTTTGATTAAGTTTAATTTTCTCTTCCTTAAATTCATAATCTTGAAATTCTGCGTTTACTTTACGATACTGAATGAATCCTAATATAACGAGAACTACAAATACAATTAAAGAAGATAATAGAATTACTTTATTTTTCATTCTAATGCACCTGCTTCTATATGAACAACCTCATCTACAACACTTTCTATGTCTTCAAATTGATGTGAAGCAATCAGTATTGTACATCCTTGCTGTTTTAATTTTTCAAGGATTTGAACAAGTTTCTCAATACTCTTCCTATCCAAAGCATTGGTAGGTTCATCTAAAACAATTAATTCAGGATCACCCATTAAAGTTTGAGCAATGCCAACTTTCTGTTTCATCCCTAATGAATATTTTCGAACTTTTCTTTTATCTTTATAATCTAATCCAAGTTCTACTAAATATTTAGTCATTTCATTGATATCTGTTATTCCTTTTAATGCAGCTACTAATTTAAGATTTTTTAAAGCCGTAAATTCAGTTATAATGCTTGGTTTTTCTATAAATACACCGACTTTAAGAGGGTATTTTGAGCCAAATTTAAGCGGTTCATTATTAATCATTACTTGCCCATCAACTTTAATCAATCCTAATATCGCCCTTAAAAGCATTGTCTTACCAGAACCATTACGTCCTTTAAATCCATAAACTTTTCCACGCTCAATTTCTAAATTAATATTTTTAAGCAATTGATTGCGTTGGTGTTCTTTTGATACATCTATTAATTTAATCATACTTCATCATCACCTCTTTGAAATTTCATGTGATGATCACGTCCTAATTCAAAGACCAATAACATATTCACCACAACAATAGATAGCACACAACATATAAAATTTGTGTAAGAAACGCCTTGTATTCTTGAAAATAAAGATGTATTTAAAATGTTAAAATCTAAATCAAATCTTGTTGTGGCGATAATCCACATCAACGATATTAAAAGGCTTATATAAAATTTATAAGCAATGTAACTCCAAATAAATACAATCATTAAGAAATAAACACTTATTATTAAGTTCAATAAGTGAGTTACATTATGCGAAAATTCTCCGTCAATAGCAGAAATGGTAAACCATATACCTAGAATATAAATTAAACTCATAATGAATGATATGATGATAAGAACCATCCATCTTCCCTTAATATTTAATAGCATTTGCCACTCTACAATGTAATATTGATAAAGAACATGTATAAAGCGATAAATGAAAAATATGGCAAGAAACATAATCATTATGTACAACCCAGGTATCCTATATAAATGCACACTTAACTCAGCTTCATTATTACCACGAAAAATAAAATTCCATAAACCATCTCTTAAATATGGTCTGAATAGCATTAGTACCAAAATAAATATTCCGTTTATAATCATGAACGTTTTCCATAAACTTTGTATAATACCAACAGTAAATTTTAGAATATTCATCACATTATTTCCTTTTTCATAATAGTCCATTCAACAATTAAATAGACAAACACTATAAATAACAATTGATATATCATCCACGACCAAGAAATTGAAAATAATTTCTTTGAATCAAGAATTAACCAATTCCATTTTCCACTTTGCATTATGACAAAATCTAAAAGCACAAGCACATTTACAAGTAATAATGATATTGCACGATTAAAAAACCTTAAATATAAAGTAAGTGACAATAATGAAATCGTAAAATTCCCTACTATCATCAAGCAAGCTGTTACAATAAACACTATATTAAATTGAAGTTGAAAGTTCATAGCAACCATACTTGCCAACATCATTTCGATACTTATTAGCAAAGATATAAAACCGACATATAACAACACATCTATCTTTAAATAATTTCTATATCCAATAAACACTTTATGAACAAGTTCATTTCGGTAAAACACAATCGTCATAATGGTTAATATTGGTAGAACAACATAAGTAAGCGTAAACTTACTTAATAATAAATTTGTAAATTGAAAATCATCAGAAGGAAAATACCCGACGTTTCCCTTCTGATAGATAATCATTAATCCAAAGAATAAAATATGCCACGCTAGAAATTTTGTATTAATCAATGATGTAAATCGATATTTAATCAAGTTCATATTTGCGCATACCTCTTATATAGAAATAAATTGATAAACTGATAAACAATATGAAAGTCAAGACAATCGGTAAAAATTCGAAATACATGAATTCCGTTCGTCCCGTTAAGAAATATATTGGAGGAACTACATATGGTTTATATGATAAATTTGTTAATATAATCAATAAAATTTGAAAAATAAATGGACCAATCATTGCCAAAATTCTATTATTCGTATATATAGAAAGAGTTATCCCAAATATATTCATTATTGCCCCCCAAATACCAGCCAATAAAATATATAATAAGATATATAATAATGGCATTGTATAGTATAAAGGTACACTTAATGTATTTGAGCTATGAATTCCTATTAGATTATTAGTATATCTTTCTGGCGATATATTAGGTAATATTAAAAATTCACCTATAAGATTCATTAATAAAGGGATTATTACAAGAAGCGAAGCAATAATACTTGAGTATAAAATCACCTTTATATCTACTGACTTATTCACATGATACATATAAGCATGATGTAATAAATGTTGCTTACGATCTTGTATAAAAATATCACTTACACCTATGGATACAGCTAAAGGCATAATCAATAGATAAACCGTTTGTAAAGCACTAAACCCATCAAATAATAAAGATCGTGTATATGGTGTGTTTTCTAATAGTACATAGATACCATAAGTTTGATAAGCATTGTATAAATGCAATAGAGCAATTATCGTTAAAAGGATAAATGCTATAAATAGTTGTAACCTTAATATGCGTAATTTCATATATTTAAACATTATTATCACCTTATGTAGAAGCTCTTTAGTGGCATAATTTTCTACTATTTCAATCTTAAACTTATTTTACATTATTTTACATTTTAATCTAATTAAAGCTCTTTTACAACAATGCTTTAATTTATTTAATTTAATTATTACCAACTTATTCAAGGCATAAAAAAAACTTTTGCTATTTAGCAAAAGTCTAAAATTAATATTTTATTCCCTTAACAAGGCATCGCGTTTAATACTACTTTAGGATCTGTAACTGTACCAATCATTCCCGGTTTTAAGTTCACACCTAATGCAATATTATCTTGTTTTAAATCTTCTAGCCATTCTTCAAATACTTCAGTTTCTACTTCGATGATGTCATATTCCTCAAAATCATTGCGGTGTACTTTTTCTACAAGTTTTCTTGTACTCCATACTGTCATCATATTTGGTAAGCTGCTGTCTTCTTCTGAAACGATAATAAATTGCTTTTGCCCTTTTACTGTTAACCCGTATACGTAGTCTTCATTGCAAATATCTTCAGCAAATTCTTCAATACGAATATCATCTAACTCACTCATGATTTGTTCGATAAATCTTATCGCTTCGACTTCTGTACCTGAAAATTCTTCATAACGGTCTACTATGAATCGGTCACCTTCGTCTAATATATCGTCCATTTCATAAGTTACAAAGCGGTCTAGATCTAATTCCATCACTTTTTCATATGTTGTAATGTTAGTTTCTTTTAAATACTTTTCTGCGTATTCTTGTTTTGACCAAATTAAACGAGTATTTGTATCTGCATCTCTTAAAATTCTTTTATCTGTTAGAACAACGTAAAATTTTTCTTTCGTTAATATTTGTTTGAACATAGACATATCCTGGATAGCCATTGTTATACCACCCTCTTCTTTATATTTAATACCAATAAAATATAGTATATTTAAAAGCTATAAGTCAATGAAAATTTGCTTTAATTTCCATAATTATTTTAAACGCTATTCATCGTAGAGTTCAGAAAGGAATTTTTGTTCTAATTGAAGTGCTTTAGATTCTGTTTCAGCATGCCATATGCCAGCAAATCTTGCATTTACTTTATTCTTTCCAAACCAATCCCCATCGAAGAATGAGAGTGGATAAAGATGGCCATCTTCAACATATTTTTCAATCACTTTATAAAAGTGTTCGTTATCTCCTTTTGCATGGTAACTTAAAAATTTATGAAAACCATCTTTTAATCTATTTTTAAGTAAAAGCATACTCGTTGAACCATTTTGTCTAAAGTTTAAATCTATGGCATATATTTTTCCTTCTTTATCTATCAGTAAATCAAAGCCTGAAACACCTTTATAACCATATTCAACACCATTTTGCATAATTTCATATCCTGCATCTATAACGCTTTGTGGTACTTCGTCTGAATTAACATTACCATTATAAAATCCGTAGTCATCTGTTAATTGTTTAACTGCCCCTATATATTGGATACCAGTATCTTCACTATATACATATTGTACACAATAATTGTCTACCTCTTCGATAAATTGTTCTATAATAATATGTTCTGTTTCAGTAGCTTCTTTAATTCTTTGATTTGCTTTCTTTAGATCATCTTCAGTATAACATATCATAACCCCATACCCACCTGCTGTCGGTAATTCATCTCCCGGCTTTAATACAAGAGGTAGTTCCCAATTTTTAATTTCTTCTTCATATTCTTTAACACTAACACATTCACGTCTAGGTAAATACTTTCCTTTAGTCCACTGTGATAATTTCGATTTATTATTTAAGTCTATAAACTTTGGTTTATATATAGCATAATCGTCCTTATCACATAAATGTTCTCCATGAATATATTGAAAGAATATTTTATTACGTTTATTTGTTAATTGCTGTATCAATTGTTCGTAACTTTCTTTATCTTTAAAACGATGTATATTGTCTGGCACTTTTTCTCCAACTAGATTTAACAAATCTTCTATCCTTTTTGTTAAACATGCTTCATGAATAATCATTGGCATTTTACTAATAACCAATTCTCTAGCTGTTAAAAAATTAGATTGATCTTCTTCGGCTTTTAACCAAGGATTATCTTCATAGGATGGCCTCGAATTATAGATAATATTATCTTCATATAAATCTTTAAGTGTTAATAATAAAGGTTTATGATAGGCTTTTGTCATAATAAGTTCTCCCTTAATGTTTGATGATGCTCGATAATCTCATTTCTAAGGGGTACGTTCTCTATTAATTCTAATCCCATCGATGCTAATATTTTAGCACCGCTTATCAATGCTTTATCTCCCATTGTACTTGCTGCAGCTTGGCAAAATTCTTTCGTATGACCAACTAAATTAGATGGTCCGATTTTAATATGTGGATGTATAGTAGGTATGATATGACTTACATTCCCCGTATCTGTTGATCCAAAACCAAAATCATCTTCTATAACATCTTCTCCTAAAGATTCTGCATGTTTTCTAAACAATTCATCTAAAGGTTTATTAATAACAAATTCATTTACACCATTTTGTATTGGTCTTACTTCTGACTTACAACCAGTTTGCAATGCAGCTCCTTCAGCGATTTTTCGAACTCTATCAGTCAGTTCATCTAAATGTTTACGTGAGGTTGCTCTAGTATAAAATCTTGCATGTGTAAAATCAGGAATAATATTTGCCGCTTCACCTCCATTTAATATTACACCGTGCACTTTATCTGTTTTCTTAATTTGTTGTCTCAACATACTTACACCGTTAAAGAAGGACAACATAGCGTCTAAAGCATTAATCGCTTCAAAAGCATTCTCAGACGCGTGAGCACTCCTTCCATAAAACTTTACGTCGAATACATCTACTGCTAATGATGGCACTGTGACATACGTCTCATGGCCAGGGTGTACCATAAGTGCAATGTCTAAATCGTCTATAATACCCGCTTTAACATAACTAGCTTTAGCGCTACCATTAACCCCGCCTTCTTCTGCTGGACAACCAAGCACGACTATTTTACCGCCCACTTGGTCAATAACTTTTGATAAACTAATACCTGCTAAAACGCTCGAAGTACCGATTATATTGTGTCCACATGCATGCCCTAAGCCTGGCAATGCATCATATTCCGCTAAAAAACATATCGTTGGACCTTCTATTTTCGTGTCATATGTAGCTATAAATCCAGTCGGATGCTTTGCTATATTTTTCTCTATCTTAAAATGATGATTTTTCAGTTGATCACTTAACAATCTTGAAGCAAAAACTTCTTCATTACCTAGTTCTGGACGTTCGTGTATTTGATGGCTCATAGACAAATATAAGTGTTTATTTTGTTCAATATAATTTAAAATATTTTGCGATAAATTGCTCATTCACTATACAACCTTTCCAATATAAAAGCGCACTCCTTAGTTAGGAAATGCGCCAATCGAAATTTTATCTCTCAGTTGAACACTGCAGGATTTGGCACCTTTCCATGTAGGGAGGTTGCTGGACGTCAAAGGGCCTTTCCCTCAGTCACTCTTGATAATACGTATGAAATTGTTTTAATTCTAACTTTAACACTCGGATATGTCAATGTTTTGCGAGCGCATCATTTGAGTTTAAGTACCATTTTTCAGCCTTTTTCTCAAATTCTTTAATCATACTATCTTTACCTTGATAATACTCTACACTATCCGCTGGAAAATCTATAGATAAGTCATGTTTAAGGCGACTATATCGTTCTCTCTCGCCGTTAAATGTTCTCAAATAATCTCTAAAAGAAATAAGTCTCAATATGTGCGGGCTGTCTTCATCATAGATATGTAAATGATGAGAGACATCACCGTTATGATTATATTTTTTAAAATAACGATTTCCAATAACGCCTCGTTCACCTTTAGACTCGTAACCTAGTGCAGATAATTCCTTTGTATAATCATCTATCGTTTCACTATCTTTTACCACCATTAAAATATCAATGATAGGTTTAGCTGATAACCCTGGGATAGCTGTAGATCCAATATGTTCTATATTTATGCTATGTTCTTTTAATAACGATTGTAAATATTTCTTTTCTTCTAAAAAAAGATGTTGCCATATACTATCGTATGGGACGACTCTTAATCTCTCCATACACATCACTCCATTTTCAGAATAATTTATTTTATTATCTTATAAAGTAACACATAAAGAAAGTAATTGAAATCTGAATTTATTGTTTTTTCAAAATTTACTTGATATAATGATGCCGAAATCAAAGGAGGAATCTTCATGACAAAGATGAATGTAGAAAGTTTTAATTTAGATCACACTAAAGTAGATGCACCATTTGTAAGACTTGCGGGAATTAAAGAAGGTTTAAATGGAGATGTTATTCACAAATATGATATTCGTTTTAAACAACCAAATAAAGAACATATGGAAATGCCCGCTTTACACTCTTTAGAACATTTAATGGCTGAAAACATTAGAAACCATACTGATAATGTTGTAGATGTAAGCCCAATGGGTTGTCAAACAGGCTTTTACGCTTCATTTATAAATCATGACGATTATGATGATGTCTTAAATATTATAGAAAAAACGTTAAAAGATGTTGAGCAAGCTACAGAAGTTCCAGCATGTAATGAAGTACAATGTGGTTGGGCAGCAAGCCACTCATTAGAAGGTGCTCAACGACTTGCAACTGAATTCTTATCGAAAAAAGATGGATGGAATGTAATATTTAAAGAAGATTAATAAAATACACTATTATGTTTAAAATAGAAAAAAGGAGTGAAACGGAGATTTAATTTTTCAAAAAATCTCTGTTTCACTCCTTTTTAATTACATTTTTCTAACGATTTTAATAAGTACATATTGTAATGGTAATCTACCCCATAAAGCCCATGTAGGTAATTGTTTCCCATTTAACGGTATATTTTTTTGTGCCATATATACGTTTGCTGGAAATACAGCAACTAAGAACCATTCAATTAATTTCTTAGTCATACTACTTGGTTTTCTAACGAGTAATAAAATACCGAAAATAATTTCCATCACGCCTGAAATCCATACAATTCCTTTTTTAAAGGGTAAGAAATTAGGTACAATAGCTTCAAAACCTTCTGATCTCATAAAATGCATAAGGCCTGCAAAACTAAATGCAAGACCAAAAATACGTCTTACTGCGTTCATTATTTAATCCCCATTTCACTTAAATAGCTCTTACCGAACTGCGGTAATTCTACATTAAAGTTATCTGCAATTGTTGCACCAATTGAACTAAACGTTGTATCCCCTGAAAGTTCGTGGTATTCCGTAATGCTTGGGCTAAACATTAATAATGGAACATATTCACGAGTATGGTCAGTACCATCAGCTGTTGGATCATTACCGTGATCTGCTGTAATAATAACTAAATCATCTTCGCGAACATTTTCTAACAATTCACCTAAACGATTATCGAAATCTTTAATTGCTTGAGCGTAACCTTCTTTATCTCTTCTATGGCCATATAACGCATCAAAATCAACTAAATTTAAGAAACTAATTCCTGTAAAGTCTGTATCTACAACTTTAAGAAGTTGGTCCATGCCGTCCATATTATCTTTCGTACGTATTGCTTTTGTTACACCTTCTCCGTCATAAATATCATTAATTTTACCAATTGCAATTACATCGTAATCTGCATCTTTTAGCGTGTTCATGACAGTTTTACCAAATGGTTTCAATGCATAATCGTGTCTATTAGATGTTCTTGTGAAATTACCTGGTTCTCCTAAATATGGTCGTGCAATAATACGCCCGATTAAATATTTAGGGTCTTTAGTTAGTTCTCTAACTTTTTCACAAATATCATATAATTCCTCTAATGGAATGATATCTTCGTGTGCAGCAATCTGTAATACTGGGTCTGCTGACGTATAAACGATTAAATCGCCTGTTTCCATTTGATGTTTACCGTATTCTTCTATAATTTCAGTACCTGATGCTGGTTTATTTGCCACAACTTTTCTACCTGTTAAATCTTCTATTTCTTTAACAAGTTCTTCAGGGAAACCTTCAGGATATACTTTGAATGGTTTATCAATATTTAATCCCATGATTTCCCAATGTCCTGTCATTGTATCTTTTCCTACAGACGCTTCACTTAATTTTGTATAAAATGCTTCAGGTTTTTCTACATTATTGATAACTGGTAAAGATTCTATATTTCCAAGTCCTAATTTTTCTAGGTTTGGTAAGGATTCTTTGAAACCTTCTAGCGTATGCTTTAATGTATGTGAACCTTCGTCACCAAAATCTTTAGCGTCTGGTGCTTCGCCTATTCCTACTGAATCCATTACAATTAAATGAATACGTTTAAATCGGTTTGTCATTTGACACACTCCTAATCTGTAATCACTTTATGGATTAAAGTCTGCTTCACTTGTTCATCAGAAATATCAATGTTATTTAAAATTTTCTCTTCAACATCTTTAATATCTTCTTGATTTGCATA
>X23_Garden_Dormouse__coassemble_24_pt1 | contig 20142 bp, 15 predicted proteins | sample X23_Garden_Dormouse__metabat2_low_PE_002 | metagenome-assembled genome bin X23_Garden_Dormouse | reverse complement strand
GGTGTAATATGATTAAAATAATTGAATTGGACAATGATGAAAAAATCATAGAAATAATTAATAAACTTTCTTCTGATATTTCACATGTTATATTAAAAGAAAATACTACTAAAATTAATAAAGATGTTCTAGAAACTTTAAATTTAGATAATTATTCTGCTGTTGTAGATTTTACCGTGAATGGTTATTACATAAATGATTGTCGTTATTTTGGAGATGAAAAAATAACTGCCAATAAGTGGTTTAGTAATAATGTTCTATATCCGAATATTATTTTTAAAGTAGAAGATTTGAAATGGTTGCTTGACCGTCATGAGTGGGCGAGCCTTCTTGATATATGTGTTAAAGCTGTTGTTGAATTAGAAAATATATTCATCAATGGTCATGTCATTTTCGACTTTGATGAGAAGTCTTCAAATAATTATTTAGATTTAAATAATTATGAAGATGATGATTATGTTAATCATTTTTATTTAAATAAATGGTTATTACTTAACAATCAAAAGGCGCAATTTAATAGGAAGAATACAACTTTACCTAATAATGCTAGAATGATAGATAAGGTAATGTACCGTTCGTATTTCAAATTACCTAATAAAATCTATTTGAAGATGCATCATCAATCATTAATGAAACAGAAAAATGCAGTTAATATATATCATAAAAATAAGGATGCTATTAAACCTTATATTGTATTTTTAGGATTTGACTATGGCTACAGAGGAAATTCTAAATATTTATTTGAATATATAAAAAATCATACGAACTTTACTGTATATTTCATTACAGATGAACAGCAAGGTGAAAGTTTTGTTTCTCCCCAACACTCTGAAACTCAAAACTTAATTGAACAAGCACAAGTATTAGTACTAGAAAGTTATATACCTGACGGTTTAAAACCAAATGGCACTATCATACAATTGTGGCATGGTACGCCAATTAAAAAGCTATTTTTAGATAGTAATGAACTTCATCAAAATAAAAATATATATAATTATAGAGCACGTAAATATAATAAGTTGATTAAACATAACTATTTCATTACTGATACTAAAGAGATTAATTCAGTATTCAATACTGCTTTTCCTATGCAAGAAACTAAAATAATAAGCAGTGGATATCCAAGAAATCAATTTTTGATAGAGCATAATGAGGATAACCAATTGATTAGTCAAATAAAAGAAGACTTACAATTAAATAATCATAAACAAACGATATTATATGTGCCTACATGGAGAGATAATAAAGAAGAGCAATATTTATTGGAGTTTCCAAAAGAAATTACTGATCATTATAATATTATTTATAAATGTCATATAGAAGATAAAAATATAAAAAAAACAAATTATATTGATCCATTAGATTATGAAACGCAGCAATTAATACTTGTTGCTGATATGTTAATAAGTGATTATTCTTCGATTATATTTGATGCATTGACGATTGATAAGAAAGTATACTTATATACACCTGACTTTGAATCGTATAAATATCATCGTGGCTTATATGAAGAAGTATTTAATACAGTTAATCAAAATCAATATTTTGAATCTAATAAAATGTTTGAAGCAATATCAAATCAACATTATATTAAAGTAAATAGCAAATATATTAATAAAAATAATCATTCATATGAAACAATACAAAGTATAATTGATAAACATATGAATAAAAATAGGTGATGACATGAAGTCTTTTACATTTATCGTGCATAATATTTATCATATGGGCGGTACAACTAAATCAATATCGAATTTAGCAAATGTACTAAGTGAAAAAGGGCATAAAGTTAAGATTATTTCTGTTTTTAAAGCAGCTTCAAATCCATACTTTAATTTAAATAAACAAATTGAAATTATACCTGTAATAGAATATAAGAGGTCAATTAAAGGTATACGAAATGTAGTAATGAATAGAATTAATAAATATACATCATTTATAAGACCAAAAGTTATTAATAAATATGAACCTGGATTTTATCAGTTTTCAAGTTATATTGAAAAGAAATTAATAAAAGCTATAAAACGTGTTGATACAGATGTTCTTATAGGTACAAGGGCAAGTTATAATTTACTTGTTGCAGAATTTGCCCCTCGTAACATTCTTAAAGTAGGTATGGAACATATGTATTTGCATGCTCATGAAGAAGCATATCAAGATGATTTAATTCAAGGATATGAAAACTTAGATATTGTCACGACGCTTACGAGTGAGGATCAATTGGATTATCAACAAGAGTTGAAACATACACCTGTTATTATTGTTCCTAATATATTAAAAGAACATAAATACAGTATGCCAAAAGAAAATCTGATTGTAGCGGCAGGACGTTTTGAACATGAAAAGGGCTTCGATTTATTAATTGAAAGTATCAATAATATACAACAAACAATGAGAGACTTGGATTATAAATTACATTTATATGGATCAGGTCAAGAAAAGAATCAATACTTGAAACAAATTAATGAATATAATATTGAAGATATTGTAGAGATTAAAGAAACAACTAATGAATTATCTAAAGTATTATCTACAAGTAAAATTACTGCAGTGCCTTCGAGAGTAGAAGGTTTCGGGTTAGTTATATTAGAAGCGATGTTACAACAAAGTGTAGTAATAGGATTTCACGATTGTTATGGTCCAGAATTTCTTATAGATAATGAAGTGAATGGCTATTTAATAGATAAAAATGATATAATAAGTTTTAGCAATCGTTTAACTCATATTATGCAAAACTATGAAGATTCAAATATACAAAATATAATCAATCATGCTGAGCAAAAAGTAAAAGAGTTTGACGAAAATATTATATATACACAATTTATAAAAGATATAAAAGAGATAAAATAGTTATTGATTGATGTTAAAGGAGAATGACTATGGTTAAGAAGGTTAAAAAAGCTATAATTCCAGCAGCAGGTTTAGGAACGAGATTTCTACCAGCAACAAAAGCAATGCCAAAGGAAATGTTGCCAATATTAGATAAGCCAACAATTCAATATATCGTTGAAGAAGCGGTAAGAGCAGGTATAGAGGATATCATTATTGTGACTGGTAAACATAAAAGAGCGATTGAAGATCACTTCGATAATCAGTTAGAACTAGAACTTAACCTGAAAGAAAAAGATAAACATGAATTATTACATAAAGTTCAACATGCTACAAATTTAGCTAATATGTTCTATGTAAGACAGAAAGAACAAAAAGGATTAGGTCATGCTATATGGTCTGCTAAACAATTTGTAGGCGGGGAACCATTTGCTGTACTATTAGGTGATGATATTGTTGAGTCAGAAGTACCAGCAATCGAACAACTTATAACACAATACAATAAAACAGGTAAATCAGTCATTGGTGTACAAGAAGTAGATTATAAAGATACACACCGTTACGGTATTGTAGACCCGATTTTAACGAAAGACAGATTGTATGAAGTAAAGAAGTTTGTTGAAAAGCCAGCTGAAGGGACAGCACCATCTAACTTAGCTATAATGGGTAGATATGTATTAACACCCGATATTTTTGATTACTTAGAAAATCAAGAAATAGGAGCAGGTGGAGAAGTCCAATTGACTGATGCTATTGAAAGATTAAACCAAGATGATCAAGTTTTTGCTTATGATTTTGAAGGGGAACGTCATGATGTTGGAGAGAAACTTGGATTTGTAAAAACAACAATTCAATTTGCATTAAACAACGATGAAATGTCAGAAGATGTTAAAGAATTTATTAAATCATTAGATATTAAATAATAAAAAAAGTCCGGCACATGAATAATGTCTCGGACTTTTTTATTGCTTTGTTGATATTTGTTAGGAAAAAATATTTTTATTTTGTTCTATTTTTAATTTAGTATTAAGATATTGTAAATTTTATATATTAACCTTTATATTCAATTTTCTTAAAGATATACTTACCTTTGTATAATATTTTAAGGAGTTTTGAATATGGTTAATAACCCGATTGTCATAGAACGTAAATTCAGGCCAGAAATAGAAGGTTTAAGAGTAGTTGCAGCTCTACTCGTTGCCATATATCATATATGGTTTGGTAAAGTGTCCGGAGGCGTAGATGTTTTCTTTGTTGTTTCAGGGTTTCTAATCACAACCTCTATTATTTCAAGATACAATAAAGAAGGTGAATTTAAATTTTTACCCTATATTAAAGGTTTAATAAAGCGCTTATTCCCTTCGGTATTAACTGTGATATGTGTTACAGCAATTCTGAGTTTTTTCTTTTTACCACAATCTATTTTAGGAAAAACAATTAAAGAAATATTCGCTTCTTTATTTTATTATCAAAATTGGCAACTCGCTTTATCTAGTACAGATTATTTAGATAAAGATCAGATGAAAACACCCGTTGAACATTTTTGGGCCATGTCAATACAAGGTCAATTTTATATTATTTGGTTTATTTTATTTAGCGCAATATTTTTGTTATATAAAAAGAAGAAAAACTTAAATATTATTAATATCATGAATTTATTTTTAGGGACTATATTTGTAACATCTCTCATATATTCAATTTATTTAACCCATGTAAACCAACCGTGGGCATATTTTCATACTTTTACACGAGTATGGGAATTTTCTTTAGGTGGTTTGTTAGCAATTAATTTATCCAAAATTAAAGTGAATAGATATATCGCGAGTATAATCGGTTGGGTCGGTCTATTTGGACTTATACTAACAGGAATATTATTTGACGTATCTACAATGTTTCCTGGTTATATCGCTTTATGGCCAATGTTATGTGCCGTATTCATATTAGTTTCAGGAAATCACGAAACTAAATTCGGTGTAAAAAGATTTTTAGGTTCACCAGCAATGGTTAAAATTGGTGGTTTATCATTTGGTTTATATTTATGGCATTGGGTTATTTTATCGTTTTATCAATATCATAATGATAATCGACCAGGGGTTTTTATAGGAATATGCATTATTCTACTATCATGGCTGTTGTCATATTTAATGACACGCTATATTGAAAAACCTATTAGAACAAATCAAAATGATAAAAATTCATTCAAAAAAATGGGAGTAGGTTTAGCGGTAAATATATGTGTATTAGCAGCGTTATACGTAATCATTTTAAACTCTCCATTTGATAAAGAAAAAGAAGCATTAAGTAAGACTTATCCAGGAGCTATGGCCATAGATAAAAAAATGCAAGGTAACAACGAAAGTGAACATATACCAAACTTTTCAGATATTCGAGATGAAACACCTGATTCATCTAAAGATAAAGTGCATCAAGCAATTGGTAAATCCAAAGTACTCGTTGGAGAATATGGAGAAAAAGAAAATTATGATAAAACAATCGCATTAGTCGGAAGTTCACATGCTGAACATTGGCTAGGCGCATTACAACAAGCAGCAAAAGAAAAAAATTATCGAGTATTAAATATGACTAAATCAGGATGTGTACTTACAACAAATGATGCTGATAAAGACTGTACAGAATGGAATAAGAATTTAATAAAAGAAATTGAGAAACAAGATATCGACTTAGTTGTAACAACTGCAGATGTCAGTTCAGATATAAATGGTAAAGTAGATCCATTACAAATTGAACAATTTAATAACATAACTGATACTAAGAAGCCTATTTTAGCAATAAGAGATAATCCCAGATATGAATTTAATGTACCTGAAACATTAGAAAAGGTCGGTGAAAAAGAAACAATCAAAAAAATGAATGCAAAAAATAGATTGCCGAAAACATCAAAATGGGATCAATTAAAAGAAAAACCTAAAAACACAGAATATGTAGATTATACAAAATACTTTAAGAAAAACGGACAATTCGTACCTGTAATCGGTAATGTCGTCGTATACATGGATAAAGGCCACATGACGAATACTTATTCAAAAACATTTGGTCCGATAATTCAAGAAGATATAGAAAAATATTTAAAAAAGACTGGGACTTAACTTTCCTAGTCTTTTTTATTTATATTCGTGATTTATTTACTTTATATTGTTTAGCAATTGTAAAGTTTGATAAAAGACTGTAAACCCTTCCTTAAGTATCTGTTAATCGACTGTTTATTGCTTTTATAATCGTTACAATGTATTTAACATTACAAAAGTAATAGCTTAACAATTTATTATTAAAGGATGGTTATAATATGAAATTAACAACTATAGGTCTTGGATATATTGGTTTACCAACTTCAATTATGTTTGCAAAGCATGGTGTAGATGTAGTTGGTGTAGATATCAATAAAGAAGCAGTAGATAAATTAAATAACGGACAAATTCATATTGAAGAACCAGGTTTACAAGAAGCATATGAAGAAGTTCTTGCAAAAGATAAATTTAAAGCAAGTTTAGAACCAGAAAGAGCAGATACATTCATCATCGCAGTACCGACACCTAATAATAATGACGAATATGAATCTTGTGATATTACGCTTGTCATGAGCGCTGTTAAATCAATCGTACCTTATTTAGAAAAAGGTAATACTTTAATAGTCGAGTCAACAATAGCACCTAGAACAACTGACGATCATGTGAAACCGTACCTTGAAAGTCAAGGTTTTACAATAGGTGAAGATATATATTTAGTACACTGTCCAGAACGTGTATTGCCTGGAAAAATACTACATGAACTAGTACATAATAATAGAATAATAGGTGGTATGACACCTGAGTGTGTTGAAGCAGGTAAAAAAGTTTATGGAACATTTGTTCAAGGAGAAATGATTGAAACGAATGCTAAAACTGCTGAAATGAGTAAATTGATGGAAAATACGTACCGTGACTTAAATATAGCTTTAGCAAATGAACTCGCTATGGTATGTAACAACTTAGATATTAACGTACTAGAAGTTATCAAAATGGCTAACAAACATCCAAGAGTAAATATTCATTTACCAGGGCCAGGCGTGGGCGGTCATTGTTTAGCGGTGGATCCTTACTTTATTATTGCGAAAGACCCAGAAACTACTACTTTAATTCAAGAAGGTAGAAAGATTAATCGCTCAATGCCTCAATACGTTATAGAAGAATCTAAAAAAATATTGAACGAAGTAAATGGAAATAAAATTGTTGTATTTGGTTTAACTTATAAAGGAGATGTAGATGATGTACGAGAATCTCCGGCGTTTGATATATACAATGAATTAAGAAAAGAAACAGATTTAGAAATAGAAGCATATGACCCTCACGTTGAGTTGGCATTTGTTGAAAAAGATGTACAAAAAGCAGTGAAAGATGCTTCATTAGTATTAATATTAAGCGATCACTCTGAATTTAAAACATTAACAGATAATGAATTCGAAGGTATGAGAGATAAAATTATATTTGATACTAAAAATATCGTTAAAAATGATTTTAATAATACTCAATATTATAATTACGGTAATTTATATACTTTTGGTAAAGAAAATATATATTCATTCAATAAGTAAAAAATGAGGGGTCTATTATGATTGATAAAAATAATCCATATATTAATGCTGGATTAAGTTTTCAAATAATTTTAAAAGAGAAAGAGAATCAAGAAGTTTATGATGCTGATAATATAGAAATATCAGTAGGTTTAGTAACTCAATATTTACACAAAGTATTGAAAGTCATTTCAATAAAACATATTGGTGACGACTTATATGGTTTAATAGCTCAAGGTACAAATTTGATAGGTTGGACTAAGTTAAAAGATTCTATCAAATTGATTTCTAAACCGTTCGATACAGTTAGAGTAGATTTATCTAACTTTAACGCACCACAAATAAATAGAGAATTAGGGTTTAAAGTCGATTATAATTTATTGTTTAATGAGAAAAACTTTTCATCTAGGGCACTATATATATATGAAGGAGAAGTAGTAGAAGCGGTGTTTAATAAAGGATTGTTTGCAGGTTTTGTTTATGCAAAAGATATTGATCGATCAATTGTATGCAATACTAATACAGCAATTAAACAATCAACAACATTTTATCAAGATAGTTCGTTGAACAAGTCTATAACGTTAGATTTACTCTCCGAAAGTATTAATTGTGAAAATGTAAAAGTTGATCTAGTTTTTACAAGAGCCCAGTCAGCACGAATCATAATTAAAAAAAAGAAATATTGGATTAGCATATCAGATTTTGAGGATATAACGTTATTTAACCATTTGGAAAATTACTCATATGAATCATATACAGAAAAAGAATTAGAAAATCTTGATATTATTACTAGAATCGAAGATGAGCGTAATGAATCAAAGGTTGCTATAACTAAACTTATAAAAGAAAATATTGCTTTACAAAAATATAAACATACAAATAACTCTGGAGCTATGGGTAGATATGAGCAGTTATACCATAACTTAAGAAATTCAAAATTAGGTAAAATCCAAACGAAATACTGGACTTGGAGGAATAGGAGGAGATCGAGATGAACATAAATAAATCGACAAAAAAAGAAAACCTTCCAATTCAAACCACTAAAAACGAACTTACAAACTTTGATGATAAAAGCAAAACACAACAATTAAAAGAAGTTTTAGAAATTGTTGAAAATGATTATATGCATGCAATATATAAACTAAAGAAAGTAAAAGATAATACAAATCATCAAAATTATTATAAAAGAGTAGCAGTGGAATCAAAATTAGATTTTCTTGAAAACCATAAACAATATTTATCTCAATCTATCTCTTCTAATAAATCTAGAATATTTAAAAAGTCTGAGTATAACGTAGGTTTAGTAGCAGATGAATTTTTATATAATTCATTTAAAGATATTGGCAATATCGTCTATATAAATAGTGAATTTAAAGGTTTAAATCAAGATATGGATGTCTTAATTGTAGCAACTACTTGGAAAGGAATAGACGATAGCTGGACGGGTTTAGCTTCTGTTAATGGTGAGAAAAGACAACTGTTAATGGAAGGTATACGCAAAGCTAAAAGCATGGATATTCCTGTAGTATTTTATTCTAAAGAAGACCCTGTTAACTTCCATCTGTATAAAGATATCGCAACAGAATGTGATGTCATTTTAACATCAGCAGCTGAAGTCGTAGAGGATTATAAAGCTTATTGTAACAATGAAAATGTCCATGTCTTACAATTTGGTGTTAATCCTCATTATCATAACCCTATTGATACTCGAAAAGAGGATAATCAAAAGTATAATAATGATGTTATATTTGCCGGTAGCTGGACTAAAAAGTATCCAGTTAGAAATCAAGAATCAGCTAGAATGTTTGATGAATTGATTAAAAATGATAATGACTTAACAATTATAGATCGTAATTTACCTTTAAGAAGAGAACGTTATCAGTTCCCATCGAAGTATATACCATTTTTAACAATGCCCATTGATCATGAAGAATTGATGAAGATACATAAAATATATAGGTGGGCTATAAACGTAAACTCAGTTAAATATTCAGAAACAATGTTTGCTAATCGAATTTTTGAATTGCAAGCATTTGGTAATTTAATATTATCTAATTACTCAGTAGGTGTGAATAACCAATTTCCGAATATATTCATGGTAAATCATGAATCAGACGTTGCTACTATTATGAATGGCTATAAAAATTATGAATTAAATGATATGCAAGCTAAAAGTATTAGAAGTGTGATGCGTAATCATACAACTTATCACCGGTTAGATGAAATCTTTAGCTATATCGATAAGAAACCATCTCAAAAAGAAATGTTAATCTTAGTAGTTGTTGATAAAAAAACACCAGAGATGGAAGAAATTTTGAGAAGACAACTCAATGTTAATTTTGATGTAATTGAGCAAAATGAATCTATAGCTGAACAAGAAAAGTATGACTTTATAACCTTTATGAATGATTCAATACAATATGAAGAGTATTATTTAGAAGATTTAATTTCAGCTTTTAAATATGTTGATGTAGATTTTGTTACTAAAGATGAACAATCTGAACCACACCAATATATAGAAAAAGTACAAAATAAATATTTAACAATGTATCATAGAGATGTTATAGATTCAAATTTAGAAGTAAAAGAAACAAATAATGGATACAACCTTGATCAGTCAGAAATTTATAAGCCTTCTTTATACGGTCAAAATAATCAACAGAAAAAATTAAGCGTGATTGTACCAATTCATAATAATGGTACATATTTAGAAGATAAATGTATGAGAAGTTTAAGACGTTCTTCTATATTTAATAATATGGAGATTATTTTTGTAAATGATGGAAGTACTGATAAAGAAACAATTGCGATAATTGATAGATTAAGACGTCGATTTCCAGAGATTGTTTATCATGCATACGAGGATGGTTCTGGAAGTGCTTCTAGACCACGAAATAAAGGTGCAGAATTAGCTTCTACAAAATACATTACTTATCTTGACCCAGATAATGAAACGACGGGCGATGGATATGCTAAATTATTAGAAGAAATCGAAAATAATAAAGACGTTGATATGGTAATAGGAAATATTATAAAAGAAGACAATAAACGTCGAGCTATTTTTAACTATGCTGGTACTGTAACAAAATATAATGATGGTAAATTATTAATTAACGATCCTAAAAAATATATGAAAAAATGTGGTTTAAGAGCACAAAGTATACAGGCTCTTATTATAAAAGCTGATATCATTAAAGATAATAATATTAAAATGATTGAAGGCGCTGCAGGTCAAGATACATTATTCTTCCAAGAATTGATGATACATTCAAATAAAGTAAAAGCAGTTAAAGATGTTATTCATATGTATTATGCTGCTGTAACAGGGTCCGTTACAAATTCAGTATCAAAAAAATTATTCGAAAAATATTATGCGTTAGAAATTGAAAGAATACCATTTTATGAAAAACATGATTTAATGAATTCTTATTTAGAAAATAGATTTAATTTTTACGTTAAAGGGTGGTATTTACCACGATTAGAAAAAGTAAAACCTGAAGAAAGAACAGAAGCTATAAAGCGATTTTTAGATATTTATGCTTTATACGATCAATATAAGAGACCAGAAGATAATGATTTAATCAATTATGTAGAAAATTTAAAAAAAGAAATACAATAGTTTTTACATTTTTAATAAATGATTGATAGAACTATTAAAAATATAACAATCAAGTAGGTCGTTAAGCATGAAAATTGTTGCAGAGATATTTAAAGAACAAATCTATAATTTACCCAAGATATTTAAACTAGCGATATATAATATGAAGAGTCAATACGCTAATCATTATCTTGGTGTATTTTGGAATATATTACAGCCTATGCTTCAAGTAGCTGTATATTATCTTGTATTTGGGTTAGGTTTAAGAGGGGATGCAAGTGCTCAAGTTGTAGGTGTTCCCTTTTTAGTGCATTTAATTTCAGGTTTGTTCCCATGGCTGTTTATATCCCAAGGAATTAATACTGGAGCAGCTGCCATACAAGGTAATGTTGGTCTATTATCCAAAATGAAGTTCCCATCTTCAATATTTATCTCTATAGCTTTAACAAATAATATGATTAATCTGATGATTACTTCGTCTATATTATTTGTTATTTCTGTTATAAATGGTTATGTACCATGGTGGCATTATTTCTGGTTTATATATTTTATCGTTGCCTCATTTGCGATTATTTTTGGTATTTCATTAATAATGAGTACTTTAGTTATTATTATACGAGATACTAAAAACTTATTACAAAATATTATAAGAATGCTATTCTTTATGACACCAATATTTTGGGCTATGGAAGAAGCACATGGTATTTTACAAAGAATTGCGAGCTTAAATCCTTTCGCATATTTAGTAGGTGTGTACAGAACAGCCTTTGTACATGGTAATGTTTCAATATATGGTCAATGGCATGACCATATTTATTTCTGGTTAATTACAATATTATTAATATTAATTGGTTCGCTTGTTCACTCAAGATTTAAACGAAGATTACTAGACTACTTATAGGGTGTTTTTGAAATGACAAAGAAATTACTTATGATTTCACAAAATTTTTATCCTGAACTTGGTTCTGCTGCAAATAGAATGAGAATGATGTTTAAAGCTTTTAAAACTAAAGGCGCAGATCCGACGATGTTAACAACTGAACCAACATATCCAAATAGAGATTTGTTTCAAGATAGTTCATATTTTACAGATGAAGATTTAAATGAACTAGAACATAGTAAAATTATAAGAATGAAAATGCACGGTAATAAACAAAATAGCAACTTTATTATGAGATTGGTTTATTATATTGAACAATATATGCGTCTTCGAATTTACTTGAAAATGCATGATAAAGATTATGACTATGTCTATGTATCAAGTCCTAATATATTTTTAGCTTGGGCTACTTTATTTTTCAAAAAAAGTAAGCATCCAACTTATGTTCTGGAAATTCGTGACTTATGGCCGGATAGTGTAAATGGATTAAAACACGTTAATATTAGTCTATTTATGCCATTACTTAAGTATCTAGAAAGAAAAATGTATAATGAAGCAGACAAAATTGTTATAAATAATGAAGCATTTAGATCTCATATTCAGTCAAAATTAAAAACAAAAATACCTATATTTTATTTACCTAATGGTTTATCGAAAACTGAATTGAAAACAGAAGAAAAGTATCGTGATTTCAGTGTTATATATACTGGAAATATTGGATATGCTCAAGATGTAAACCAGTTAATAGAGATTTGCAAAAAGTTAAATGAAAAGAAAATTAGTTTAACAGCAATCGTGTATGGTGTACAAGCTGCTAAATTTAGAGATGCAGTCCGTGAATTACCATACATTCAATTACAGAAACCTTTAGGTAGAAGTGAGTGTTTAAAAGAAATAGCAAAACATCATGTTTCACTTTCTATATTAGAATCATCTGAAGTTTTTATGAACGTTATGCCAGGTAAAATTATAGATTCAATCGGTGTGGGGACACCGCCTATATCTAATATTAGCGGTCCTACAGAAGCGATTATTCAAAAATATAATTTAGGATTTGCGAGAAAACAATGTTCCGTTAATACAATTGTTAATGAAATAGAATCATTAAAGCGTAATGAAAAATCATTAATTCAAAGATCCGAAAATGCGAAAAAATATAGGGATGAACACTTAATATGGGAAGACAATATTGAAAAATTAATTGCTTTTTTAAGAAAAGGTGAGACGCATGACACAAACATATAAAATCAAATGTGAAAATGTATCTAAAGTATATGATTTAAATGTTAGTAGAAAAGATAAATTATTATCATTATTTACGTTTGGATTAAGTTATAAATCAAAACCATATTATGCTCTTCATGATATTTCGTTTGAAGTTGAAGAAGGTACATCAGTTGGAATAATAGGGTTAAATGGTTCAGGAAAATCAACTTTATCAAATATATTGGGTGGGGTTATCGAACCTTCATCAGGCACAGTTTATACAAATGGTAAGCCATCTTTAATTGCTATAGGTGCAGGTTTGAATCCCGATTTCACAGGTGAAGAGAATATACATTATAAATGTTTGATGCATGGTATGTCTCAAAAAGAAATCAATGAAAAATTTGATGATATCGTTCAGTTTAGTGAATTAGATGATTTTATTTATCAACCTTTAAAGTCATATTCTAGCGGTATGAAATCAAGACTTGGCTTTGCAATAGCGATTCATACTGATCCTGATATTTTGATTGTCGATGAAGCATTATCAGTAGGTGATGAAACATTTTCTAATAAGTGTATTGAAAAAATGCATGAATTACAAGAACAAGGTAAAACAATCTTTTTTGTATCACATTCTGCAGGTCAAATTAAGAAAATGTGTAAAAAAGCAATATGGATTCATTACGGTGAAATGGTTGCATATGGAGAAGTACAAGAAGTAGTTAAAAGATATGTTAATCTCATACAAAAAGTTAAAAAGAAATCTAAAAAAGAGCAGTTAGAATATAAACGTATAAAAATCCAGCAACAAAGAGAAAAAGAAGTAAATGAAAAAGATGTTCATAAAGAGAAAAGACCTATAAGTTTATTAGCAATGATAGGCATGCTCAGCGTCGCTTGGATATACGTTATGCTATTTCAAGTAGGCATTTTATAATTTAATTATTTCAATTTTAAATGGGGTAATAGAATGAAGAAAGTAACAATGTTTGTGTGGAATCATTTTACGAATGATGCAAGGGTCAATAGAGAGTGTACTACTTTAGCTGAAACAGGATATAATGTTGATCTAATCGCAATAAATGACCCGAAAAACCCAATGATTACAGCTTATGAAGAAATATCTGAAAGGTTCAAAGTACATAGAGTAAAACGTTATCCTTGGATACTACAAGCTTATCAAGATTATGGAAAGAAATTTTTACTTGTAGTTGCAGGTGTGCAAATTGCTATAATACCAAGTTTATTTTATGTCAGCTTCACATTAATGTCTGCATATTTGATGTCTTTATTATTAGCGGCTGGAATGATTAAATTTAAAAAAGTGAGAAAGTGGTTTATAAACAGTGCGATTATCATAAGAATGATTGTAAAAGGCTATATACAAAATGCCGATATTTATCATGCTAATGATTTAAATACATTACCACAAGCAATTGTCTGCTCTAAATTGAGGTTTAAACCAAAACCACTCATTTATGATAGTCACGAAGTACAATCAGATAGAACAGGCTATAATAAAGAAAAAATTAAAAAGATTGAATCATATATGCTTAAATTTGTTGATCAAATGATTGTAGAGAATCATACAAGAGCAGCATATAACGAAAAAATATATCATTTTTATCCGAAGACTTTATATAATTACTCTGAAAAATATGATATTCAAGATAAACCTAAAATAAATTTACACGAATTAATAGGTATTTCGAAAAATGAAAAAATATTACTATATCAAGGTGGATTACAACAAGGTAGAGGGCTTGAACTATTAATAGAAGCTATGAATCAAATAGAAGAAGGGCATTTGCTATTTATAGGCGGAGGTAAGCTAACACAATCGTTAAAAGATCAAAGTAAACAATCGGCTCAGTCCTCAAGAATACATTTTCTTGATAAAGTTCCATTTCAACAATTACCTTCTTATACGAGAGAAGCTTATTTAGGTTTTCAAGTATTACAAAATATATGTTTTAATCACTATTCAGCTAGTTCAAATAAATTATTTGAATATATGATGGCACATGTACCAGTTGTGAGTTGTGACTTTCCTGAAATTCAGAAAGTTGTAGAAGAAACAAATACAGGAATTGTAATAGATTCACATAATGTAAATGAAATAGCAGAAGCAGTTAATAAACTTGTTAAAAACCCTCAATTAAGAAGTGAAATGAGTGAAAATACTAAAGTAGCTAAAGAAATATATAATTGGGAAAATGAGAAAGTTAAATTATTAGATATTTACAACGAATTCGCTCCATTAACTCGTGAAGATTATGAAACAAGTTTAATATAAATATTATTTAATAGAGATAATTACGCCATTAGTTGCATGTAAAGCTAATGGCGTGTTTTATTACCTTGAGTTTTATAAATAGAGGGATTACAATAATAGCATTAATGAATTATAAGTGGGGGCAAAAGTAAAGGTTATGTATATTAAAAAAAGTATAGAAAATGTTTGTAATTATATTAAGTCAGATAACAATAAGGAAGCAATGATATTATTAAGAGATATTGAAGCAAATCTCGTTAGATATGATTTTGAAATTATGGGTAATGGATTTTTACAATTTGCAGAATTATATAAAGCAAAGAAAAATAGGAGAAAGGCAATTGAAATGTATCAGAAAGCTATTATTTATTTCAGAGAAACAAATAATACCGATAAAATAGCTGAAATAAGTAAAGACTTTGAAAATCTTATAATGTAATTGATTTACATAAAAAAACAGTCGCAGTTCTTATTAGTAAGAACTGCGACTGTTTTATTTATTTAAACTTAGATTTTTATTATAGGTGAGAGCTGTGTCCACCAACCATAACCCAATAAGTACCGATTACAATAATTAAAGTAATGATTACTGCGAAGAGTACTTTGAATGCAGTTGCTCGACCGTCTCGTCCTTCTGTTAAGTGCATAAACATTAACAATTGTACAAGTGCCTGAATAAAAGCAAATCCAACAATAATTGAAGTTCTTACTTGTAGAGACATGCCAGTGTATAACATAACGTAAACAGCTAACAATGTAAGTACAATTGAGAATATTAAACCGACTGTATGATTTACGACTGTTTTATTCATGATCCACTCACCATCCCTACAAGATAAACTAGTGTAAAGATAAAGATCCATACAACATCTAGGAAGTGCCAATATAAACTACCTATGAAAATTTTAGGTGCGTTATGTTCATTTAAACCACGTCTAGCAATTTGGATTAAAACTCCTGAAATCCAGAATATACCTACAGTTACGTGAAGTCCGTGTGTTCCTAGTAAAATAAAGAACGCAGACCAGAATGAACCTAATTGAGCTGTAACACCTTCACCTACATAATGGGTAAATTCATATAATTCAAATCCAACGAATCCTGCACCAAGTAAAACGGTAATAATCATCCAAATCATCATCATTTTAACATTTTCTTTACGCATAAAGTAAACAGCTATACCACATGTGTAACTACTTACTAATAGTAAGAATGTCATTATCATGACTAAAGGTAATTCAAATAGTTCAGGCGTTGAAGCGCCACCATAAGAACCACTTTTTTGTAAGACTAGGAATGTTGCAAATAATGTACCGAATAACGCAATTTCAGCAGTAAGAAAGACCCAAAATCCGAGTTTATTTAATTGGCCTGTTTCATTAACAGTATCAATTGTATTATGTTGCTCATTACTCATCTTTATTGTCCTCCTTTTCCTTAAGTTCTTGTTCGCGTAATTCGCGTAATTTTGCTTCATTTTCTTCTAGCTCTTCAGCATGAATGTGGTAGCCATAGTCTTCTTGGAAACTTCTCCAAAACATACATGCTATAACTCCAATTAAGAATATAATTGCAGGTATATAAGTTTCAAATACTAAGAAGAAACCTCCGAATAAGAAACTAACTGCCATCCAGAATCCAACGTGTGTATTGTTAGGCATATGAATATCTTCATAATTTCTATTATCAAGATAATGTTTGCCATTTTGTTTCATTTCTACAAACGTTTCAGTGTCATACCACTCAGGTGTGATAGCAAAGTTATAGTGTGGTGGAATTGCTGATGCAGTAGACCATTCTAATGTTCTACCTAAGCCATCCCAGTTATCGCCTGTAGCTTCACGTTTTGCTCTACCGAAGCTGTATACTACGTTCCAAATTAATGCTAAGAATCCAATACCCATCAAGAATGCACCGATTGTTGAGATGAAGTTTAATGTGAACCATCCATCTTCAGGTACATATTGATATAGTCGACGAGGCATACCATCTAAACCTAATAGGAATTGTGGTAAGAAACATAGGTTAAAGCCTAATGTAAATGTCCAGAATAACCATTGGTTGATCTTTTCATTTAATTTGTAACCAAACATTTTTGGATACCAGAATATTAAACCAGCGAAACAAGCGAATACTACAGCTGCAATAATTACGTAGTGGAAGTGTGCCACTAAGAAATACGTATTATGATATTGATAGTCAGCTGCTGCCATTGCTAGCATAACACCTGTTACTCCACCTAAAGTAAAGTTAGGGATAAACGCTAAAGCGAATAACATTGGTGATTCAAAGGTGATTCGACCTTTAAATAGGGTGAATAGCCAGTTGAATATTTTAACACCCGTTGGTATTGCGATTAACATAGTTGAAATTGAGAAGAATGAGTTAACTAATGCGCCATTACCCATAGTGAAGAAATGGTGAACCCAAACTAAGAAACTTAAGAATGCAATACCGCCTGTTGCCCAAACCATACTTTGATGTCCAAACAAACGTTTACGAGCAAATGTTGGAATAATCTCTGAGAACATACCAAATGCAGGTAATACAAGTATATATACTTCAGGATGACCCCAAACCCAGAAGAAGTTTGCCCATAACATAGGCATACCACCATTTGCTATTTCAAAGAAGCTCGTTCCCATTAAACGGTCAAATGTCATTAAAGCAAGTGCGACAGTTAAAATAGGGAAAGCTAGAATAATTATTAATGACGTAATTAAAGTCGTTATTGTAAACATAGGGATTTCCATAAATTTCATTGATTTAGTACGTAATTTAAGGATAGTAACAAAGAAGTTAATACCTGTCATTAATGTACCAATACCTGCAATTTGTATTGCAATTAAATAATAGTTAATCCCAGTACCTGGACTGAAGTCAGTTGCTAATGGTGCATAGTTTGTCCAACCAGCAGCTGGCGCACCGCCAAGTACGAATGAAATATTGAATAATCCCATTCCTGCAGCAAATAACCAGAAACTCAAGTTATTTAACATAGGGAATGCAACGTCACGAGCACCAATTTGTAATGGAACAACCACGTTCATTAAACCGATTAAGAATGGCATAGCCATAAAGATAATCATGATTACACCGTGAGTTGTAAAGATTTCGTTATAGTGCTGTGACTCTAGTAATGTATTGTCTGGTGTCATTAATTGTAGACGAATAAGTAAAGCATCTACACCACCACGGAAGAACATTAGGATAGCAGAAATAATATACATAATCCCAATTTTCTTATGGTCGACAGATGTTAGCCATTCTGAATATAACCAATTCCATTTTTTATAGTAAGTTAAACCACCAACAACGCATATACCTGTTAATACAAGTAGAACTTGTGCCATTGTGATCATCCAGTCACTTTGGATGATGAGTTCATGCCATGGAAAATTCATTACTTGTCACCTCCATGGTTTTTATTAGAAGATTGTTTGTTACCTTTTTCATCTTCATTTTTTGCATCTTCTGATATTTTTTCCATTTCATCCATATGATGTTCTTCTTCTTTCTTGAATTCACTATCATATTTCTCGTTATTTTTAAGAATCATAGGTTTCATTCCATGACGTTCGTAGTTAGGGTTAGTAACCGTAACTTTACGTGGAGGGAGAACTGGTTTTTCAGTTACACCTTCACTTTCATCATAGAAGTTTGGATCTTTTGGTTCATAACGGTAACGTTTATAAGCATGGAAGATGTATTCTGGGTCTGCTGCTGGATCTACATATGCTAAGTGTGTTCCGCTATAAGTAAGTTCCTGATTCTTTGTTGTCGGAAGAATTTGATGATCAAATGTATCTTGATCTATTGTTTTACGTTTTTGCGATTTAGATACCCATTTATCGTAATCTTCGTTACTTACTGAATTTACGTTAAATGTTTGTCTTGAGAAACCTTCACCATTAAAGTTTGAGTTTCTACCTTTGAAAGTACCTGTCTCATTTGCTTCTAAAGTCCAATCCATAGTCATACTTGTCATGGCATATTTTTGACCACCTAGTTGAGGTACCCAAAAACTAGTCATTGTATCCATTGACTGTAGCTTGAATAATACAGGACGGTTTTCTGGTATCGTTACGTGATTTACTGTTTCTACTTTTTCCTCTGGATAACTGAAGAACCATTTGAAACCAGCGCTCGTTGCATAAATAACGACGGGCTCGTCTTCTGATTTTGGTGCTTCTTCATAGTTATATAGAGATTTAACTGTAGGTACAGCCAATATCACTAATATGATAACAGGAATAATAAACCATACTGCTTCTAAAATGAGATTGTGATGCATTGTACCTGATGTTACATTTTTTGTTTTTCTATATTTAATGATAAATATTAAAAACAAAATTAAGACCACTACGACAATGAAGACCATCATAATAATTGAGAAAATAATTAAGAAATGTGAATCTTCCGCCATGGGTCCTTTAGGGTTTAATACTTCTAAGTTTGAACAACCACTAAGTAAAATACCTAGCGTTGACATGAGAAGTATTGACTTTAACTTTGCCACGTTTTTTACCTCCCATTTTCTATATACCTATATATATGGCTAGACCTTAATTTTAAAGGATTTATCCATATTTACAAGGCTATTTAAAGCCTTGTAAGCATTGTTTCCAATAAATGCATTGCTCTAGCTTTGATATGACGCTATTTAACCTAATTGTTAAATTTTTGTGTACTTTTTGAATTGAATAAGGAAATAATAAATTTTCCCTTTTTATTAATAATTTCAATGATTTTTCTTTAAATTTAGTAAAGTTTGTATATACAAT
>X23_Garden_Dormouse__coassemble_22_pt1 | contig 23763 bp, 19 predicted proteins | sample X23_Garden_Dormouse__metabat2_low_PE_002 | metagenome-assembled genome bin X23_Garden_Dormouse | reverse complement strand
ATAAAAATTATATCTTAGAAATTGTGAAAGAAGAATGGATAGAAGGGTTTGAAAACATATACTTTTATTTAATAGAAAAATATGCATATTAAGACTACCCTCTCACTGAGTCCACTGCTACCGGTGTCTAAAGTGAGTTGTATTTTTGTGCATGGATAATGAAACAGTTATAATGTACTTAAATATATAGGAGGTACAATTATGGTAGAAATATTAAGGCATCATCATATTTCAATGTTAACGAAAGATGCGAAGTTAAATAAAGATTTCTATGTAAACAAACTTGGTTTACGATTGTATTTAAAGACAGTCAATCAAGATGATACATCTATGTACCATTTATTTTATGGAGATGAAGTTGGCACACCTGGAACGTCATTAACATTTTTTGAGTTAAAGCCGATGGGTCAAACTTACAAAGGTACGAATAGTATATCTAGAATAGGATTGCTTGTACCTAGTGAAGAAAGTTTAAGTTATTGGAAAAAGCGCTTTGAAGAAATGGACGTCGACCATGATGCGATTGGCATTTACAATGGGCTTATGTCACTTCATTTTCGTGATCATGAAGGTCTAGAAATGGTATTGTTACCGAATGGTGATAGAAGGACGCCACAAGATTGGCGTAATAATAGTTATTCAGATGTTCCGAAAGAACACCAGATTATGGGCATGGGGCCAATAGAATTTAAAATGGACCAAGTTACTGATATGAAAAACTTCTTGGAAAATGATTTAAACTTTGATGTCGCTGATTCCGAAAGTGAATTGCTTTATACAAGAGATCAAGAAGGATTGTATAGTGATATCGTACTAGTTGAAGAACAAGGAAAAAGAGAAAAACCGGGTAAAGGTAGTATTCACCACCTTGCTTTATCAGTCGCGGATGAAGAAGAGTTAAAGAAAGTAAAAGAGCTATTAGATAGTAAGAATGTCGTACATTCTGGCATAATAGATAGAGATTTCTTCAAAAGCTTGTACTACAGACATTCACATATATTAATTGAATTTGCTACAGAAGGACCGGGTGTCCCATACGATGATATTGATCAACTAGGAGAAAAATTAGATTTGCCAAATTTCTTAGAGTCTAAGAGAGAAGAAATTGAATCAAATTTAGAGCCTATTTAATTAGAAAAGAATTCAGAAGATAAATGTTCTTGAGAACGAACAAAATCGAAAGTTTTATAAAAAATGAGGCTGGGACATAAATACTTGTCTCAGCCTCTTTTATTATAATGGCAGTAGCTGACTGGATTGAAAATGCGCTTATATCAAGCTTTTTCCAACCCTAGTCTCACTCCCATTTATTTTGAGTAAGGAATTTATTTTCGAACTTTTTTACATACTCTAATGTTCATTTAATTTATTGCGTCTTTTTATTAATTGTACTGTGATGATAGACGTTATAGGAATAGCGATACTGACTGCTATACCACCTAATAATATTGAAATGATTTCAGCTGCAAATATTTTAGCGTTTATAATTTCTCCAAATGTATAATTTAATTTTCCAAACCAAAAGAACAATGTAATTTGTCCGCCTATATAAGCAAAATATATTGTGTTTGTTGTTGTTGATAATATATCTCTACCTATAGTAAGTCCAGATTTAAAGAGTTGTTTTAAAGATATATTTGGTTGTGCTTCATATAGCTCGTACATAGGAGAACTGATAGAAATTGTTAAATCTATTACAGCTGCAATTACAGCTAAAACGATGGTAAAGACCATTAATTGTGCATAGTTAATACCGATATTCATCGAAAAGATATAAGTTTCATCTTGTTCTTCTTCTGTGAAACCTTGCAACATAGATATATCTACAATAAAGTATATTAATCCTATGAGAATGAGCGTTGTTATTATTGTAGCTAAAAATGCTGATTGTGTTTTTGTATTATATTCATTGATATAGAACAAATTGATGCATGCTATTAATAAACAAAAGATGATAAGCACGATAAAGATTGGTGCTTTATAGATAATAAGTAATATTGCGATAAATAATGTGAATATGTTTAAGAATAATGTTATAAATGAACGAAATCCTGTTTTGCCTCCGACTAAAATCATTAAAATGAGAAGGATAACAGCTAAAATGAAAGTAGTATCCATTATTTAGCCTCCTCTCTCTGCATAAACAACATCACGATAAAAATCGTAATAGGAATCGTGATGACAATACCTATTCCGCCCATCAAAGCTCTTGAAATTTCAAGGGACCAATTCATCGATAGTGTATACGTTACAGTATTGTTGTTTTTAAAATAAAGTATAACCATTGGGATACTTCCGGATAAATATGCAAAGAATAGTATGTTGGTCATTGTACCCATAATATCTTTACCTATATTGATACCAGATTGCTTTAACCGCTTCATAGATATTGTAGGATGTTGCGCCTTTATTTCATATAACGAACTTGTGAGTGTGATGGCAACATCCATAACGGCTCCTAAAGAACCGATTAAGATGGAAGCTAAGAATATTTGTGTCGGTTGAATTGTTAAAAAGCTCATCGTTTCATATTTGATACCATTACTGTTTGTTAAAGTCATAATCAGTTGAGAAATTCCTATACTGATAAAAGTGCCGAGCAATGTTGAAAGAATTGCAACGAATGTCTTTTTTGAAAAACCACTGACTAAAAGTAACGAAATGATAGTAGAAAAAATAACGGTTATAGCTATTAAAATAAAGAAATGCTGATTATCATTTTTCATGAAATAATTAATCATTATTAAAATGACAGATACATTTATAAACAACGAGATAATTGAATAAAGGCCAGATTTTCTACCAACCATGAGTAAAGTGAATAAAAATAATCCGGTCATAAACACGACAGACGTATCTCGTTTTAAGCCTTTAATAATTGCAGAGCTTTCTTCACCAGTGTATGAGATGAGAACTTCATCACCTTTACGGTACTTTTCAGAGTCAGTAAGTGAGTCTGTGTATTTATGAGGTACGGTTAATGTTTTGCCTTTATATTTTCCATTAACAATTTTTAATTTTATGTTTTCGGTATGTACGATATCTTTGTTTTTATTTTGGTCAACTGTATTTTTACTTTTTTGATCCGTAATATTTGTGATGTGGCCAATAGGTGTCTTATAAAATTGCGCGTTATATTTTGTGAAGATTAAAGCCCCTATTAATAATACGATGAAAGCTAATATCGCTATATTGAAAGGTTTCTTTAAACTCGTTTTGAATTGCTGTTTCATATCATTGCACCATCACTTTTAATTTGTATTGAATAACGTATAGTATACGTATGAAAAAATGTGAATTCAAACTATTTCCATGTTTGTTCTATTGGTAATGTATCACGCTTTCTCGCTCTCGAAATATAAGGATGCCCCGCAACAGTAAATCTTAAATGTTTTTCTGTCCATTCACCTTTGTTAGGTACGCCAATGCGAGCAGATGTATCGATGTTTTTAGGGTACTTTCGATTCATCGTATCGATTTTAAGACTGCCCGCTCCAATTTTTGTGCCATCTAGTGATTTAGATATTTGCATAGCTTGTGTGAATTTCCCAGGTCCATATGTAAGTTCCACACCCGTCTTGTGATTACGGTTGATTTCCATTTGTTCTATGCCATTTTCAGGTTCTATAGCTCTTAATAACACACCTTGAGGTTCACCTTCAGTTTGTGTAACGAAGTTGATGAGCAACTGTTTGTGCATACTATGAGCATAAATTGTGCCACCTTCACAATATAGCGATTTGACACTCTTTGTATTTTTCCCGTTAAAGGAATGTGCAGCTTGATCGTGAATACCTACATATGCCTCTGTTTCTACAATATAACCTGTGTAAGTTAAGTCTTCAGTTTCATGAATCAGTCTCACCCCTAGTAAATCCTGAGCAATCTCTTCGGTTGTTCTATTAATAAAGTCCATTGATTTAATTACCTCCTAATGATAAGTCGTTTGTCTATGAAGTAAAGTCTGAGCAAAATTGACGAATGCATTTAATTGCGCATGTTGGTTGTTCTGTTGATAGACGATATAAATTGTTCTTTTCAGTTCTGTGTGCGTAAGAGGTATTTTAACAAGGCGTTCATCCTCTATACCACCACTTAAATAATCAGCGATAATTAAAACACCTTTCTCAGCTAGTAGTGTTTGTTTTAATAAAGTTGGATTTGAAATTCGATATACTTTTTGTGAAGCATGCTTCCTTATAAGTTGTGCGATTTGATCCGGCAGTGTGTTGTAATAATAAATATATTGATGACTGAGTTGAGACAATGGTGGTTTCGGGTTCATAGATAAATCATTGTTGTTATGAACATATAAATTATAAGTTTCTTCAAACAAAGTGTTTTTAATAGTGTTTTTATTATTCATCATTTTAGGTGTTAGTTCACAAAGTGCGACGTCTATTTGATGAGCGTTTAGAGCTTCTTCAATTTCTATAGGTGTCATAAGCATCGGTCTTATTTCTATATTATGTTCTTGTTCAAACGATTTAATAATTGCAGGTAAGGCTTGTGCAACATAGCTTTCAGTATAAGCTAGTCTAATAGCTCTCTTATCAGTCTGGTCTTGATGAATAAATAATTCAGTAGTTTCTTCTACTAAATCTAAAATTTGATTCGCGTAAGATAGTAGTAATTCACCACGTTCAGTTAATTTTACATTTCTACCTTCTCTTAAAAATAAAACTGTATTGAGTTCTTTTTCTAAATTTGCAATTTGTCTGCTAATAGCTGATTGAGCAATTTCTAATTCTAATGCAGCTTCTGAAATGTGTTCTCGTTGTGCGACTTCTCTAAAGTATATTAACTGTTTAATTTCCACGCTTCCCACCTCTTAGATTTATATTATCTAATTTTTAGATATATTTCATCTATTTTATATATTGTTAAGATAAGTCACATTAAAGTATGATGTTAACTATAAATTAGAGAAGATTCTGAAATTTTAAATTCGAGGTGATGTAGTATGTCATTAAAAAAAGATAGAAGACGACTTGGCCTATATGATTCAGCAGATGAGCATGATGCTTGTGGAATTGGTTTTTACGCCAATATGGATAATAAAAGGTCACATGATATTGTACTGAAATCAATTGAAATGCTTTGCAGATTAGATCATAGAGGTGGAGTTGGCGCTGATGGTATTACTGGCGATGGTGCTGGTATTATGACAGAAGTCCCTCACCTCTATTTTAAACAGAAGCTAAAGTTAAAATTACCATCTGAAGAACATTATGCAGTAGGGATGTTTTTTACAGATAAAAAGATTGCGGGTAGTATTCACGAAAAAAAGTTCAATGCTTTCTTTGAAGAAGAAGGCTTAAAAGTTATAACGTATCGAGACGTACCAGTAGATACTTCTGTATTAGCTGATCATGTTGCAGAAACAATGCCAGCAATACAACAAGTTTTTGTTGAAAATAAAACGAGCGAACATTTTGATCGTTCGTTATTTATTGCTCGTAAACAAATTGAACGTTATGGTGAAGAGCAAAATTTAGATTTATACTTTGCAAGTTTATCTAGAAGAACGATTGTATATAAAGGTTGGTTGCGATCGGATCAAATTAAAGGATTATATGTCGATTTATTAGATGACGCATATGAATCAAAATTCGGTTCAGTTCATTCAAGATTTAGTACGAATACATTTCCGAGTTGGAAAAGAGCTCACCCTAATAGATTATTGATGCATAATGGTGAAATCAATACGATTAAAGGTAATGTGAATTGGATGAGAGCGCGCCAAGATAAATTAATAGAAACGATTTTTGGAGATGTTAAAGATAAAATTGGAGAAGTTTTAGACGAATCTGGTAGTGATTCTTCTATTGTAGATAATGCGCTTGAATTTTTAAGTTTAAGTATCCCACCAGAGCAAGCGGCTATGTTACTTATACCTGAACCATGGTTATACAACGAAACACAAGACCCTAAAATTAGAGCTTTCTACGAATATTACAGTTATTTGATGGAACCATGGGACGGACCAACGATGATTAGTTTTTGTGACGGTGATAAATTAGGAGCATTAACAGATAGAAATGGATTAAGACCAGGTCGATACACAATTACTGACTCAAATGAAATTATTTTCTCATCTGAAGTTGGAGTAATTGATGTTGATGAAGAGCATGTTCTATATAAAGGTCAATTAAACCCAGGAAAATTATTACTTGTTGATTTTAAAGAAAATAAAGTTATTGAAAATGACGAATTGAAACAAAGAATAGCAAGTGAATATCCTTATGAAGAATGGGTACGTCAACAAGATTTAAATATTAACGACGTCATAGCGACACCATCAAGAACAAGTCAAGATCAATTATTCCAATTACAAAGAAGGTTTGGTTATACAAAAGAAGAAATCAATAAATATATGACGGAGTTAGTTAGTGAGCGAAAAGACCCGATTGGTGCTATGGGATTTGATACACCAGTTGCAGTATTGAGTACACAACCTGAATCATTATTTAATTATTTTAAACAACACTTCGCACAAGTTACCAATCCACCAATTGATTCATATCGAGAAAAAATTGTAACGAGTGAAATGGTTTATTTAGGCAAAGAAGGTAATCTATTAGAACCCCATCAAGATAATACGAAACGTATACAGCTAAATCATCCTGTATTGTCTAAAGCACAACTTCAAAAAATCCAAAATAGTACTTATCAGACAAAATTTATTTCTACGGTATATGAAACATCGCTTGAAGATGCTTTAGACGAACTATCGCATAAAGTTTCACAAGCTGTAGCAAATGGTGCAGAAATAATAGTACTAGAAGATGAGTCGGTAAATGATTTAGAAAACCAATTTGCTATGCCGATGTTATTAGCAGTTAGTCATATTCATCAAAGTTTAATTAGAACTGGTCAGCGACTTGATACAAGTATCATTGCATATTCAGGTGAATGTCGAGAAGTCCATCATTTAGCTACTTTAATTGGATATGGCGCTAATGCAGTTGTTCCATATTTAGCACAGTATACAATAGAAGACTTAACAGAAACGGGTAGACTAACAGGTACTGTAGAGCAGAATATCGATGCGTATAGTCAAACGTTGTCAGCAGGATTGATTAAAGTAATGGCTAAGATGGGTATCTCGACTGTTCAAAGTTACCAAGGCGCTCAAATATTTGAAGCGATAGGTTTAGGCCAAGATGTGATCGATAAGTACTTTACAGGTACACCGTCTAAACTATCAGGGATTTCAATTGAAACGATAGACCAAGAAAATAAAGCGAGACAATCTGAAAATATTAAATATTTAAATTCTGGAAGTACGTTCCAATGGAGATTACAAGGCGACTATCATGCCTTTAACCCTAAAACTATTCATTTATTACAACATGCGTGTAGAGAAAATGATTACAAGATGTTTAAAGAATATTCAGAAGCGGCTGATAGTGAAAGAATGACTCATTTAAGAAACTTGCTTGAATTCAAAGAGAAAAAAGCAATCGATTTAAAAGAAGTAGAATCAGCTGATCAAATTGTAACAAGATTTAAAACAGGGGCAATGAGTTTTGGTTCAATATCTGAAGAAGCACATCAAACATTAGCAGAAGCAATGAACCGTATTGGTGGTCGTAGTAACAGTGGTGAAGGTGGAGAAAATCCAGAGCGTTACATCGTGAAACCAGATGGTACAAATTATATGAGTGCTATTAAACAAGTTGCATCTGGTAGATTTGGTGTTACAAGCGATTACTTGCAACATTCTAAAGAAATTCAAATTAAGGTAGCGCAAGGTGCTAAACCAGGTGAAGGCGGACAATTGCCAGGCACTAAAGTTTATCCTTGGGTAGCTGAAGTTCGTGGTTCAACGCCTGGTGTAGGATTAATATCACCGCCGCCACATCATGATATTTATTCAATTGAAGATTTAGCACAGCTAATCCATGATTTAAAAAATGCAAATCGCAAATCAGATATTAGTGTGAAACTTGTTTCAAAATCAGGTGTAGGAACAATTGCTGCAGGTGTAGCAAAAGCTCATGCAGATAAAATTGTTATTAGTGGCTATGACGGCGGTACTGGTGCTTCACCTAAGACAAGTATTCAACATGCAGGTCTACCATGGGAAATCGGTTTATCGGAAACACATCAAACACTTATGTTAAATGGTTTACGTTCCCGTGTCACATTAGAAACAGACGGAAAATTAATGACTGGCCGCGATGTTGCATTAGCATGTGCATTAGGCGCTGAAGAATTTGCTTTCGCCACGGCACCGTTAGTAGTCCTTGGCTGTATTATGATGAGAGTTTGTCATAAAGATACGTGTCCAGTAGGGATTGCTACACAAAATGGAGAATTAAGAAAACTATTTACTGGAAAAGCAGACCATATAGTAAACTTTATGTATTTTATTGCCGAGGAAATAAGAGAAATTTTAGCTTCATTAGGCCTTAAGTCTATGGATGAGTTAGTAGGTCGAACAGATTTATTAGAAGTTTCGGAACGCTACTACACACACCCTAAAGCGAAAGAGCTAGATTTAGAGGCATTACTATTTGTTATCGAAGGAGATAAACATCGCATTATGGATCAAGATCACCAACTTGATAAAGGTTTTGATTTGTCTAAACTTTATGATGATGCTAAAGCTTCTATTGATTATGGTGAGAAATTTGTTGGAAGCTATAATATTAGAAATATTGAGCGTAATGTTGGTGTGATAACTGGTAGTTATATTACGGAAGTACATGGAGAACCTGGACTCCCAGAAGATACGATTTATGTCAAAACGTTTAAACATGCAGGACAAAGTTATGGTGCATTCACGCCTAAAGGTATGACTTTACATCATACTGGCGATGCGAATGACTATTTCGGAAAAGGGTTATCAGGCGCTAAACTTATTTTAAAGGCTCCAAACGAAGCAAGAGAAAATAATATTATTGTTGGTAATGTATGTTTTTATGGTGCAACGAGCGGTACAGCGTACATTAATGGACGAGCTGGTGAACGTTTTTGCGTTAGAAATAGTGGTGTAAATGTGGTTGTAGAAGGCGTGGGTGACCATGGTCTAGAATACATGACTGGTGGACGTGTCGTAATTTTAGGTGATGTTGGACGTAACTTCGGTCAAGGTATGAGTGGTGGCGTGTGTTACGTTGCTCCGTCTGACATAGATGCATTTAAAAGAACAAACGCACTTGACACGCTAGAATTTGAAACGTTAAAAGATAAAAGTGAAATTACTAATTTGAAATTAATGCTAGAGGATCATGTTAAATATACAGATAGTAAAAAGGCGAAAATCATGTTAGAAGATTTTGATTTAATCGCGGAGAAAGTTGTAAAAGTCATTCCGAAAGACTATAAATTGATGATGCAGAAAATTTCACAGCATAAACTAGAAAATGAAGAAGATGCACTGTTAAATGCGTTCTTTGATGATCGTAAATCTATAGGTGATGAAGAAGAATTAGCTTCTGTTTATTAAGAAGGAGGGCATAATATGGGTGAATTTAAAGGTTTTATGAAGTATCCTAAAAAGCAATTGGATGAGTTATCTTTAAAAGATAGAATTAATGGATATGAACCGTTCCAACAAAGATTTACTACAGAAGATGCTTCGACACAAGGCGCACGTTGTATGGACTGTGGAACGCCTTTTTGTCAAACAGGTTCATCATTTGGGAGAGATACGATAGGTTGTCCAATAGGTAATTATATTCCGGAATGGAATGACTTAGTATATAGAAAAGATTTCGAAGAAGCTTTTGAAAGATTGTCTGAAACTAATAACTTTCCTGAATTTACCGGACGTGTTTGTCCAGCACCTTGTGAGTCATCTTGTGTGTTAGCAATAAATAATGATTCAGTAGCGATTAAAGGTATAGAACGTACAATTATAGATGAAGCATACGATATGGGGATCGTTAAACCGAAAGTTCCAAATACACGTTTAGAAGAAAAAGTCGCTATTATCGGAAGTGGACCTGCAGGCTTAACCGCAGCAGAAGAGTTAAATTTATTAGGATATCAAGTCACGGTATATGAACGTAATCATAGACCAGGAGGACTATTAATGTATGGTATACCAAGTATGAAATTGGATAAATCAGTTATTGAGCGCCGTATTAAATTGATGGAAGAAGCAGGTATTGTTTTTAAGACCGACATTAATGTAGGGAAAGACATCACGAAAGAAGAACTTAATGAGCAATATGATGCTATTATCGTTTGTACAGGGGCTCAAAAAGGTAGAGACTTACAATTAGAAGGACGTATGAGTTTTGGTATTCATTTCGCAATGGAATATTTAACTGAACAAACACAACTACAAATGGGAGAAATTGAAGAACCAACAATAACGGCAAAAGGGAAAAATGTGATTGTAATTGGCGCGGGAGATACTGGTGCAGATTGTGTGGCAACTGCACTAAGAGATGATTGTAAATCAGTAGTCCAATTTAATAAATATGTACGATTAACTGATAAAATGGAACAAAACACTGCGTGGCCATTACCAATGCCTATATTTAAATTAGATTATGCGCATAAAGAATATCGTGAAAAATTTGGATTTGAACCAAGAGCTTATGGTATTCAAACAATGAGGTATGATGTAGACGAAAACGGTAATATTAGAGGTCTATATACACAAGTATTAAAAGAAACAGATGACGGTATGGTTATAGTAGAAGGTACAGAACGTCATTGGCCCGCAGATTTAGTATTACTTTCAATCGGATTTGAAGGTACAGAACATTTAGTTCCTCATTCATTTAACTTGAATACTGATCGTAATAAAATCGTAGCTAATGAAAGAGACTTTAAAACAAATCAAGATAAAATATTTGTTGCAGGAGATGCTAGAAAAGGTCAAAGTTTAGTTGTTTGGGCAATTAAAGAAGGACGTGCAGTAGCAAAAGCAGTAGATAAGGCGTTAAAGGAAAAAATTACAATATAAATTATTGAAATATTATTGACATCAGTCTTGGCTTGGTATAAGATAAATATTGTCTTATTTGGAGGAATACCCAAGTCCGGCTGAAGGGATCGGTCTTGAAAACCGACAGGGGCTTAACGGCTCGCGGGGGTTCGAATCCCTCTTCCTCCGCCATTATTATTAAATATCCAAGACTATTATATAAACAAGCACTACCTACTTTTGTAGGTAGTGCTTTTTGTTTTGTACAAATGTTTTATAATTTTGTTATAATATAAGAATATTCTGACAAAAAGGGGTGTTTTAATGAAAGCGAAGAGATTAAAAAAGGGAGATACAATCGGTGTTGTTGCTTTAGCAAGCCCTCCGAACCAAGAACATTTAAAAATTGGCTTGGGACGTTTGGAAGAGCGATATGATATTCATTTTAAATTAGCGGAAAATATACACGATACTTACGGTCATCTAGCGGGAACAGATGAAGTAAGACTAAAAAGTTTGCTTGATATGTTAATGGATGATGAAGTAAAGGGCATCATATGTGCATGTGGAGGATATGGAACACCGCGTATTGTTGAACAAATTGATTTTAATCTTTTTAAAAAACACCCAAAAATTATATGGGGCTATAGTGATATAACTTGCTTACATAATGCCATTAGACAAGAAACTGGGTTAGTAACATTTCAAGGGCCAATGATCTCTTCTGATATTGGAGAGAATTATCATGATATTTCCATTAATAGCTTTGAACAATTGTTTGAAGGTAAAGATTTAAATTACCCTGTAGAACAGTTAAGATTTAAACCATTTGTGAGTGGTCGCGTAGAAGGAGAGATAGTAGGGGGATGTTTATCGCTTTTAGTATCTAGTTTAGGGACACCTTATGAAATTGATACAAAGGATAAAATACTTTTCTTAGAAGATGTAGGAGAAGAACCATATAAAGTAGATGGTTTTTTACAACAATTAAAATCTGCTGGAAAGCTAGACGATGCAATTGGATTTATAATTGGTCCATTTACTAATAGTAAACCTAAAAAGCCAGAGAAATCATTAAAAATGGAAGAAGTATTACAGCATTTTATAGGCAGTTTAAATAAGCCTACTGTAAATGAAGTGGATATAGGCCATTGCACACCACATTTTGGCATTCCATTTGGGACTAAAGCAATATTAGATGTAGATAAAAAGGTTTTGCAAATTGAGTCTGGTGTTTATTAATGCAAAGGGGGATGGGTATGTTTATTACAGATATTAAATACTATAGATATAAAACGCCTTTGAAAAAGCCTTTTAAGACAGCTCTTAGAACTGTTGATGTTATAGAAAGTATTTATGTATTTATTGAAACGAATCAGAAAGAGATGGTTGGTGTTGGTGAAGCAGTACCAACGTATGTTATTACGGGAGATACAAAAGGTGGAATAGAAGCAGCTATAGAAGAGGTTTTTAAACCATTGCTGATCAATAGGCCATTATCTATTGGTTTATTGGATGAAATGGACGAAGCCTTAGTAGGAAACTCTAGTGCAAAGGCAGCAATAGATATCGCTCTATATGATTTGCTTGCACAAGAAGCGAAGTCTCCTCTGTATGAATACTTAAATAATGACCCGGGAAATAAATCATTAGAAACTTGTTATACAGTAAGTTTAAATGAAGCAGATGAAATGGTTAAAGATGCTTTTAGATACATACAAGAAGGATATAATCACTTAAAAATAAAAGTCGGAAAAGATAGTGTTGAAACAGACTTAAATAGATTAAAAGCTTTAAGAGCTGCCTTACCTAAAGATACAACGCTTAGTGTAGATGCTAATCAGGCTTGGAATGAAAAGGGAGCAGAACAAGCTTTAAAACATTTTGATGAAGCGTCATTAAATATTGAAAGTATAGAACAGCCGGTTAATAGAAATGAATTTTCAGTATTAGGTAAATTAACAAAAGATTATCAAATTCCACTAATGGTAGATGAAAGCTTATTTAGTGTCCATGATGCTAAACGATTAGTTGAGGTTGGAGCGATTAATCTCTGGAATATTAAACTTATGAAAACAGGTGGCATTCATCAAGCGCGTAAAATACATGAAATAGCTAACGAATATGATATTACTTGTATGGTCGGTTGTATGATGGAAACGCATGTTTCAGTAACTGCAGCGTTACACTTTAGTTTAGCTGCCAATAAAGTAACACGAGTGGATTTCGATGCGCCTCTTATGGTTTCTAATCGTGAAGTAGTAGGTGGTATAGCTTATAATGGTTCGAAAGTGACGGCGCCAAAAGGTTATGGTTTAGGAATTGATAGAAAATCTTTACTTAAGAAGGTGAGTGTATGATCAAGTATTGCAGAGTAAACGTTGGCACAATTTGGAGAGATACAGATAAAGCACGAGATATAGATCGTGATGGTATTATGTACCCAGCTGATATCCAACGATGGTTGTTGGAACTTAATTTAGAAGAAAAACTATCATTTACTGAAGACAGTCGAATAGACACACAAGTACTGTATGGTGAAGCGGTAGAAGTATTGGAAGAACAAGACGGATGGAGTTATGTTATCTGTTTAGAACAACCATCCAAACAACATGATAAAGGTTATCTAGGATTTATACCTTCTAGTCAACTGGGCGATATGAATATCAAGGCATCCAATCAGCGCATGCGCGTCAAAGTGCCAAAAACTACATTGTTCAATACAGATTTCACAACTAAACAAATTTTATCATTTAATACAGTATTGCCTGTCTTAAAATTAGATCAACAATTTATCGAAGTAGAGACACCAGAAGGTATCGGACTTATTGATGGCAAAGATATTGAACTGAGTGATGAATTTGGCGCATTTAAACAAGGTTCAATGCAAGGCGTTATAGATAATGCTAAATTATTTATTGATTTACCTTATTTATGGGGAGGTATGTCTAGTTATGGTTATGACTGCTCTGGATTATGTTTCCACATGTATAAAAGCCAGAATTTCAATATACCTCGAGATGCAGATGAACAATATGAAGCTATGACGGATATTCCTTTAGATGAACATTCTTTAAAGCCAGGAGACTTACTATTTTTCAGTAAGCCTGAAGATAAAGGTTTTCTTTCCCATGTAGGTATTTACATGGGTGAAGATATGATGATTCATGCACCGCATACACCTAGAAGTATTGAAATTGTTAAACTAACAGGTAGTTATTATCAAAAAATCTTAGTAAAAGCAGCTAGGCTATCAACATTTTAATATAGATTGAATCATATAAGACCCGAAATCGTGAGAGAATTTTATCGCTTTTTCGGGATTTTCTGTGTTAGAAAGAAAACTATAATAATAATACTTTTCTTTAAATTGTATAATGCCTACATCGTTTGCTACATGGTCGTATTCTCCAGTTTTTGAATAATAAATCAATTGATCTTCATAAAATGATTTAAAGATAGAAACTTTATCATTTAAGTGTTGATGACGCATAATTTCTAACATATCATCTCCATTTGCATGTTGAGTGATATATCGAAGCATGTTAATCATATCTTCAGAAGTTGTATAATTTTGTTTACCTTGGTCTATCGCCTCAGCATCCATCATTAATCGGTTTAATTCAGTGTTTTTACAATTCAAAGTTTGTTGTATAAACAAATTGATATGTTGTTGGCCGAAGTAATTAATTAATATATTTGTTGCTGTATTATCAGATACGACAATCATTAATTGAACAAGGTCGTTAACGCTTAAGTACGGGATATCCAATGTTTGTAATACTCCGCTCCCACTCACTTTATGTTCTATTTTTAAATTTTCTTGTCTTTCTTCTTTATTTAACTTCGAAAAAATATAAATCATAATCGGAATTTTGATTAAACTTGCTGATTCGAATATTTTCTTTTCGTTGTGATTTGTTAAAAATGTCTCATTCTCGGAAGCAAATTCTAATGAAACGTTATCGTGTTCCATATATTCATGTGTTAAAAATGACATAATTTATACCTCCTTTATTCAATCATACTACAGAATAAAAGTAATATTAATTGAAAGCCTTTACATACTTGTATATACAAGTTATAATTCAAGTAATAAAAAACAGGGGGAGTGAGTTCAATGTCTGTAAATAGAGAAGAAGTGAAACAGATTATTGATGCTATAGGTGGTAAAGACAACGTAGATGCAGCCACACATTGTGTTACCCGCTTAAGATTAGTGTTAAATGATGAAAGTAAAGTTAATAAAGAAGCTTTAGACAACATCGATTTAGTGAAAGGGTCTTTTGCAGCAAATAATCAATTTCAAATCGTTATTGGTCAAGGCACAGTTGACGAAGCTTATAAAATTTTCCAAGAAGAAACGGGAATTGGAGAAAGCTCTAAAGATGAAGTGAAGAAAGTTTCGGAACAAAAAATGAATCCTTTGCAAAGATTAATTAAATTGCTCGGTGATGTATTTATTCCTATTTTACCTGCAATCGTTACTGCAGGTTTATTGATGGGGTTAAATAATGTGTTAACAGCTGAAGATTTATTTGGTCCTAAATCTTTAGTAGACCAGTATTCATGGTTAGCTGATTTTGCAAACATGATTAACGTTATTGCGAGTACAGCATTTATCTTCTTACCTGCCCTTATTGGTTGGTCAGCTATGAGAGTGTTTGGAGGTAGTCCAATATTAGGATTAGTATTAGGACTTGTACTTGTTCATCCTCAGTTAGCTTCTCAATATGATCTTGGTGGCGGTAAATCAGATGAAATTCCAGTATGGCATATGTTTGGTTTAGAAATTAAACAATTGAACTATCAAGGTCAAGTGTTGCCGGTATTAATAGCAACATGGGTACTATCTGTAATTGAAAAATTCTTAGCTAAACGCGTGCATGATTCAATCAAAATGTTAGTCGTTGGTCCGGTCGCTTTATTAATAACTGGATTCTTATCATTTATTATTATAGGACCTTTAGCATTAGAACTTGGTACACTTATTACGAATGGTATTAAAGGAATATTTGATAGCGCAGGTTGGTTAGGTGGCGCAGTATATGGTCTGTTCTATGCTCCGCTTGTTATTACAGGTTTACATCATATGTTCTTAGCAGTAGACTTCCAACTGATGGGAAGTAGTATAGGTGGTACTTATTTATGGCCAATCTTAGCTATATCTAATATCTGCCAAGGTTCAGCGGCATTTGGTGCTTGGTTGATTTATAGAAAGCGTAAAATGGTAAAAGAACAAGGTTTAGCAATGACTTCAGGAATATCATCTTTCTTAGGTGTTACTGAACCAGCTATGTTTGGTGTCAATTTACCATTGAAATACCCGTTTATAGCCTCTATCGTTTCATCTTGTTTACTAGGTGCGTTTATTGGCGCAAACGGCGTATTAGGAAAAGTTGGTGTTGGTGGTGTGCCGGCAATTATTTCTATAACACGTGAATATTGGGGTGTATATATTATCGCTACATTTATAGCTATGGTGTTACCAGCTATTTTAACAGTGGTATTCTCAAGATTTGCTAAAGAACAAGCGAAAGAAATGGTGCAAGAATAATATTATTAAATAAAGGAGTTCATAAACATGGCGGTTTCAGATTGGAAAAAATCAGTAGTATACCAAATATATCCGAAATCATTTAACGACACGACTGGTAATGGTCAAGGGGATATAAACGGGGTTATCGAAAAATTGCCTTATTTACAAAAGTTAGGTGTAGATTATGTATGGTTAACACCTATTTATGAATCGCCAATGAATGATAACGGATATGATATTAGTGATTATTATGCAATCAATCCTGATTTTGGTACGAAAGAAGATGTTGAAAAGTTACTTACTGAAGCACATAAACTTGGCATTAAAGTAATGCTGGATATTGTGATTAATCATACGTCTACGTCACATCATTGGTTTGTTGAATCTAGAAAGTCTAAAGATAATCCGTATAGAGATTATTATATTTGGAAAGAAGGTACTAAAGATGAGCCGCCAACAAACTGGGAATCTAAATTTGGTGGTAACGCTTGGGAGTACGATGAACAAACTGAAAGTTATTATTTAAGATTATTCGACGTCTCTCAAGCTGATTTAAATTGGGAAAATGACCAATTGAAAGAAGAAATCTATGAAATGATAAATTATTGGATTGATTTCGGCGTAGATGGTTTTAGATTTGATGTTATTAACTTAATTTCTAAAGGTGCTTTTGAAGATTCAGAGGAAATCGGTAAAGAATTTTATACGGACGGGCCAAAAGTTCATGAATATTTACATGAATTGAACCGAAAAACTTTTGGAAATAAAGATATTATGACTGTAGGAGAAATGTCTTCTACTACAATAGAGAACTGTATAAAATACACCAACCCTGAAAGACAAGAATTAAATAGTGTATTTAATTTCCACCATTTAAAAGTAGATTATAAAAATGGTGAGAAATGGTCTGATATGAAATTTGATTTTATAGAATTAAAACGTATTCTGATGGATTGGCAAGTTAATATTGCTAAAGGTAATGGATGGAACGCTATTTTCTGGTGTAATCATGATCAACCGAGAGTTGTGACAAGGTTTGGTAATGATGAAACAGAAGCTAACAGAGTTAAATCAGCTAAAATGCTTGCTATATCACTTCATATGTTGCAAGGAACACCTTATATCTATCAAGGTGAAGAGATAGGTATGACTGATCCTAAGTTTACATCAATCGATCAATATCGAGATATTGAAACATTAAACGCATATCGTAGTCTAAGGAATCAAGGCTTGGATGAAGATACGATTATGAAAGTTATTGGACAAAAATCTCGTGATAATTCACGTACACCTGTTCAATGGACAGATGAGGAAAATGCCGGTTTTACAACAGGCACGCCTTGGATAGGCATACCGGATAACTATAGAGAAATTAATGTGGAAGCGGCGATTAAAGATAAGAATTCAATCTTCTACACTTATCAGCAGTTAATTGATATTCGTCATAAACATGATATTATAACGTATGGAGATGTAGAACCACTATATATGGATCATCCAGACTTGTTTATTTACAAAAGAAAGTTAGATAATGAAGAGTGGTTGATTGTAGCTAACTATACAAATGATAAGGTTGAAATACCTGAGGATATTGATATGGAAGGCGAATTGATAGTGGCTAATAATGATTTAAATGGCAATATGCTAGAGCCTTTTGATGCATTTGTTGTTAATTTAAAAAGCATTTAACTATGAAGTTTTGAAGGTATAGAGGTGAAACAATGAATAAGTATATGAAAATCTATCAGTCAATTTGTAAAAAAATTATAAATGGTGAATATGCACACTTACAACAATTACCTTCAGAAAATGAATTAACAAAGATATATTCAACTTCGAGAGAAACAGTAAGAAAAGCATTAAATCTTCTACAAGAAAAAGGTTATATACAAAAGTTACGTGGAAAAGGTTCAGTTGTTATATATGAAGGAATTATTCAATTTCCAATATCTGAAATGATCAGTTTCCAAGAAATTAATAATAGACTAGGTCTTGACTATGAAACGGTAGTTGAAGTATTTGAAGTTATCAATGCTGAAGACGAGCCAATTGTTCAACACGCTTTAGAATTGAATAATCACGATAAGCTATGGCACGTAATTCGAACAAGACAAAAAAATAATAAAGTTCATATCATGGATGAGGATTACTTTGTTTGCAAAGTGATACCCAAACTTTCAAAAGAAGTAGCGTCTCATTCGATTTATCAATATATTGAAAATGAAATGAATGTAGAAATAAGCTATTCAAATAAATCTATTACTTTTGAAAAAATGACAGAGAAAGAAGAACGATATTTTGGGCATTTAGATCCTTTATATACAGCTACAGTTAGAGGTATTGTTCATTTGAGTAATGCTGAAAGATTTCAATATAATATCTCTAGACATATTGCGACAGAATTCAAATTTGTCGATTTTTCTAGAAGGGTTTTGAATAAACCTGTAATAGATCAATAGTTTTTTCTTGCCAAGTATAATGGTTTTGTTGTACTATATAAAGTGCCGTGCTAAGTGGGGAGGTAGCGGTTCCCTGTACTTGAAATCCGCTTTAGCAAGACTGAATTCCTTTGCCGCGGACATATTATTGTGAGGTCTGCCCTCAGCACGTGGTGTCTGAAGACGTCGGTCCTATGCAATACAAACCCATGAATCATGTCAGGTCCGGAAGGAAGCAGCATTAAGTGGATCATTGTATGTGCCGTAGGGTTGCCGAAGTTTAGCTAACGACTGAGGTAACGCTTGTGATGTTTGTTCCAAGCAAAGGTGCACGGTATATTTTTTATTCAACTAAACATATTATATATAAATCAAAAAAGGGTGACCTCGGTCACCCTTTTTCTTATATCAGGAGGATATAGTATATATGACGCAATTATATATCGGAACGATTATAGAATCTGAATATGAATTAGCGAAAGAAGTAGTGAAAAAAGCTTTTTTAAATACTGATTATGTAAATGCGAAAGAACATGAATTAATAGGTAGAATTAGAAAATCTCCACATTATAATGCCGAGTTAGAAGTAGTTGCCAAGACAGAAGGCGGAAAAATACTAGGGCATGCGATGATGACAGAAGTAACAGTCGATTCAGAAGAAGATAGTAATACAGTTCTAACTTTAGCGCCAGTATCAGTTTTACCAGAAGTCCAAAATAAAGGGATTGGTAAAGCTTTAATTGAAGCTTTAGAGTATCGAGCTTATGAAAATGGTTATATTGGTGTTGTCGTCATGGGAGATGAAACATATTATCGCGAACTAGGTTATAGAAATGCAGCGGAATTTGACATTTATCCTTCATTTGAAATTAAGAACGAAGATTTTATGTTCAAATATTTATGGGACCATCCTAACAAAGAAGTACGAGGTATAGTTCATTTTCCAGAAGAATTTCGATGATTTATATTAAGAAGAAATATTGATTCGTGATATAATAGTTGTTATGAAGAATTAAACTTGGAGGTGCCATTTTGAATTATCAAGCTTTGTATCGGATGTACCGACCACAATCATTTTCAGATGTTGTTGGTCAAAAGCATGTAACGAAAACATTAAGAAATGCTATCCAAAAAGGAAAGCAATCGCATGCTTATTTATTTAATGGCCCACGTGGAACAGGAAAGACAAGTATTGCTAAAATATTTGCTAAAGCAATTAACTGCACAGTAAATACAAATGGTGAACCTTGCAATGAGTGTGCAATTTGTAAAGGTATCACACAAGGGACTAACTCAGATGTTATTGAGATAGACGCAGCGAGTAATAATGGCGTAGATGAAATTCGTAACATTAGAGATAAAGTTAAGTATGCACCTAGCGAATCTAAGTTCAAAGTATATATTATTGATGAAGTTCATATGTTAACTACTGGAGCTTTTAATGCGCTTTTAAAAACACTTGAAGAACCACCTAGTCATGCTATTTTTATATTAGCAACAACAGAACCTCACAAAATTCCACCAACTATTATTTCAAGATGTCAAAGGTTTGATTTTAAAGCAATCAATTCTGGAGAAATTGAAGATAGACTTGCATTCGTAGCTGATCAACAAGAGATTACTTATGAACAGGAAGCATTAGCATTTATTGCTCAAGTGTCTGAAGGTGGCATGAGAGATGCTTTAAGTATTATGGATCAAGCGATTGCCTTTGGAGACGGTCATTTATCACATGAACACGCGTTGAATGTTACGGGCAGTGTGGACAAAGCAGCTTTAAATGCTCTGTTTCAAGATATCGTTGCTAAAGATATCAAGCAAGCATTTATGAGATATCATGAGTTTATATCTAGTGGTAAAGAAGTTAATAGACTTGTTAATGATATGATTTACTTTATTAGAGATGCTATTGTAGCAAAGACTACTGACCGAGAAGATGAAGAACATGCTTTAAACCAAATCGATTTAAATACAATGTACAAAATGATTGATTGTATAAATGATACACTTGTTTCTATGCGTTTTGCGATTAATCAACAAGTTCATATTGAAATATTGATTGTGAAATTAACAGAACTGGTTACACGTAATCGTCAACAAGAAACACAACAAGAGCAACCTAACCAAAATATTTCTAGCGATGTAGAGAATAAAATTAAACAATTAGAAGCTCAAATCACGCAACTCTCTCAAAACGGTGTACAACCAAAAGCGAAACCTGTTGAAAACAAACAAGGTGTTGCAAGGAAACAATCGAAACATGTATTCTCAATACGTCAAATTGAACGTGTATTAGATCATGCAAATAGAGATGATTTGAATTTATTAAAAGAAAAATGGCAAGCAGTTATTGAATCAGTTAAGCAGAAAGATCAACGAGCGTTAGTCAGCTTGTTATTAAATTCAGAACCAGTAGCTGCAAGTGAAGATCACGTGCTTGTTAAATTTGATGAAGACATTCATTGCGAAATCGTAAATAAGAACGATGAGAAAAGAGAACATATCGAATCTATAGTCTGTGAAATAGTGAATAAGACAGTTAAAGTAGTGGGTGTTCCTAATTCTCAATGGCTACAAGTAAGGCAACAATATATTCAATCAAAGAAAGCAAATCCAACCGAAACTAAAAATGAACCAGAACAAGAGAACAAAGAAGAAGCGGATATTGTTAAGAAAGCTCAAGAATTATTCGGCGAAGATACTGTTCATGTAACAGATGAGTAATACATGACATAGACTTCAAAGGTATGTATAATAAATATGACAAAAATTAATTTTCTATAATAATTATAATAGATATTAGGAGGACAAAATTATGCGCGGTGGCGGAAATATGCAACAAATGATGAAACAAATGCAAAAAATGCAAAAGAAAATGGCTGAAGAACAAGAAAAATTAAAAGAAGAAAAAATTGAAGGAACAGCTGGTGGCGGAATGGTTACAGTTGTTGTTTCAGGACACAAAGAAATCTTAGATGTTGTTATTAAAGAGGATGTAGTAGATCCTGAAGATATCGAAATGTTACAAGACTTAGTTTTAGCTGCAACAAATGATGCTTTGACTAAAGCTGATGAAGTAACTGCTGATCGTTTAGGTAAACATACAAAAGGTCTTAACATCCCTGGAATGATGTAATGATGTTTTATCCAGAACCTATATCGAAATTGATTGATAGTTTCATGAAATTGCCAGGTATTGGTCCAAAGACTGCACAGCGATTAGCGTTTCATGTATTAGATATGAAAGAAGATGACGTTGTTCCGTTTGCAAAAGCACTTGTTGATGTAAAACGAGAATTAACATATTGTGAAACATGTGGTCATATAACAGATGTTTCGCCTTGCCAAATATGCCAAGACAAACAAAGAGATCACTCAGTTATATGTGTTGTTCAAGATTCTAAAGATGTTATCGCGATGGAAAAAATGCGCGAGTATAATGGTATGTACCATGTACTTCATGGTGCGATATCTCCAATGGAAGGAATTGGACCAGAGGACATTAATATACCATCATTGCTAGAGCGTCTGAAAAGTGATGAAGTAAAGGAAATCATTTTAGCGACAAACCCTAATATAGAAGGCGAGTCCACTGCAATGTATATTTCTAGGCTTGTTAAACCAATAGGCATAAAGACAACGAGATTAGCTCACGGTTTACCGGTCGGCGGTGATTTAGAATATGCAGATGAAGTGACACTTTCTAAAGCTATTACTGGCAGAACTGAAATTTAAAGAATTATTTTGCAACCTGTTTACAAATATGTAGCAGGTTGCTTTTGTTCAATTATATGATTAGAAAAGAGTGTAAATATGATAAAAGACACAGGTTTAATCTTAGAAGGCGGCGGCATGAGAAGTATGTATACAGCTGGTGTCTTAGACTTTTTTATAAAAGAAGATATATATTTTGAATATAACATCGGCGTTTCTGCTGGTGCTTCTATGGCTGCTAGTTATATTTCTAGACAGTTTAGGCGTAATCATCGTGTGACAGCTAAATACATTAAAGATAAAAGATATCTTTCTTTATCTAACTATATAAAGAGGAAAGAATTATTTGGGATGGATTTTGTCTATCACTATATTCCAACTTATTTAGAACCGTTTGATTTTGAAAAGTTTGATCAAGCTGAAGAGAAGTTCGTAGTTGTTACAACAGATTGCGAAACGGGTGAAGCAGTTTACTTTGATAAAAATGATACAAAAGGTAGTTTATTAACTGCATTAGAAGCAACAAGTTCTCTACCATTGATGGCTAACCCTGTTCAATATAAAGGACACACGCTTTTAGATGGTGGTATTGTTGATCCTATTCCTATTAAGAAATCTATTGAAGAAGGATATACTAAAAACGTTCTTATATTAACAAGACCAAAAGGATATAGAAAAACACCTAGTAGGTTTTCTAAAGTATTTAGAATGAAGGCTTATCCTAAAGTTAATCATTTAATGGAATTAAGATATAAACATTACAACAAAACATTAGATTGGATTGAAGAGGAAGAAGATAAAGGAAATATCTTTGTAATAAGACCAACTAACACACTAGCAGTAGATAGAGTAGAGAAAGATCCAAGGAAATTAGATGCTTTATATAGAGAAGGATACGCAGATGCAGAAAAAATCTATAAAGATTTAAAAGAATATGTAGAGAAATAATCATATTAGGGTACATTAAGTGTTTTGGTGTAATTTTGATGCTTGAGAAAGGGTTGTATAGCCTGTATAGTTATATCTTGTGAGCGAGAGATATTGAAAACATCAAAACACTTCAAAAATTAATTTTAAAAAGTTGTTGACTTCACCAAATGAAGCGTGTATAATTATTTCTTGTGATGCAAAATGAACATTGAAAACTGAATGACAATATGTCAACGTTAATTCCAATAATT
>X23_Garden_Dormouse__coassemble_20_pt1 | contig 26736 bp, 31 predicted proteins | sample X23_Garden_Dormouse__metabat2_low_PE_002 | metagenome-assembled genome bin X23_Garden_Dormouse | reverse complement strand
TCCAAATAGAGTGGCATTTGTTGGATTAATTAAGTCGAAAATCCAAATAGAGTGCCATTTGTTGGATTAATTAAGCAGAAAATCCAATTAGAACATCTTTTGTTGGATTAATTAAGTCAAAAATCCAATTAGACCACCTTTTATTGGATTAATGATGCGGAAAATCCAATTAGACTACATTTTATTGGATTAATTATTACATAAATACACAAACTAACTTTTCTTCTGACCCAAATCTAAAAATAAAGCTGAGACATATAAACATCTCAGGCTCCCTTAAGTAATTTCCATCATAATCTTCGTAATATATTCTTTTTCATTATTTTTAATCACTGAGTCGAATACATATTCTTCAAAAACGTATTGACCGATCTCTAAATTCAATTCTTCTATTTTGTTAAACATCTTTTGATAAGTTTCATAAATTGTTTGATCTAAACCGACATGATACCCGACTAAGTACTGTCCGTTTAGGGTAATGGTATTTGTATAGTCACTTTTATTTGATGGGATTTCAACATAAAGGTAGCTATATTGATTATATTGTTTATTTAAAATTTCATTTTTCTTTGTTACAACCCCTATTGGCTGACTAGAGAATAAATTGTGATGCTTGAGCTCATCTACAAATTGGTTTATTGACATTAGAAAATCTAGCTCGGAAACATTATTGATGTTATCACTAATATAAAATGTAGTGTTTTCTATATCGTGAAGTTCAATTTTATCGAATTCTGTATGGATAGCATCTTTGATAGATTTGATTTTATCGTTTATTACGAGCTCATTAAAATTTAATTGTTGTTTCTGTGCTTGTATGACTTTCTTTTGTTGTTGCATGAGATCAAGGAAAAGTTCTGGTGATTTGTCTTGTGTATATTGTTTAATTTCTTTTAAGGACATACCTAATTCTTTCAATAATGTAATGACACTAATAAACTCGATTTGTTTAACTGAGTAATAACGATAGCCACTTTCATTTTTAAAATCCGGCTTAAATAAGCCTATTTTGTCATAGTAAATCAATGTTTGTCTGCTAACATTTGTTAGACTTGCAAACTCGCTTATAGGTATATGATTAATTTTTTGCATAAATTGAATTCCTCCACTTGACTATATAGTTACTATACACTTTAAATTTAATATATTAAAGGTGTTTTTTGATATGAAAATGAAAACAAATAGATTAGAATATAGTGAAAATCACTTAATATTTAATAAAGTAATGAATAAGGAGGTCTAATATGAAGAATAAGTTAAACATTTTATATTTTAATATATTTCTTATGTTTTTAGGTATTAGTATTGTTATCCCAGTACTACCAACAATATTGTACGATTTAGATTTGAACGGTAGTGATTTAGGATTATTAGTAGCAGTGTTTGCGTTGTTTCAAATGATTGCTTCTCCATTTGGAGGAAGATTTGCAGATAAGTTTGGTAAGAAAATCATTATCATTATTGGACTTTTATTATTCTCCATATCAGAATTTATTTTTGCGGTAGGGAATACTTTTTCAATACTTTTATTATCAAGAGTATTAGGTGGTATTAGTGCAGCGTTTGTAATGCCTGGTGTTAATGGTATGATCGGTGACTTATCAACCGCGGAAAATAGAGCAAGAAACTTTAGTTACATGTCAGCAGTTATTAACACAGGATTTATTATTGGACCAGGAGTGGGAGGATTCTTAGCAGAAATATCGCATAGAATGCCTTTTTATTTTGCCGGTGTATTAGGTATCATTGCGCTACTCTTCTCTATTATTTTGTTAAAAGAAGAAAAAGAAGTAGAAGATGTCGACAAACCGAAAGTAAAAGAACCATTCCCATATAAATTGTTCGTCGTTCCTGTCGTTGTGATGTTGATTTTATCTTACGGTTTATCTTCAACTGAGACGATGTTCTCATTATATACAGCAGAAAAAGTAGGGTTCGAACCGAAAGATATTTCTATTGCGATTACAGGTGGAGCTATTGTAGGGGTTATATTCCAACTATTCCTATTTGAAAGAATCGTAGGAAGAATTGGAGAAATTAGACTTACATTGTTCTCACTTATATATTCAGTAATCGTGTTATTCGCATTTATTTTCGCTTCGAGTTATTTATCCGTTATGCTTGTAAGTTTTATTATATTTATAGGATTTGATTTAATAAGACCATCAATGACGAATTACTTCTCGAAATTGGCCGGAAAAAATCAAGGAACAGCGGGTGGCTTAAACTCTGCCGCAACCAGCGTCGGTAACTTAGTTGGCCCGTTAGTAGCAGGGGTAGTGTTCGACATAGATATTAACTTCCCGATGTACGTTGCGATAGGTTTCTTCGTATTTGCGGCGGTTATATTAGTGTTCTATAGACCAGATAAATTAAAGTTTTAAAATAAGCGAAGTGGGACTAGGTATGAAAAAAGTTTGATATAAGTGCAACTTCATACCAGTCAGCTATTGCCATTATATTGAATCAGCCTGAGACGTATACTGTGTCTCAGGCTTTTAATTTATCATTTTTATACTTAGTATAATTAATATACTCAAAACTGTTGACTTACATCTAAAATCGCGTTACAATTATCTCGAAATCGAAATAATATGTGGATAGGTGATGACATGAATAGAACAGATGAATCTTTAAAGGCATTGGTCGGTATTAAACGCTCGAATGATACGATTGATCGTATTGTTAAGCAAGATATGAAGAACTATGGTTTGAATATTACTGAATTTGCCGTAATGGAACTGTTATTTCATAAAGGTGATCAGCCTATTCAAAAGGTTAAACAACGTATTTTAATAGCAAGTAGTAGTACAACATATGTCATTGATCAATTAGTTAAGAAAGGTTATGTGAGACGTCGTCAAGATACGAAAGATAAACGAATCACGTATGCAGTATTAACTGATGAAGGGCATAAGTTAATGGAAAATATTTTTCCAAAGCATGCTGAAACAATTGCGAATGCTTTTTCTATCTTAGATGATGAAGAACTTGCTATATTAAGAAGAGCACTAAAAAAAATTAGCGCAATGTCTAATGAGTAAGTCGCGCAAATTTTTTTCAGCGTTATTATTTCGAATTCGAAATAAAAAATAAAGAAAGAAGGAATCTATAATGAGTAATAACGAACTTATCGGAATCCATCACGTAACTGCTATAACAGATGATGCAGTAAGAAACTATGAATTCTTTACAGAAGTATTAGGAATGCGTTTAGTTAAAAAAACAGTAAACCAAGATGATATATATACGTACCATACATTTTTCGCAGATGATCAAGGATCACCAGGGACAGACATGACATTCTTTGATTTCCCAAATAGTCCTAAAGGTCAAAGAGGTACAAATTCTATTAGTCGTGCAGGCTTCAGAGTACCAAACGATGCAGCTTTAGAATATTATTTAGAGAGATTTGAAGAATTTGGTGTTAAAAATGACGGTATTCAAGAACTGTTTGGTAAAAAAGTTTTACCATTTGAAGAGAAAGACGGTCAAAGATATCAATTATTCTCAGATGAATTAAATAAAGGTGTTGAACCAGGCATACCATGGAAAAACGGACCAGTTCCTGAAGATAAAGCGATATATGGATTAGGACCAATTGAAATTACAGTTAGTTATTATGACGATTTCAAATCAGTATTGAAACAAATATATGGTATGAAACCAATTGTTGAAGAAGAAGATGTAACATTATTTGAAGTTGGCGAAGGTGGCAACGGTGGTCAAGTTATTTTAAGAAAAGATGACAAAACACCTGAAGCTAGACAAGGGTACGGTGAAGTTCATCACGTATCATTTAGAGTGAAAGATCACGAAGCTATCAAAGCATGGGAAGAAAAATATAAAGAACTACGCATTGGTAACTCAGGAAATGTTAATCGTTTCTACTTTGAAGCATTATATGCCAGAATTGGACATATACTAATAGAAATTTCTACAGATGGTCCAGGATTTATGGGAGACGAGCCTTATGAAACATTAGGGGAAAGTCTTGCGTTACCACCATTCTTAGAGTCTCAGCGTGAGTATATTGAATCTGAAATTAAACATTTTGATACGACAAGAAAGCATGACTAATTAAATAGAAAAGGAGTGGTTCTGATGAAAGTGTTACGTCCAGAACAATTAACGCAAAAAGAAAACTATAAATTATTAATAGGGTCTGTTATACCTAGACCAATTGCATTAGTTACGACACAATCTGAAGACGGTATATTAAACATTGCACCCTTTAGTTTCTTTAACGTTGTTTCTTCAGAACCTCCTATACTATCTATAGCGGTACAAAGAGTAAATGGAGAATCGAAAGACACGGCTCGAAATATATTGGAGCAAAAAGAAGCGGTCGTACACATTGTAGATACAGAAAACGTTGAAAATACAAATGAAACCGCTGCGCTTTTAAATAGAAATGAAAGTGAACTTACGCGTACAACATTTGATACTGTAGAATCGTTAAGTGTCTCAGTACCAGGATTGAAACAAAGTAAGGTACGCTTTGAAGCTGTATTACACGATACAATGGTTATTAAAAAAGATGATAAACCTGTATCTGATTTAATATTATTAGAAATAAAACATTATCATTTTGATGATGCTATTTATAACGATGGCTATATTAATAAAGATGAATTAAGTGCAGTAAGTAGATTAGCAGGTAATGATTACGCTGAAATAGGGCGCACATTTACAATAGAAAGACCATAAAGTGAATGGAGTTGACTAGAAGTGAAACATATATTTAAACAAGGTGAACAAGGCAAACCTGTATTTCTTTTATTACACGGAACAGGTGGAGACGAGAGAGATTTACTACCTTTAGCAGAAATGCTTGATCCAAGTTATAATGTGTTAAGTGTAAAAGGTGAAATATCCGAAAATGGTATGGCGCGTTACTTCAAGAGACGTGCAGAAGGCGATTATGACTTAGAAGATTTAGAGTATAGAGGTCAAGAATTATATGACTTTATTAAAGAATCATCAAAAGAATATGAATTTAATTTAGAAGACGTTATACCAGTAGGCTTTTCAAACGGGTCGAATATGGCGATTAACTTAATACTAAGAGAAAGTACACCTTTCCAAAAAGCATTATTATTCGCACCATTATATCCTTTAGACTTACAAGATAATCAAAAAGATTTATCAAACTTTAAAGTATTCCTATCAATGGGTAAACAAGATCCAATCGTTACACAAGAACAAAGTGAACGAGTGATTGAAATATTTAAAGAACGCGGTGCTGAAGTACATGAAACTTGGGTGAACAGTCATGAAATTACACAAGAAGCAGTACTAGCAGCAAAAGAAATATTATAAGGGAGTGGAACAGAAATCTTATTTTGCTAAAAAGATTTCGTAGTCCCACTCGAGCAAGGATGACTAGAATTGAAAAGCTTGATATAAGCATATTTTCAGTCCAGTCAGATACCGCCATATAAAAAAGAGTCCAGGACAATTATTTATGTTCTGGACTCTTTCTTTGTTAATATACAATCTGTTGATTAATTATAATCGTGTTGATTATAATGATATTTAACAAATAAACTTTTCTATGGAAGGAATTAATGAAATGGCTGAAGACCGTCGAGTAAGAAAAAGTAAAGCGGCTATAAAGAAAGCTTTTATACAATTATTAGAAGATAGCCAAATAGAACGTATTACAATACGTCAGATTTCTGATAAAGCCGACATTAATAGAGGTACCTTTTACTTAAATTATGATGATAAATACGCACTCCTTGAAGAAATGGAAGACGAACAAATTGCAGATTTAAAAAAATTAGTCGACATCCGAAAAGTAAATCTTGCTCAAAAAACTGCAGAAGAATTCATTGAAATATTCTCTAATGAAGTTATTAAAAAAGTGATTATACACATTAGCGAAAATATAGAATTTTATCATGCTATTTTAAACTTAGATAGGACTAGTAAAATCGAAGAACGTATTACAGATATGATTCTCTCAAATATTAATTATTTAATTGGAGAAAATAACACAGTTTATGGTGTACCAGACGATTATTACTTAAGATATGTATCAGGTGCTTTAATGTCTATGGTTAAATATTGGGTGCACGACGAAAATCGTGTTTCTATAGAAGAACTTGTACAATATATCGTAACGATTTCAACTAGAGGGCCACTTTCCATTTTGAAACAATTGATAGATTCGAAGAAATAAGTTTATAAAATCTATAAAAATCTCTCCATCAGACTTAAACCTAATGGAGAGATTCTTATTTAATAACAATATATTTATTTATCGATTTCATCGCGTGATTTAATAATTTTATTGATAAAGCCGTAATCATAAGCTTCTTTTGTGCTTAACCAGTAGTCGCGCCCTGTATCTTTTTCGACTCTTTCCATAGGCTGTCCTGTTTCTTTCGCGATTAATTCATTGATTTTTTGACGTGTGCGTATAATTTCTTTAGCTGTAATTTCCATTTCTACAGATTGTCCTTGTACGCCGCCTGATGGTTGGTGAATCATAAATCTTGTGTTTGGTAGGCTATATCTGTTTTCTTTTTTACTAGCTAGATAAATAATTACGCCTGCGCTTACTACCCAACCAGAACCGATAATATTTACTTCTGGTTTCACGAAATTAATCATGTCATGAATATAATAACCTGAATCGACATGACCACCTTGACTGGAAATGAATAAAGTAATTGGTTCATCGCCCATTGCTTCTAGTAATAAAAGTTGGTTACCGACTTCTTTTGCAACTTTATCATTAATTTCACCAGTTATAATGATCGTACGTGTTTCTAATAGTTTTTCAGTTAGTATGTCTTTTTCTTGTTGTTTTTCTTCAGACATGAAATCACTCCTATCATAATATTTAACTTTATTGTGAATGATATATAAGTGCATTTCAAATAATTTGACCTTTATTGACCAAAAGTTTTTTATTATATATCAAATAAATCGTTAAATGCTTCGACCATAGTAGGATGCGTATAAATATTATCTCTTAATCTTGTATAAGGCACATCCATATCCATAGCGAGTTTAAGAACGTTAATAATTTCTTCAGATCCTGTGCCGTACAAACTAGCGCCTAATATTTGTTGTGAATCTACATCAACTACCGCTTTAAATATACCTCTATCATCGTTATTAACTTTGTGACGAGGAATATTTTTAACTTCAATCATACCTTCTTTTACATTGAAGCCTTCTTTTCTAGCTTTACTAGCTGTCATTCCTATACGTCCTAAAGGTGGGTCTAAGAATACTGTATATGGAACATGACCTCTATTTTTAGTTGAACGTTTTTTATTGCCTGAAATTTGATCTTTAACGATTCGATAATCATCTAAAGAAATGTAAGTGAATTGTGGGCCACCTTTAACATCACCAACTGCATAAATGTTATCTACAGCAGTTTCTAATGAAGAATTCACTTTAATTTCACCTTTATCGCCTAGATTAATATCAGTATTTTCTAATGCGAGGTCAGTGTTTGGTATGCGTCCAGTCGCAAGTAGGACAGCATCACCAGAAATATCACCTTGGTTAGTATGAACGACAGGACGATTATCTTCAGTTGAAAAAGCGTGAACTTCCGCTTCATCTATAAATTCTATACCTTGGTTCAACAACTGGTCGTAAATATGAGATGCTACATCTTTATCTTCAGTACCTAATATATGTTTACGATTATGAATCATCGAAACTTTACTACCGAGACTTGAGAAAATCGTCGCAAATTCTAAAGCGATATAACCTGCACCAACGATCACGAGATGTTCTGGTAAATGTCTCAATTCCATAATACCTTTAGAATCATAAATGTTCTCAGTTTGCTCAATTCCTTCTATTTCAGGTATATTTGAGCGACTACCTGTATTTATAATGATATGGTCTGCTTGAATAGATTCAACAATTTCATTTGATTTATTTAACAAATCGACAGTTTCATTATCTTTAAACTGTGCTTTATAAGTATAAACTTTAATATTTTCATCAGAATCTAGATTATCAAAATTTTTCTTATTTAATGCCGATACGACATCTTTTTTACGATTAATTGCTTCAGTGAAGGTGTGATTTTCATTACCTTCATGTAATAACGTTTTAGAAGGTATACATCCGACATTAATGCACGTGCCACCATACATATTTGAATCTTGCTCAACTACAGCAACCTGGTTTCCTTGACCAGCAAAATCTTTAGCAAGCGTCTTACCAGCTTTTCCAAAACCAATCACTAACATGTCATAATGCTTCATAGTATAAAACCTCCATCTCATAATCTCTATAACCAATTATAGTACTTTATAAAAATATTATGAAATTTTTGAATTTAAGGTATTATTTTCTTAATTTCTTATAAGTGCACAAAAGACAAAATTAATTGTGTAAGCGTTTGAACCTATAATGAATATACAACATTCATTAGGAGGAAAAGTCATGGCTCAAAATTGGTTAGAAATAAATGAAAAAGTAATCATCGTAACAGGTGGTACTTCTGGTATCGGTAGACAAATTGTAAATTCATTATTAGAAAATGGTGCAGTTGTATATAATATAGATTTAAAAGACGATCCAATTGATAACGGGAATTATCATTTTATAGAGACTGATGTGACGAATAAAGAAGCTGTTGAAAAGACAGTGAATACGATTTTTGAAGAACAATCTCGCATAGACGTATTAATTAATAATGCTGGCATTAATTTACCAAGATTATTAGTAGATGTTAAAGGCGAAAAGCCAGAGTATGAAATTAATATGAAAGATTTAGATTTAATGTTCGGTGTAAACTTGAAAGGGCCAATTCTATTCAGCCAAGAAGTAAGTAGACATTTTGTGAAACAAAATAAAGGGATTATCGTAAATATTGCTAGTGAAGCTGGCCAAGAAGGATCAGAAGGGCAAAGTATTTATTCTGCTACAAAAGCAGCTTTAATCGGATTTACGAGAAGTTGGGCTAAAGAGCTAGGGAAACATAACATTAAGGTTGTGGCTATAGCACCAGGAATTTTAGAAGAAACTGGTCTAAGAACTAAACAATATGAAGAAGCACTAGCTTATAGTAGAAATACGACAGTAGATAAATTGAATGGTGATTATTCAAAATCTATTCCTTTAGGTAGAGTTGGTAAGTTGTCAGAAGTAGCTGATTTAGTTTGTTATTTAAGCTCAGACAAATCAAGTTATATTACTGGTACAACGATTAATATCTCAGGTGGTAAATCACGAGGATAACTTTAAATAGAGGAAGGAGGGAAAGTATTGATATTAAATAAAAAACATTTATTAATTGTTGAAACGCTTAAAAAGCAAAGTATCTCAATTGATAAACTTTCCCATAAACTTTCTATTTCTCAAAGAACTTTAACGAATTACATTAATCAACTTCAAACTTATTTTGAAGGTTCTATTAGTATATTTAAGCAAAATCAATCGATTTCAATGATAGTAGCAGATGAAAAGAAATTTTTTAATTTACTCAAAGATTTAGAATCTCATATTCATTATCATTTTGATGAATTAGAGGAACGTGAAGAAAACATATTTCATTATTTGCTTTATAACGGCGTTTGTACAATAGATGATATAGCTGAAGATTTATTTCTAAGTAAAAGTGTTGTCAATAATACCATTAATTGTATTAAAACTAAATTAGAACATTATAGAGTTAGCATTAAAGGTACTCAAAATGTTGGTTTACGTATAGAAGGTAATGAACTAGAAGTGAGAAAAGTTTTAATAGAACTGTTCAATAGAAAGTATAGTTCTTACACATTACCAGATTCCATATATGCAATTCTCGATAAGACGAAAACACAATATAACTTAGACCACGCAACGTTTGACCGACTTATCACTGCAACTAAAGTTGTTTTATCAAGAATAGAAAATGATTATAAAATAAGACAAAATGTACAAATCGATGAAAGAGTGTTTGAGTCTGAAGACTTTATAGCTTTAAGCGAAATTAAAGAATATTTAAGTCATCAGTACTCAATAACATTTCCAAATTTAGAAATTTTGCTAATCGTATTTCAAATTATAGGTAGAAGAGCTTCATTGTTAGATGAAATCATTTCAGAAGATGATCAATCTATTTTAAATCGCATTATTCAACAAACGATTGATGATATTGATTTTTATTACACTATCAAAATAGATGAAGAATTATTTAGCACGGATATACAACTTCACATTAAATACCTTATAAATAGGTTGATATTTGATATTAGAATACAAAATGACTTTATTAATGAAGTTGAGTACAGATATCCGTTTGCATATGAGCTTTCTAAAGTGTTAGCTACGAATATTGAAAAAGAAATCAATATTAAAGTGCCTTTAAATGAACTTGGATTTTTATCAATTTATTTCAGTGTCTATTTACAGCAATTAGAACAAAAATTTAAAGAAATTCATTCAGTCGCATTTATAACAAACCAAGGTTTGAGTAGTGCGAAATTAATGAGAGTTCAATTAGAAAAAATATTTGGTAATCAAATAACGATTGATGTAATTAGTGAAAATGAGTTAAATCAATTTCAAATTGATGATTATGACTTAACGGTATCAACCATTAAAACAAATAGATTGTTTAACAGAATAATTTATATAGACAATATATTAGATGAACAAGCGTTAAAACTTAAAATCGAACAATTCATGATTTATAAAGACGTCAGCAATAAAAAGTTGTTTAACAAAAGTATTATAGTATATTTTTTAAGTGAACAAGATGTTTATCAAATTAATGAAAGTATGACGTATGAAGAAGTAATCGCGTATTTATCAAATGAACTGATTAATGAGAATAAAGTTGATCATACTTTTATTTCTAAAATTTTAGAGAGAGAAGAGCATAAATCAACAGTAACAGGATTTCTGGGATTCCCACACACTAGTCACCATTTTCATGGTATTTGGTTGAAATTAGCAATTATTAACCAACCATTGAATGATTGTGAAAAGGTAAAACTAGTTGTGCTCGTTGCGACACCAGAAACTGAAGTGAATGAAGCGGTACTAATCCGATTATATGAAGAGATTTTAGCTATTACGACCAATAGTTATATTATCAATCAGATAAGTAAAGATACGGATTACATAGCGCTTGCACATATATTAAATAAGGAAATGAGGGGTTAGCTATGTTTTTCATCATATTGATTGTCATATTAGCTGTTGGATTTATAATTCAATACTTGCTAGGTTTGCTTCAAATTAAAAATTTCACTAAACACTATACGGAATTGCGAGAAAATGGTCGCGTTGCTATTGGAAGAAGACCAGCTATATTTAAATCGGGAACGTTGGTACTTCTTCAAATTAATAACCGTAATGAAATAGAAGAGGCACGCTATATGCAAGGTGTCACAGTATTTTCTAAATTCAAGAAATTAAAAGGTTTAGAAGGATATAAGATTCAGAAATTAAGAGATACAGATTTAAAAAAGTATAACAAATTATTAATAAAAGCTATTTTAGACGCTCAACACACATTTAATGTTATTCAATCTGGAGGAGAAATTGAAAAGATACCTTCTCCAATGATGAAAGCAGTTAAAAAAATTAATGGAATGTTTAAAAAAGAAGGGAGTAAATCAACATGGACTTCATAGTTAAGTTAGCAGAAGGTTTTATCAATTTATTTCAAACAGGCGCAGATACATTTATAGACTGGATGACAACAATTGTACCTTTAGTACTAATGTTATTAATTGCGATGAACACATTAATCCAATTAATAGGTGAAAAAAGAATAAATATAATCGCACAAAAATCATCTAAAAACCCATTTTTAAGATATTTAGTATTACCGTTTTTAGGTTCATTTATGTTAGCAAATCCGATGGTCCACTCTCTAGGAAGATTTATGCCAGAGAAGTATAAACCAAGTTATTTTGCATCAGCAGCTCAGTTCGCACATACGAGTAACGGTCTGTTTCCGCACATTAACCCAGCAGAATTATTTATATTCTTAGGTATCGCAAATGGGGTTCAACAATTAGGATTACCGATGACAGATTTAGCAGTAAGATATTTACTTGTTGGTTTAGTTATGAACTTTATTGGTGGATGGGTTACTGACTTTACAACTAGTTACGTAGAAAAACAACAAAAAGTAAAATTAAGTACAGAAGTTAAATTAGAAGGATGAGGTGAGCAACATGAGTAAAAAAGCTAGAATTGTTAAAGGTTCAGGTGGCTTTGGTGGCCCTTTAGAAATTGGAATAGAAGGCAAGAAAGACAAAGTTATGTATGTTACAGGTGGTCACAGACCTGAAATAGTAGATAAAATTTGTGAAATTACTGGTGGCTCACCTGTTAACGGTTTCGAAACATCAGTACCTGAAGATGAAATTATGGTTGCTGTTATAGATTGCGGTGGTACTTTGAGATGTGGTATTTACCCTCAAAAAGGTATCCCGACTGTAAACATTATGGCAACAGGTAAAAGTGGTCCTTTGAGACAACATATTACAGAAGATATTTATGTTTCAAATGTGGATGTAGAGCAAGTAAGCGTAGCAGGAGAAAGTAGATCTAATGAAACAACAGCGGAATCAACTGCGTCAACTGAAGAAACAAAAAGTAATGAAACAGCTTCATATTCTAAAGATAAAAAAATCATGGAAACAAGAGCAGAACAGGAAAATAAATCTATATTAACGAAAATTGGTCTAGCAGCAGGTAAAGTTATTAATACTTTCTACCAAGCTGCACGTGATGCAGTAGATACAATGTTGCATACAATCTTACCATTCATGGGATTTGTAGCATTATTGATCGGTATTATTCAAGGATCTGGAATTGGAGATGTATTTGCTAAGGTTATGTCACCATTAGCAGGTAACATTTGGGGTCTTCTTATAATTGGGTTTATATGCTCACTTCCATTTTTAAGTCCATTGTTAGGACCTGGTGGCGTAATTGGACAAGTATTAGGTACTTTAATTGGTGTAGAAATTGGTAAAGGGAATATACCGCCAAACTTAGCATTACCGGCATTATTTGCAATCAATACTCAAAATGCTGCTGACTTTATTCCAGTAGGGCTAGGATTAGCAGAAGCAGAAACGAAAACAATCGAAGTCGGTGTGCCATCCGTACTGTATTCACGCTTCTTAAACGGTGTACCACGGGTATTTGTAGCATGGCTGGCAAGCTTTGGATTATATAAATAAATAAAAAGGAGTGCATAAATAATGTACAAGACAGAAATAAAGCGTATAGGAAAAGATGCATCAGCATTCGAAGCTGAAAAGATGGTTATATTATTTGGTGATAATGCACCTGATGAGTTAGTCGATTTTTGTTATATAATCGATATAAATGAGATAGACGGAGAAATAACTGAATCACAAACGCTATTTTTAGATGATAATGAATATAAAATTACAAAAGTAGGCTCTGCTGTTAATAAAAACTTAAATGATTTAGGTCATATTACTTTAAAGTTTGATGGGAGCACAGAAGCTGAACAATCTGGAACATTATATTTAGAAGATAAGCCTCTTGCTAATATAGAAGAAGGTACAAAAATAGAAATTAAATAGTTTTATAAAATTTATCCCTTTAAAAGTTAAGTAAAATTTATCCCTTTAAAAGTTAAGTAAAATTTAACTTTTAAAGGGACTTTTTTATGTTCAAAGAAGATGATTTTAGGGTTTGATTTATTCCTTTCATCATACAAATTTTAGGAAAGATAACATTTGTTTACTATATAAATAAAGTAACTTTCTATAGAAAATCAATGCGAATTTTAAGAAAATTAATATAATTTTACACCATTGGTCGACCAGTTTCAATCGGTATAAGTTATAACGTTTGTGGCGGTTTTCACAATTTACGACAAGGTATATAAGTGTAATATTACAGTTGTGTTAATTTGTCGATATGCTAAGATACATAACTATATCGAAAGGGTGTTTAATCAAACATGAAATTTAACAAAAACAAAATTAATGTTGTTGATATGAAACAAACTAAGAAAAGTGTTTACGCAACAGGTATAGGTAATGCTATGGAATGGTTTGACTTCGGTCTATATTCTTATTTAGCAATTATTATTAGCCAAAACTTTTTTACTGGCGTACAGAACGATGAATTAAAATTAGTATTTACATTCGCAACGTTTGCGATTGCATTTTTAATGAGACCGTTAGGCGGTGTTATATTTGGTAGAATTGGTGATCGTCTTGGTCGTAAGACAGTATTGACGACAACTATTATATTAATGGCCGCTTCAACTTTATTAATCGGTCTTTTACCTACATATGATCAAATTGGTATATGGGCTCCTATTCTTTTGTTAATTGCTAGAATTATTCAAGGGTTTTCAACGGGTGGAGAATATGCCGGCGCAATGGTATATATTGCTGAATTATCTCCTGATAACAGAAGAAGTGTACTAGGCAGTGGATTAGAAATTGGAACTTTAGCAGGTTACATACTTGCTTCTTTATTAGCGAGTGGTATGTTTATTGCTTTATCTGATGCACAAATGCTAGCGTGGGGCTGGAGAATTCCATTTATTCTTGGCGCACCACTTGGATTAATTGGTCTTTATTTAAGAAGACATTTAGACGAAACACCTATATTTGAAAATGAAATCGAAGAAAATGAAGAAGAACCTGAATCATTTGTATCGATTATTAAAAATCATAAAAAAGATATTATCTTATGCTTTATTACAGTGGCATTCTTTAATATCACGAACTACATGTTACTTTCATACATGCCATCATATTTAGACGAAGTTATTGGCATCTCAACGACTGTAAGTACAATTCTCATTACGAGTGTTATGGTTGTAATGGTTCCACTAGCATTCTTATTCGGACGTCTAAGTGACAAGATTGGTAATAAGAAAGTTGTCTTATTCGGTTCATTTGGGTTAACTGCATTTTCATTACTAGCCTTTTACTTTATGGGCATGAATCAGTTAATGTTTGTATCGTTTGGTATTTTAATACTTGGATTCTTCCTTTCAACTTATGAAGGTTCTATGCCAAGTTTATTACCGAGTATTTTCTTTACAGACGTACGTTACCGCACACTAGCAGTTACATTTAACGTATCAGTATCAATATTTGGTGGTACAACACCATTAGTATCAACATGGTTAGTGCACGTTACTCAAAACCCACTAGCACCAGCATATTACTTAACAGCTGTCAGCCTTATCGGTTTCATAACGATTCTTGTATTATTTGAAACAACTTCAGGAAAAGCTTTAAAAGGCTCATATCCTACTGTATCAAATGAAAAAGAATTTAATCACGTTGTTAAAAATGCTGAAGAAGCATTATGGTGGAAAGAACAAGAATTACAAATAAAAGAGAAATAAGGACTGAGACATATCCTTTTCTTATAAATAATCTCCTAATCCGTTGTATATTCAGCAGCGGGTTAGGAGATTTTTTTATGATTTTTATACTTTATTTTCAATTGTTTGTATCGTCACGTCTAACCCGAAGTATTTTTGCAAGATGGATTTGTAATTTTGTGGTGTTACTGGTGATTGTTCTTTACCATCAGCTTTAGTTATCGTTAGTTGATCTTGTGACATTGTAACGCGACCATAGGTTTTAGCCATTGTGATGAGCAATGTTTGTACGAATATAGATTCTGGGTTATGCTCATTAAATTCTAAATGTTCTACAAAATATGACCATGGTCTGGATATATTTTTAGCTTTATATGAAGTTCTCCAAGAATTATCGTCTTGTAGTTTTTGAACAAGGATTTCTTCGTTTTCTCCGTAGATTGCGCGATAGCTACCTGATACAGTAGTGACAGTCATATTTTCAGATTCATAGTGAACGGGTAACGCATTAATAGGTAAGTCTCCAAATCCCACGTCAGCTATATATGGTCTATCTAATTGCACGATAGTTGTCATGTGTGAACCATCGTTACTCCATCCATCATCAGGTGTGTGTATAGTAGCGGATGCGCAAGTAATACTAAAACCTTTTTGTTCTAAGTAAAACTGAAATATAGTGTTCATTTCATAACAAAATCCTCCACGATGATTTATAACAATCTTTTCATATAAGTCATCGATATTAACGGAAATAGGTTGTTGATTTTGTACGCTAATATTTTCGAAAGGAACAGTGTACATAAAGCGTGTTATATAATGATTTAAAGTTTCTAAATTAATTTGATTATAATTTTTAGAATCTATTTTTAAATATTCTTCAAACTTTTGAATATCCATTTATATGCCTCCAATAATTATTATTAATTCTATTATAAAGGATAGTTTACATTTATATGTTAATATAAGATTGAAGTTAAAGGGTATACAATAGAAAGTAAGGTAATAAGTATGAAAATTGGTGCGATTTCTGACTTGCATATCGATCGAAGTAATCATTATTTTCCGAAAGATTTTGAAGATGTTTTAATTGATGAAGTGAAGCGATTGAAACTAGATATGTTACTCATAGCAGGCGATATTTCTAACCATTATCAACAAACAATGCCATTTATACAAAATGTTAAACATCAAACAAATATAGAAGTGTTATTTATTCCTGGCAATCATGATTATTGGAAAAATGAAGCGGAAGAAAAGACTTCTTATGAAATATTTGAGTATTATAAATCACAACCAGAAAGTATAATTGCAGACCCATATATAATCAATGATGAATGGGCGATTGTAGGTCATAGCGGTTGGTATGATTACAGCTTTGCTGATAGTGAAAAATTTAGCCTAGAGCGTTTAGAAAGAAGGAAATATTACGGATCTACTTGGCTAGATAAAGAAAGAATAGATTGGGGTAAGTCTGATCTAGAAATGTCTAAACTAGCAGCAGATTCAGTAAGACGAGATTTAGAAAAAGTTAAAGACAAAAATATTATTTTGATGACGCACATCGTCACACACAAACAATTTGCTGTACCTATGCCACATAGAATATTTGATTATTTTAATGCGTTTATAGGAACATCAGATTTTGATTTATTTTATGAGAAGTATCCGATAAAATATAGCATAATGGGACACGTACATTTTCGTAATAATATAGAAGAAAAAGGTGTCAATTTTATTTGTCCATGCTTAGGGTATCAGAGAGAATGGCGTTCTAAAGATTTAAAACAAGAAATACAAAATACAATTCAAATTATTGAAATTTAGAAAGCAAGTCGCTTAGCAAATAAGACGATATTTGTTCAAAATAGGTGATAAAGTGAAAAAATTTATTTCAATTTTCGTTGTAAGTGGGCTGGTACATACATTATTCTCGTTGTATTGGGCATTTGGAGGAACAGCTGGATTATTATCAGTCGGTTCTTGGGTTTTTACATTTAATGCACAGTGGGGAATATGGATGAACCTCATGTTAATTGTGGTCGGTTTATTTAAAGGAATAGCAACATTAGCACCTTTGTATTTAATGAAAACATATAATAAAATTTTATTTTATATATCATGTATAGGTTCAGTATTTTTAATGATATATGGGGGTTTAAATACAGTTGTAGGATGGTTAAAGTTGTTGCAAGTTATCCAGTATCATGATTTTTATACTACATTTGGCCAAGCGATGGTGTGGGACCCTCTATTTTTATTGTGGGGTATAGGACTATTCGGATTCTTAATGAAAATAAAAAAACAAAACACAAAGCAAAAATTAATCTAAATAAATAGTGGAGTCTGGATTTGAATCCTTGCTCATAATTAAGAGACTGAGGCAGTTAAATTGTCTCAGTTTTTTGTTTTAGTAAATATGGTATAAAGTTACGAATGTTGCAAGACGAGGTCCACGTGCAACATAATACCCTCGAATGTTGCAAGACGAGGAGCACGTGCAACATAGTACCCTCGAATGTTGCAAGACGGGGAGCACGTGCAACATAGTACCCTCGAATGTTGCAAGACAAGGTGCACGTGCAACATAGTACTCTCGAGTGTTGCAAGAGAAGATGCACGTGCAACATAAGTCAGCTCCTAGAAGAAGGTAGAGGAGGTGAACAAAGCTGGATATAAGCTTATTTCCAATCTAGACAGCTACTGCCAACACAATGAAAGAGTCCGAGACAAGTATTTGTCCGGACTCTTCTTAATACTTATTTTACTGAATTTCTTACAATATCTATCGTGTTCATCCATATAATGTGACCGAGTAATTCTGATAAATGTTCTTCAGCAGGTAAGTCTTCTTTTGCTGGTGTTAAGTTTAATTTTGGTAATACAAATTCATGAAATATAACATGGACACCTACACCAAATAATATACCTTTGCCGAAAGTAATTTTGCTACATTTTTCAGCTATTAAACCATATAGTAATGCGTTTCCAACAGAGAAACCATAGTGAATGCCCATTACAGGGATAGGTATTTCATTCTCATTATAAGTGACGGTGAAATTTTGTACGTTTTCTGGAACATTAAATTGTTTCATCATTTTTACAGGTGGTGGTTCTTCTTCACGTTCGGGAGTACGAGGAGGGAGTAGCGATCCCCAGCCCATTTTCACAGCTCCAGCGAGTAATCCACCAACGACTCCTGTTGCTAATACACGTTTACAAGAAATATTACTCATTTCTTTCACCTCTTTTAAATCGACTATTCTTTGTATACCCGGAAACATCATAACTTAAAAGCAGTCTGCCGACAGTCTAACAATCTAGAAAAATACTATGTTAAAATAGAAATAAATCTAAAAATAAAGGTGACTAACATTGAAAATTCTAGATAAATCAATGACTAAAAGGATTATGATCTTTTTTTGTATATCAATAAGTCTTATGCTAATATCAGGAATTATTACATATATTGTGAATCCTAATATCGAAATAATAAAAAATATACAAGGTTTACCTGAGGATAAACAACGGGCAGAAGGATTAGAGAAAGTTTGGCAATATATTATAAATAATGGGTTTAAAGTGCCATTACAAATGTTAATATTATCAATTATTCCTATACCATTCTTATATTCAGCAAACTTAATATCAACATCCATATTAACTGGATTTGTCTTTACATTATTAATAAGGGTCGACTTACATTTAGGATTAATAGGTGTAGGGTCGTCAATTCCTCATACAGTATTAGAGCTGTTAAGTTACGCAGTATTTGCGGCGGCATTATATTTACTTAATAAATCAATTATTAGAATGATAAGTAATTTATTTCGCAAAAACAAAAAGACAAAAATATCTTTTTTAAAAAGTATCGTCACAGTAGCTAAAGTATACATATTATTAGTACTACCACTTAGTATTATCGTTGCATTTTTAGAAACATATTTTACGAACTTTTTAATGGATTTATTAAAGTAGTAGAAAAACTGCTCCCCAATAAAAACTTATTAATGGAGAGCAGTTTTTTAATTTTATTTATAAGCTTTCTCAATATCATCTAATTGTTTAATTGTAGAATTGATACCGCCGGCACCGAAGAACCATGTGTTAGCATCAAACTCTAAAATGTCGTTATTTTTAATTGCGTTTACATTTTTGATAACTGGATTTTTTAATTCTTGTGGTATGCCTTTAGTTTCTTTATCTGTTCTATTTATATAGAAGATTTTATCTGGGTTTTTCTTAGCTATGTATTCATACGAAACGACTTGACCGCTTGAGTTGGCTGGCATTTTTGAATCGATATGTTTAATTCCTAAATCTCCATTTAAAAATCCACCGTATCTACCAGTTGAGCCGTAAGTTTTAATACCTTTATTATCTACATTTGTGAACATAACTTTGTCGTCATTGATGACTTCTTTTACTGATGAAACTTTTTTATCGAGCTTTTTGATAAGTGATTGAGTTTCTGATTCTTTATCAAATATTTTTCCAATGTTCGTAGCATTTTCTTTAATAGAATCTATATATTGATCATCATCAGGACTTACATACAACACTTTAGCGTTTGGTGCAGCTTTCTTAAATTCTTCTAAGTTTTTAGTATATGCTTGTCTAAATGAAATCAAAATTAAATCAGGATCTTTTTCTGCAATTTTTTCGAAATTAGGTCTTCCAGGATTGCCTAAATTTGTATACTTTTTATCTTTAAATTTTGATAAATAGTCTGGTAAAAAGCTACCGTTTTCTCCTTTAGGTATTGCTGTGATATGGTCTTCTAAGTTTAAATCTTGCATAATGTCTAGTGCTCCATAGTCCATAACAATTACATTCTTAGGATTTTTAGGAATTGTCACAGTTTCAGTCTTTTTCTTACCTCGATTGTGATCTTGGTTCTTTTCTTTATATTCAAATGTTTTCTTGATTGTTACTGTTTCTTTCTCACTTTTTGCTGCTTTATTGTCATTATTACTACATGCAGTTAATAGTAAAAGTGCACAAACGACAAGAGTTATGTATTTTCTCATATTTCGTTCTCCTTCATTTCTAATTGATAACACTTCTCAATTATACAAAATATTAAAGAAATAACAACTGCAAATAATAAATAAAAAACTTGTAGAATAATCAATTCGAACGTAAGTATTACGTCGATTTTCATCTACAAGTTTAATTATATTACTTAATGAGATTATATTTACCGTTATAAAGCTGTAATTCCACCGTCGATTACAAACTCAGATCCTGTGGAATAACTTGATTCGTCTGAAGCAAGGAAGACAATCATATTTGAAACTTCTTCAGTTTGAGCAACTCGTCTCATTGGAATCGTCTTTTTGAATTGTTCTACTTGTTCTTTAACTTCTTCTAGTTCTAACATCGGCGTCTGAATAACACCTGGATGTACTGAATTTACTCGGATGTTATGAGGTGATAAATCTCTTGATGCTGCTTTTGTCATACCTCTTACTGCGAATTTAGTATCTGTGTAACCTATTGCGCCGCCAACTAATCCATTCATAGATGAAATATTGATAATTGAACCTTCTTTTTGAGCTTTCATAATTGGAGCTACAGTTTTCATGCCTAAAAATACAGATACTTGATTAATATTAACGATTTTCATGTAAGAATCCAAAGTTAATTCTTCTAGCGATGTATTAGTCGTAATACCAGCGTTATTCACTAACACATCAATGCGTCCCCATTTATCAACCACTGTATCTATTACGTTTTTCCAGTCATCTTCGTTGGAAACATCATGTCGAATAAATATAGCATTTTCTCCTAATTCTTGTGCAACATTATTCCCAAGTTCTTCATTGATATCAGTAATAACAACTTTTCCACCTTCACTTAAAACTTTCTCAGCATGCGTTTTACCCATGCCTTGTGCCGCACCTGTAATAACTACTACTTTGTTTTCTAATCTTTTCATTTTTTCTTCCACTCCTTAATTGGTTTACCGGTAAACCTTTTACTGGTATACTATCACTATAATTTGATTAAAGAAAGGAATATGTATGGAAAATAACAATTTTTTTGAACTTATTCATAATGCTGAATTATTTAACGATGCTACAATGACGCTCTTTATGAAAAAATTTGAGCTGAACGTTAACATCTCTCAAATTTTAGCGTTATCAAAATTAAAAGAAGAGGGTCCTCAACGACCATCATATCTTGCACAATCTTTAGGTTATACCTCTGGAGCAATTACAAAATTAACAAATAACCTATTAAGAGAAGGATATATTTTAAGAGAACATCAAGAAGATGATCGTCGAGTGATTTTAATTACGATTACAGAGAAAGGAATAGAAGTGCTTGATGAAGCTCAAAATCAGGGACAAAATATGAGGAATGAAGTTTATTCTGTCTTAAATAATGATGAAGTTTCACAATTATTAAATATTCAAAGAAAACTATATGAACGAGTAAAACAACTAAATAAAGACGACAAATAAAATTATTGGAGTGTACTAAATGCATAAAAGAAAGATACATTTTGCTTGGTTAATATTAATTGGACTCTGTGTTGCTGTAGGGTTAGGGAAATCAGCACTGAATAATTCATCTGGTTTATTCTTATCTCCTGTAGCTAAAGATTTAGATGTAGGTATGGGAAGTTTAACGATTTATTTAAGTATTTCTTCAATAGTTACATTATTATTCCTTCCGTTTGGAGGAAAGATATTATCTAAATATAGTGCGCGTATCGTGTTATTTATTGCAATTATTCTACAAGCAGGCTCGTTCGCTTTATTCGGAGTAATGAATTCTGTATGGGGCTGGTACGTACTGTCTATTCCTCTTGCTATCGGGGGCGTCTTTATTACAGTAATAGGTGGTCCTATTTTAATTGAAAGATGGTTTAGCAAAGGAAAAGGACTTGCTCTTGGTATTTTATCAGCCATTGGTGGATTACTCGGTGTCTTCGCACAACCTATAGTAGGTGCTTTAATTAGCCAGTTCGGTTGGAGAACGGCATACTTAATTACTGGTTTAGGGGTAATGATTATTGTTGCACCTATCATTCTGTTATTAATTCGTAATTTCCCTAAAGATAAAAATACGAAAGCTTATGGCGATTTAAGTGATGACAGTAACGAAAATGAACAACAACAAGTGGTAGAAGGTATTGATTACAGTATTGCTAAAAAAACACCAGCTTTCTTCTTGTTGGGACTATTTTTCTTTATTATTACTGCAATTTCAAGTTTTACTATGCATGTCCCAACATATCTCGTTAACCATGGTCAAAAAGTTAGTGTTGCAGGTGCAATGATGTCTGCACTTATGGCAGGTGTCTTTGTTGGATCGCTTATTTTTGGTTATTTAACAGACAAAATTGGTGCTAAAAAAGTTGGGCTACTAGCTATGACATTAGGCTTGTTAGCAAGTGTGTTATTAATTAGCCTTCCTGATTTAGTAGTTGTAGTGACAATTGCATTATTCCTATTCGGCATGTTTACCGCTTCAATTGGAACGATAGCGCCTGCTATGGCTTCATCGCTATTTGGAAGTAAAGATTACAGTCAAATTTATTCATCTTCATCAATCGGTTTGGCGTTAGCATCTATTGTTGCTTTACCAGCTTATGGATTTATATATGATATATCAGGCAGTTACACTTTAGGCCTAATCATTATCATTATATTGTTTATTGTTAATATTATTTCTATTATTTTAGCTTTCAAAAATAAAGAAGTACTAGTTGAAAAAGGATATTGGAATTCTAAATAGAAGGGTGATTTATATGACTAAATTAGATAATAAAATTGCAATTGTAACAGGTGGAGCAGGTGGCATAGGCTCTGGTATTGTACGTGCTTATGTTAAAGAAAATGCAAAGGTTGTTATTGCGGACATTGCTGAAGAAAAAGGACGAGCATTAAGCGAAGAATTAAATAATCAAGGTTATGAAACTTTATTTATTAAAATAGATTTAAGTGATAAAGCATCATTAAAAGCGTGTGTAGATCTTACAATTCAAACATATGGTCAAATTGATATATTAGTAAATAATGCACATGCATCAAGAATGAGCAGCTTTTTAGATATTACAGAAGAAGATTTAGAGCTATCTTTAAATACAGGATTTTATGCGTCATTCTATTTATGTCAAATGGTGATACCTCATTTAAAAGAAACAAAAGGGAATATCATCAACTTCGGTTCAGGAGCAGCTGTTAAAGGAGATAAAAATCAAGGTGCTTATGTTGTAGCTAAAGAAGCTATTAGAGGTATGACGCGTGTTATTGCAAATGAATTTGGAGAATTTGGAATTAATGCGAATATCATTTCTCCTATTGCATACTCTGAAGGCGTTGATCAATGGAGAAAAGAAAATCCAGAATATTATAACCAAGTCGTTAAAGGTATCCCGTTACAAAAATTTGGAGATGTAGAAAATGATATTGGACCAGTAGCAGTATTTTTAGCTAGTAGTGATTCTCAATACGTTACAGGACAAACAGTTATGGTAGACGGCGGCAGTATTAAATTATATTAAAAATATAGAGATAGAGGGATAAATGATGGAAAACTTAATGACAAATAAAGTCGGAATTGTAGCTGGTGCTGGAGACGGTATTGGTAGAGCAAGCGCGTTAGCCTTTGCGAAAGCTGGTGCTACTGTAGTCGTTTCGGATATTTCTGAAGAGGGTGGAAATGAAACGGTTAGATTAATTAAAGAACAAGGTGGAACAGCTCAATTTATTAAATGTAATGTTGCTGAAGAAGAAGATGTTAAAAACTTAGTAAACGAAACTGTTGAACAATTTGGTCGATTAGATTGGGCACACAATAATGCTGGAATTGGTGCACCAACAGCTCCAGTAACAGAAATTAAAACAGAACAATGGCAACGTGCGATAGATGTTACGTTGACTGGTACATTTTTATGTTTAAAATATGAAATACCTGCTATGCTTGAGTCTGGTGGAGGAGCTATCGTCAATACAGCTTCTACTGGAGGTTTAGTCGGTACACCTGGTTTATCACCATACATCTCAGCTAAACACGGTGTGAACGGATTAACTAAAAGTGCTGCTTTAGAATTTGGTAAGCAAAATATACGTATTAATTCAATTTGCCCAGGTATGACAAGAACTTCGGCAGTTGAAACTTGGAGTAAAAATGCTGAAGAACAAGCGAAAGCATTTGAAGCGGGTATTCCAATGGGACGCATGGGCGTACCAAATGAACAAGCAAACGCGGCTGTCTGGTTATGTTCAGAACAATCTTCATTTATTACCGGTGTTAATCTTCCAGTAGACGGCGGAGAAACTGCAGAATAAATAATAATAAAAGGTGTTGTAGATGAAAAAACTTTATTTTACTACGTTAATAGCGTTATTGTTATTAGCTTCATGTAGTACTTCAGAAAGCAATGATAAGAGTGAACAAGAGAATCAAGATTCTAATAAAGAAGAAAAAGTAAGTAAGACAGATTCTAAATCTGAAGAAAAGTCTGAAGAAAAGTCAGAAGAAAAAGAAGAACCTAAACAACAAGAAAACGTTGTATATGGAGACCTTACTTTAAGTGATCATAAAGAACAAGGTGCTTATTATGACGAAGAAACACAAACAAAATATATTTTGGGTGAAGGCAATACTATTATAAAAGTTATCAACAAATCAAATGATGACGTATCGCCAGAAGAATTTATGCAGAAAGATGCTAAAAAAGTCGATGAATTTTCTGATGGTGTTTATAAATACTATTCAAAATCTACTGATAAATATTATAAAGTGATTGAAAAGAAAAATCCTAACAAAAACATTTTGATTGTAACGAAATATGATTAATATTTAAATAAACAAGAGCCCGGGCTAAGCCCAGGCTCTTATTTTATATAGTTAAACCTTATGTCGTTAATTCATAACTCTCGGCAATTAAATCTTTAATGTCATTAATTGTATTTATCTCTTTCAAATTAATCGTAATCCAATTAGATTTATCCATGTGATAAGCACGATAAAATCCTTCTTTTTTTCTTAAAGGGCCTATAAATTCTTTTCTAACTTTAAGATTAATAACATCAATATGTTCATCAGTATTTAAACCGATTTTATCAGAAGTAATATCCATAACTAGCCCGAACCATTTTTTATTATCTTTATGTCTCAAAGCAGCATAATTAGAATACTTTTCCCAAGGGTAATCTGACTTTATATTATATTTATCCTTAAGAAAATCAAAAATTTCTTCACGTGTTATCATCCAATCACCTTCTCCTTATATATCAGTTTACCCTAGAGGGATATTTGGTAATCGGTAAACAATTAAAATATCTATTCATTTCAATTGATAATCATTATCATTTAAGGTATATTGAGTAGATAGATATAAATGAACAGGAGGATATATTAATGCAGATATATTGGACTAAAATAAATAAAATTATAGATGAAACATCTGAAATTAAGACTTATTTGCTGGATTGTCCAGAAGGGTTTACTTGGGAAGAAGGCGCGCATACGCACTTTGGTTTGAAAGGATTCAATGAAGGTGAAAAACCAAATAAGAGTTTGGTAAGACATATGTCCATATCCACTGTACCTAATGAGAATACAATCGGGATTACTACGAGAATACGAGAGCAATGCTCTGAGTTCAAACAAATTTTAAGAAATTTAGATGTTGGCCATGAAGTAGCGATTTTTAAAACGCATTCTAACGTTCCATTAAAGAGAGAAAATAAAAATGTCTACTTATTATCTTCAGGAGTAGGGTTAGCAACGTTTAGACCATTAGTACTTAAGTATTTAGAAGATAATGAAGGCGTTCATAAAATACATTCTATAAACGTTGATTCATCTTCAGAATTTTTATTCAATGATATATTTAATTCTGTTCCAGATAAAAAATTCACCTCAAAATTTGTGGATAGCAGACAAGCGTACTATGAAGAAGTGAATAGTATTAAACCAGAAGAGAATGACCTATTTTATATTGTAGGTAGTGATGAGTTCGTAGCTCAAAACATTAAAAACTTAATTGAATTAGGCGTTGATGCTTCACAAATTGTAATTGATAAGCATGAAAGACAACGTTTAGAGTTTTTAGCTGTATAAAAATTTTGTCATGAGGTTATTTATAAATGAATGTAGAAAAGTTATCTAAAAAGTTCTTGTTTTATGGTGTTTCTATTATAGTGCTCTTCTTTATATGGGGCTTAATTAATATATTATTTCTTGAAGAATCTTTTTCTATTCCTGTAATAATTGGATGTGTAATTGGAATTATTTTAATAATAACCGGTAATGTCGTTAAACGTGTTAAATGACTATATAAATTTAATAATAAAAAGAGCCTTATATTTAAGGCTCTTTTTATTATTGATCTTTAAAAACTTACTTTACAGCATAACCTTGCTCGTTAAGGTAACTCAACATATTCGGTTGAATAC
>X23_Garden_Dormouse__coassemble_17_pt1 | contig 28028 bp, 29 predicted proteins | sample X23_Garden_Dormouse__metabat2_low_PE_002 | metagenome-assembled genome bin X23_Garden_Dormouse | reverse complement strand
TTTCATTAATAAAACCTCTTTATTCTTTTTTTAAAATAACTACATCATTTTAACATATTTTTATAATACTCAATAGAAAAAAATTACAATTGTATATTAAAATATTGTAAATTTAAAGCTATTATGAGAGATTAATATAGGGAAATATTGTAAAATGATGATGAGATAATAAATTGAGATAATGAGGTTTTAAAATGAAGACAGAGAATTCGTTGTTTTATTTACTGAAAAAAGTAGATTGGCCAAAGAAAATGGTCGTTACCGCCATGATTCTATCTATTTTAGGCAGTTTGAGTGGATTGTTAGTTCCATTATTTACGGGACAACTAGTAGATACATTCAATGCTGAAAATTTAGATTTAAGAATGGTATGGTTATTTATAGTTATTTTTCTAGCTAATGCTATTTTAAGTGGTTTTGGTACATACTTATTGAGTAAAATCGGTGAGAAAACGATTTATTCAATACGAGAAAAATTGTGGAGACATTTAATAAAACTGAACATGAGATTTTTTGATAAAAATGAAAGTGGTCAACTCATGAGTAGAATTACTGACGATACAAATGTCATCAATTTATTCATTTCAGAAAAAGCGCCAAGTGTTTTACCTTCACTGTTAACGTTGATTGGTTCTGTAGCTATGTTGTTTATTTTAGATTGGCAAATGACACTTATAACATTTATCATATTGCCATTATTTATCGCTATTATGATTCCTCTTGGAAAAAGTATGGGTAAGATTTCTAAAGCGACACAAACAGAAATTGCGAATTTTAGTGGTTTGTTGGGCAGAGTGCTCACAGAAATGAGATTAGTAAAAGTTACTACCTCTGAGGAAAAAGAGTTAGAAAAGACAAAAACAACATTATTAGATATCTATAAATTAGGATTAAAAGAAGCTAAAATAAGAGCTATTATATCACCGTTATCAGGAATTATTATGATGTTAACGGTGGCTATTATATTAGGTTTTGGTGGAATTCGAGTTTCAAGTGGTGCAATCACAGCTGGTACATTAGTTGCTATGATATTCTATGTTATTCAATTATCAGCTCCTATATTAAACTTTTCCATGTTTATAACAGACTATAAGAAAGCAGTAGGAGCGAGCGAAAGAATATATGAAATTTATCAAGAACCGACAGAGCCAATAGGCGATGAAAACAATTATTTACCTCATGAAAAAAATGACATATTATTTGAAAATGTTACATTTAGCTATGAGAAAGATGAAGAAGTTATAAAAGATTTATCCTTAACAATTCGTTCAGGAGAAGTAACAGCAATTGTAGGTCCTTCTGGATCAGGTAAAAGTACATTATTTAGCTTGTTAGAACGATTTTATCCTGTAGATAAAGGTGTTATCAAATATGGTAATGAATTAATTGAAGATATACCTTTAAGATTTTGGAGACAAAAAATTGGATACGTTATGCAATCTAACGCAATGATGTCAGGAACAATTAGAGATAATTTAACATATGGTATAAATGAGACTGTAAGTGATGAAACTTTAATTCATAACACAAAAATGGCCAACTGTTATGATTTTATTATGAAATTTCCTCAAGGATTTGAAACTGAAATTGGGGAAAGAGGTACAAAATTATCAGGTGGTCAAAGACAGAGAATTGATATTGCGAGAAGTTTTATTAAAAATCCAGACATCTTGTTACTAGATGAAGCGACAGCTAATTTAGATAGTGAAAGTGAGTACTATATTCAACAGGCTTTAAATGAGTTAATGAAAGACCGTACTACTGTCGTAATAGCACATAGACTTGCAACTATTAAAAAAGCTGATCAAATTATCTTTTTAGATAACGGAGAAGTGACAGGTAAAGGAACTCATGGAGAACTTATTAAAAACCATGAAAAATATAGACATTTTGTGAAGACGCAAAGTTTAGTAGAATAAAATTATAAATTATAAAAAATGTTCTTTAAAGTTGACGAAAATAACTTTAAAGAACATTTTTTTATGTAAACGCAAACATTATTGTTAAATAAGGAGTTATAAAAATTAATGAAAACAGGCGTAAAAATTTATGTGAAAATATTCACAAAAACACTTGACCACAGTGATACCAAGTGCTATATTTACATTGTGAAAAGAATCACAAAAAGAAAGATGCGCATCTTAAAATAAATAAAATAGAAAGAAGATGTCTAATGTGTTAATAAATAATATTAATCCCTTTGACAATATTGCATTATCAGCAATTGTGGCAAGCATACCTATTATATTATTTTTATTATGTTTAACAGTTTTTAAAATGAAAGGTATTTATGCTTCTATTACAACGCTCATCGTAACGATAATAATAGCTTTAGTAGTTTTTGAATTACCAAAAATTGTTGCCTTAGGGGGAATTATAGAAGGTTTCTTCCAAGGTATTCTACCAATAGGTTACATCGTGGTTATGGCAGTATGGTTATATAAAGTTTCAAATGGAACAGGGCAATTCAGTATTATTCAAGATAGTATAGCAGGTATATCTCAAGACCAACGTATACAGTTGTTATTAATAGGTTTTAGTTTCAATGCATTTTTAGAAGGTGCAGCTGGATTTGGTGTACCTATAGCAATTTGTAGTGTGTTGCTTATACAACTTGGTTTCAGACCGTTACAAGCTGCAATGTTATGTTTAATCGCTAATGGAGCAGCCGGAGCATTTGGTGCTATAGGCCTCCCAGTAGTCGTGATAGATACGCTAGGCCTACAAGGTAATATAAGTAGTTTAGATGTTTCTCAAATATCAACATTAACTTTACCAATCATAAACTTTATTATTCCATTTTTATTAGTCATGATTTTAGATGGATTTAAGGGTATAAAAGAAATATTACCAATGTTATTAGTAGTAAGTCTTACTTACTCTGGACTTCAATTAATATTGACATATTTCCAAGGCCCTGAGTTAGCGGACATTATCCCTCCGTTATTATCAATGGTTGCATTAGCAGTATTTTCTAAATTTTATCAACCGAAAAAAATATTTAGAGTTTCAGACGCTGAAATTAAACAAGCAAACAAGCATACAGTTAAGTCTATTCTATATGCATGGAGTCCGTTCTATATTTTAACGATATTTGTGATGATATGGAGTGCACCATTCTTTAAAGCATTATTTGCACCAGATGGACCATTATCATTTTTAGTATGGAACATTAGTATTCCAGGTACGATGAATGAAATCACAAACAAACTTATAACACTAAAAATAGACATTTTTAGCGCAACAGGTACAGCTATATTAATTTCAATTATTATAACAGTTCTTATTTCCAAACATTTCAAATTTAATGAAGCATTTCAATTATTAGGTTTAACAATCAAAGAATTATGGTTACCTATTTTGACAATTTGTTTCATATTAGCAATAGCAAAAGTAACTACTTATGGTGGTTTAACAGCAGCTATGGGTCTTGGCATCGCAAAAGCTGGTAGTATATTCCCATTACTATCTCCGGTGTTAGGTTGGATTGGGGTATTTATGACAGGATCAGTAGTCAATAACAATACATTATTCGCACCAATTCAAGCTTCAGTAGCTAGCCAAATCGGTACTAGTGGACCTTTATTAGTAGCAGCTAATACTGCAGGTGGTGTAGCAGCAAAACTTATATCACCTCAATCTATAGCAATCGCCACAGCAGCTGTAGGTCAGGTCGGAAAAGAATCAGAATTATTGAAAATGACTTTAAAATATAGTGTAGGAATAGTCATCTTCATTTGTATTTGGACGTTCGTACTTTCATTTATTATATAAAAATTTAAAATTTGAGGAGAGATTTTGATGAAACAATTTAAAGGTAATAAAGTAGTATTAGTAGGTAACGGATTTGTAGGTTCTAGTTATGCATTCTCAATGATTAACCAAGGTATTTGTGATGAATTTGTTATCATCGATTTAGATAAGAAGAAAGTAAATGGAGATGTAATGGATTTAAATCATGGTTCAGTGTATGGGCCATCACCAATGAAAGTAAAAGCGGGAGAATACAAAGATTGTGAAGATGCTGATTTGGTTGATATTTGTGCAGGAGCAGCTCAAAAACCTGGCGAAACAAGATTAGATTTAGTAGCGAAAAACATGAAAATATTTAAAAATATAGTAACTGAAATAATGGATTCAGGATTTGATGGCATTTTCTTAATTGCGACTAACCCAGTAGATATACTTTCGTATGCTACGATGAAATTCTCAGGTTTACCAAAAGAACGTGTAATAGGTTCAGGAACAATATTAGATACAGCACGTTTTAAATATTTATTAAGCGAAGAATTTGATGTAGCCCCTCAAAGTGTACACGCTAATATTATTGGTGAGCATGGCGATTCTGAATTAGCAGTTTGGTCACACGCCAATATTGCTGGTAAACCATTACGTTCTATAATTGAAAAAGATGAAACACGCAAACATAGAGTTGAAGAAATTTTTGTAGAGACAAGAGATGCAGCATATGAAATTATTGAATCAAAAGGTGCTACTTTTTATGGAGTAGCAATGGGCTTAATGCGCATTACTAAAGCAATATTAAACAACCAAGATGTTGTACTAACAGTTTCAGCATATTTAGAAGGTGAGTATGGACACGAAGATGTTTATATCGGTGTACCAGCACTTGTAAATAGAACAGGTGTAAGGGAAGTTATTGAAATGCCACTTAATGATGAAGAAACAAGATTGTTCGATAATTCAGTAAAAGTGCTAAAAGACATTCAAGCACCATTTGAAAAAGAGTTTAAGTAAATGATAAGCTACTGACAATATAATAATGAAGAGTTCGGGATAAAGAATCCCTATCTTTAAATAGTACTCCTAATTCGTTCATTAAGAAATTGACGAATTAGGAGTATTTATATGCGATTTCTAATAACTCTTTCTAGAGTTAGGGCAAAAATTATCTTACGACCCTTTTTTATAAATATCGGCATGTTGAGGCGATTAGCTGTTTGTGGTAGTATCAGTATGTCAATTGAAAAACTAAAAGGAGGTAAGGTCATGAAAAATAGATTACTAAGAGATATGATATTAATAATTGTAGGTTCATTTGTCTTTTCTGCAGGTGTTAATACATTTATTATATCTGCTAACCTAGGTGAAGGTGGCGTGACGGGTATTTCGCTAATCTTACTTTATGCGTTTGATATTGCGCCAGCTTGGTCTACGTTTATTTTAAATGCGGTATTAATTGCATTAGGTTATAAATTCTTGAGTAAGAGAAGCACAGTATATACTATTATTGCTGTAATACTCATATCCGTATTCTTAGGAGTGACGGATTCATGGGCATTAGATTCTAGTGAAATACTTATTAATGCTGTGTTTGGCGGATTTACGGTTGGCTTAGGTATAGGTTTAATCGTATTATCAGGTGGCACAACAGCAGGAACAACAATATTAGCGAGAATTGCTCATAAGTATTTAGATGTGAACACATCATATGCTCTTCTATTTTTTGACCTTATCGTAGTTCTATTTTCATTAACTGTTATGCCTGTAGAAAAAGCATTAATAACTGTCGTTGCATTATATATAGGAACAAAAGTTATGGACTTTGTAATTGAAGGGTTGAACCCTAAAAAGGCTGTTACAATCATTTCTCAAAACCCAGATCAAATAGCAAAAATGATAGATGAAAAAATAGGTAGAGGTTGTACCATTTTAAATGGTAGAGGTTACTATTCAAAAAAAGATACTGATGTATTATACGTTGTCATTGCCAAAACGCAATTGACAAGAACAAAACGAATGATTAGAAAATTTGATGAAAATGCGTTTGTCGTTGTCCATGATGTAAGAGATGTACTTGGGAACGGATTCTTACTTGACGAATAAAACATAAAAGCTAGGACAAAAAGTTCTAGCTTTTTTAACATGTTTATTTTTATTAAATGTGTAATATGAGTGAAATTATTCATATATTGATAGAAATCACTATTATTAAATGATATAATACGTAAGTACGAGTGATGATAATCATTATCATTTAACTACAATTAAAAATTAACGCAACGCATATATTATAGATTTATTTTAAACGGAAAGAGGGTTCACTATGAATCGATTAACGGGAGAAGCCATTTCAATAGGTTATGGAGATAAAGCAATAGTTAGTGATTTAACTTTAGAGGTACCTGATGGAAAGATTACCTCTATTATAGGGCCGAATGGTTGTGGAAAATCAACATTACTTAAAGCATTAAGTCGTATTTTAAATGTACAATCAGGGCAAGTTGTTTTAGATGGCAAAAATCTACATTCAACATCTACTAAAGAAATCGCAAAGAAAATTGCAATATTACCTCAGTCACCTGACGTTGCAGATGGATTAACAGTTGGAGAACTCGTTTCTTATGGCCGTTATCCACATCAAAAAGGATTTGGAAGATTATCAAAAAAAGACAAAGAAGAAATAGAATGGGCGCTTAACGTTACGGGCACTCATGATTTTAAATATAGAGCAATTAACGATTTAAGTGGTGGTCAAAGACAACGTGTATGGATTGCTATGGCACTCGCACAAAAGACAGATATCATATTCCTAGACGAACCAACAACATATTTAGATATTTCTCACCAACTCGAAATTCTAGAACTTGTACAAGAGTTAAATAAAGAACAAGGTTGCACAATTATTATGGTGTTACATGATATTAACCAAGCAATCAGATTCTCAGATCATTTAATAGCTATGAAAGCTGGAGATATTGTTGCTCAAGGCGAAACAGAACAAGTATTAACAAATGAAATTCTAGAAGAAGTGTTTAATATTGACGCTGAATTATCTACGGATCCTAGAACTGGGAAACCTATGCTTGTTACTTATAATCTTTTATGTAAACACTATACTAAGTTATAAAAGGATGGCAACATATGAGTCAATCAAAAACAGTTAAAGAAAATCGCTATCCAATTATCTTAACAGTTACAATTATTTTACTTGTAGCTGTTTTACTTCTGTCATTTTTATTTGGAGCAAAAGACACATCATTACAAATGGTATATAACGCAATATTTAATTATAATCCAAGTATCGAAGAACACAATATTTTAAGAGAGATAAGAATACCTAGGGAAATAGGAGCTGTTGTCGTTGGGATGGCACTTGCAGTATCTGGTGCAGTTATGCAAGGTGTTACTCGAAACGGATTAGCTGATCCAGGTTTACTTGGTTTAAATGCTGGAGCTAGTATGATGCTAGCTTTAACTTTAGCAGTTATTCCAAATGCAGGTTATTTCACCCTTATGTTTGCAGGATTTATAGGTGCAGGTATAGGTGGTATTCTTGTCATGAGCGTAGGCTCCTCTAAACGCGGTGGTTTTAACCCGATGAGGTTAGTATTAGCAGGTGCCGCAGTATCTGCATTATTGACAGCTGCAAGTGAAGGAATCGCATTGATATTTAGATTAAACCAAACTTTAACATTTTGGAGCGTTGGTGGCGTAAGTGGTACAAACTGGAAACAACTTGCGATTTCTACACCGATTGTTCTAGTTATTTTAATTGTTTTAGTTATAATGAGCAGACAATTAACGATACTTAGCCTAGGAGATACACTATCAAAAGGATTAGGACAAAATAGTAATGTTGTGCGATATACAAGTTTAGTATCCACGATGTTTTTAGCAGGGATTGCTGTATCAATAGTAGGGCAAATAGCATTCGTAGGTTTGATGGTGCCACACATAGTAAGATTTATAGTCGGTACAGACTATAAACGTGTTATACCTTTAACAGCAGTAATGGGTGGTTTTATATTACTTTTAGCTGACATGATAGCACGAATGTTAGGAGAAGCTCCAATCGGTGCTGTAATTTCTATAATAGGTGTACCGTTCTTCCTTTATCTTGTAAGAAGGGACGGTAAGATATTATGATACATCCAAAAATAGTTAGAAAACAGAGAATAACACTTGTCGTTTTAATTATAGCATTAATCGCATCAATGGCATTCGCTATGACGACAGGCGAATTTAAGATGTCATTCATTCAATTCTTTAAAACACTATTTGGTCAAGGTAATGAACTAGATTCAATGGTATTGTATGAATTTAGAATGCCGAGAATGTTAATAACGATATTAGCTGGAGCAAGTTTAGCTTTAAGTGGAGCAATTTTGCAAAGTGTTACTAAGAATCCCCTTGCTGAACCAGGTATATTAGGTATTAATGCAGGAAGCGGGTTTATGATTGCTTTATTCTTAGTTGTCGGTACTGTACAACCAGGTGATTTTGTATATGTACTTCCAATGGTAAGTATGGTCGGTGGTATAGCGACGGCGATGGTTATATTCATGTTTAGTTATAAAAAAGGAGAAGGCATTAACCCCGTGAGAATGGTATTGATTGGTGTCGGCTTATCAACTGCATTGAGTGGTGCTTCCATTACAATTATGTCTACATTTGATCAAGATCAAATGGAATTTATCGCAAGATGGTTTGCAGGTAATATTTGGGGCGATGAATGGCCGTTCGTATTTGCATTTATACCATGGTTAATCATAGTTATGCCATTCCTATTTTATAAAGCTAATGTACTAAATGTACTCAGTACAAATGAACAAATATCGGTTTCATTCGGTATAAACAATAATAGAGAACGTATTTTACTCGTATTTTTAGCAGTCGTATTGTCATCTGCAGCCGTATCAGTAGCAGGTGGTATCGGATTTGTTGGACTTATGGGGCCGCATATTGCAAGAAGTATTGTAGGACCAAGACATCAACTATATTTACCAATAGCAGTATTAAACGGAGCTATACTCCTAGTTGTCGCAGATACAATTGGTAAAATAGTACTAGAACCAAATGGCTTGCCAGCAGGTATTATTGTAGCAATAGTAGGTGCGCCATACTTCTTATACTTAATGCAAAAATCAGCACATATATAATAATTTGAGATATCAATATTTATATTTAATAATAATCCCTAATCAGTTGGAAGATTTAATTCAACAGGTTAGGGATTTTTTATTGTTGGAAAGTTAAATTATATTAAGTGTTTTAAAAACCTACTAATAGTGTAAAATATACACAAAAGAAAAGAGGAGAGGTATATGTACTGGGAAGTTTATGAAAGTAATCGTGTCCCTGAAGAAATTTTTCAGAGCTTGCAAAATACAAATGGAAAATTTAATTTGGCAGAACGACTGATATATTTTATCAAAGAAGGTAAATATAAAGAGTATTATTTAGCAGGAATTATTGAGAATAAGGAAGTACTTGGAATAATTATTCATACACCACCGTTTCCAATACAAATTGTAATATTGAATAATGAAATGAAATTAATAGATTATATTTCAGAAAAACTTTCATCTTATTCCAATATTCAGATGGGTATTGCAGGTGATAAGGATTATACAATTAAACTAGCAGAAAAGTTATATAGTAACTGGTATATAGCGGTTCATGAAGGTGTTTATGTATGCCATAAAGTGATAAATAAATTCGATAGTGTGAAGGGGCACTCCCGAATAACTAAAAATGAAGATATCATATTGCTGAAAAAATGGTATGAAAGTTTCATGATAGAAACAGGTCTAGTAACTGAATTGAAAAATTTAAATCGTGATGAAGAAAATAATATAATTTTGAATTGGATTGAAAATGAAGCTGGACAATTATTTATTGATAAAAATAAGGCGGTATCTTTCGTTAAATATTCAGGAGTTGGGGAAATATTTGCTCATGTTGCTATGGTTTATACGCCTCATGAATACAGAGGAAATGGCTATGCAGCTAAAAATGTATCACTCTTAACTAAACGTTTATTAGAAGATTATAAATATACGACATTATATACTGATCTTGAAAATCCCACCTCCAATAAAATTTATAAACAAATAGGTTATGAGCAAGTTGGAGAATTTGTAAAAATTTTACCAAAAAATGAAATAATGAGTTGAAAACGTTTCTAAAATCATTTTAGGGGTATAACTAATACTAGCAATAGAACTTTACATAGGAGGTGCAGTTGCCAGTGAGAAGATTAAAGAATTTTTTCCTAGGCTTATTCATCATAGTAGTAGTGGGCACGCTTCTTTTTATGTACTTGGATATTAGTCAAATAACAAGCTATCAACAGGAACTATTAAAATATAATTGGTTCCAACCGACATTGATTGCTTGTGCAGGGGTTTTAATATTCTTTGGTTTATTAATGTTCTTTGCAGCATTTAAACCGACACATAAGAAACCAGGCTTACATCGTGATTATGAGGATGGGCACATATACATTACTAGAAATTCGATTGAAAAATGTGTTTATCGTACAATCCAGAAATACGACGAAGTACGACAACCAAATGTTATAGCAAAGTTGTACAATAAGAAAAATAATTCTTATGCAACGATTAAAGCAGATTTCTTTGTTGTATCTGAAACGAATGGTATTCAATCATTAACGGAAAATATGAAGAACGATATTAAGCAAAATGTTGAGCATTTTTCCGAAATACCTGTCAAAAACATTGAAATTAATGTTAGAGACCAGAAAACAAGTGATACAAGAGTTTTATAGACTAAGGATAGGAGGTTCCGGTTATGCCAAATGAAAATCAAGATCCAAATCAACTCATTAATTTTATTAAAGAGTATAAATGGAGAATTGTTGGGTTTATTGCGATGTTAATATTAGCAGTTTTATTTTTAACAATTGGTTTTTGGAAAACGGTATTGATTCTTGTCCTATGTTTAATAGGTATAGGACTAGGGTACATTAAAGACTGTACTCAGCAGTTTTTAAATTTCTTAAACCGAATAAGTTAAACTGCATTATTAAATAAATAAAGAAACTATAAATTAAATTAAACTATTTTAAGGGAGAGATTCTATTATGGCAAATTTAGACAACAATAAAGCAAAAAGTAGTTACAATGAACAAACTGGTGTAAATGATCAAGTACGTGAAAACCAACAACAACAGCAAGAACAAGTTCAAGAACAACAATTTTCAAATACATTATCATTCTCTGATGAAGTAATAGAGAAAATTGCTGGTATTGCTGCTAGAGAGGTAAGAGGTATTTTAGATATGAAAGGCGGCTTTGCTTCTAGTTTAACTGACCGTTTCACATCTGGAAACAATGTAACACAAGGTGTTTCTGTAGAAGTAGGAGAAAAACAAGCTGCTGTAGATTTAAAAGTTATTTTAGAATATGGTGAATCAGCTCCGAAAATTTTCAAAAAAGTTGCTGACTTAGTAAAAGAACAAGTTAAACATATGACTGGTCTTGAAGTTGTTGAAGTAAACATGCATGTAGATGATGTTATGAGTAAGAAAGAATATGAACAAAAAAATTCTTCAAATGAAGATGGTCAATCACAAGGTAATAACAAAGAATTACAATAATGAATAAAAAACAGGCTGGGACATATCAATGTCTCAGCCTGTGTCATGTTTGTCAGGGGCGAGACTATGAAATCTTTTTTGAAAATAAGATTTCTGTCTTGCTCCCTTTTTTATACTATTTTTGGTTGTTTTTTAATTGTTAAACATATCAATAAAGCGATAAAGCTAAGCGCTCCAGCTACATATAAGCTTGAAACTACATTAAAGTAAGTTACAAAAATACCACCTAATAATGAGCCAGCTCCGATACCAGCGTTTAAGCTAGACATATTCCAACTCATCGCTGCACTAGTATCTCCTTCTATTTGAGAAATAATACCTATTTGAACTGGTGGGTTAGAACCCCATTGTACGATATTCCAAACGAATACACCTATTAGAGTGATGATTAATATAGGTAAGAAAGATTGGAATATAAACATAAGTACTGTATATGTACTTAATGATATGATTAACCAGTTTTTACTACCTATAGCATCAGTAATATAACCGCCCAGAGATGTACCTAAAATTGCTCCGATTCCTGCGACTAATAGTACAAGAGAAACAATATTTAAGTCATAACCATATATAGATAATAATGGGCTAATATATGTGATAACAACATAGTTTGCAGCAAGTATTAGAAATGTAATGCTTAAATATTTGACTACTTCTAAAGGCTGTAAGATCTTATAACTATGATTTTGAGGTGTAGGCTCATCAGCATTATTTATTTTGTCACTAGAAATATTAATAGAAATTAGAATAAATGCTACTACGCCAACTAAACAAATAAATAGAAATGTCATTCTCCAACCAACAAGGTCTCCGATCTTAGTACCTAAAGGAACACCTAAAACGTTTGAAGCGCTAAAACCTGTATAAACAAGACCTATCATTTTCCCGCGTTGACTTGGTTTTGAATAAATAACAGTTAAAGCTAAAATTTTAACAACAATGATTGCAGCAGCGGCAGATGATAATACTCTTCCAATCACTAAAATTGTAAAATTAGGTGAAAATGCGATAATCCCGTTACCGATAATAAATAAAATCATGCTAATCATTAATACTAATTTAGGTGAAAAATTCTTTGTAAGCTTAACAAGTATCGGACCACTAATAGCGAATGTTAATGCATAAACAGTTACAAGTTGTCCTACAATTGCTTCTGATATATTCATATCTGCACTCATCAGTGTTAAAATACCAGCAATCATCAATTCAACCATTCCTACTACAAAAACACTCAACATAAATGTGACTAATCGTGATTTTGACATTTTATTACTCCTTCTTTTTTACATATAAACATGATTATAACAGTGTGATATGCAAAAATACAGACAAAATTTAATAACCGGACGATTGAGAATTTAACTCTTAATATATGTATAAAAATATAGTAGAACATGATTAAACAAGGGTTAATATACGTGAAATATACAAAATATTGAATGATTAAAATATATTAGTGACTTGAAATAAGACTATTTAATTATAAATAGTCTTATTTATTATATATTCTCCCGATTTTTAATGACAGCGCTTACAAAAAAATATATAATAAAAATAGGAAAGAATAGGATTGAATATTTATAAAATATTGTGTATAGTTAATCTTGCGTAAAGGAGCATACATATGAAAGAAACAAGTGTTTTAGTTGGTAGATTAAAATTTATAATATTATCGTTACTAGGAATTTATTTATTTTTAATACCTGTCTCAGTAACAGATGAGGACGGGAAGACTTCAACAAGTCTGCCAGTAGCGTTTTTAGCTAATAAAACTTTAGAGTTTTTAGGCAATTCATCAGGATTAATTATCATGTTATTAATATCAGTATCTGCGATATTAACGATTATTTATTCTACAGTATTCAAGACTTCTACAAAACGTACTATCACGAATGAACTTTTTAATGTTAATTGGATTTGGGTAGTTATTAGAATTTTAGGAGCACTGTTTGCAATCTCGGTATATTTTAATGTTGGTCCCGGGGTTGTGCTTAATGAAAATACTGGGGTAATGGTTTATAACGACTTATTACCAACATTATTAGCGGTATTTTTCTTTGCTGGATTGTTTCTACCATTATTAATGGATTTTGGTTTATTAGAATTTCTAGGCCCAATGTTTGCGCCAGTTATGAGACCATTATTTAAATTACCAGGTAGATCAACAGTTGATAATTTAGCTTCATTTATTGGAGATGGAACAGTAGGGGTTATGATTACGAGTCAACAATATGAACAAGGATTTTATACAAGACGTGAAGCGACTGTTATTGCAACAACATTTTCAGTTGTGTCAATTACATTTGCTATTGTTATTGCTCAAACGATAGGGCTTGTAGACCACTTCTTTAAATTCTATTTATCTGTAATTATAGCTTGTGTTGTAGCCGCATTTATTATGCCAAGAATATGGCCACTTAAACAAATACCGGATCAATATTCAAATGGTAGTACTGAAAAATTAAATGAAACGATTCCTAAGACACACAATCCATTAACATGGGGTTTTCAACAAGCCACTGATAAAGCAGTTGTGTCTCCAGGATTAAAACAATTTTTCATTAATGGTATAAAAACTGTATTAGATATGTGGTTGGCTGTATTGCCAGTCGTTATGGCTATCGGTACATTGGCTACAATTGTAGCAGAATATACACCGTTATTTAGTATATTAGGTGCACCGTTTGTACCATTATTAGAATTAATGCAAATACCTTATGCACATGAAGCTTCAGAAACTTTATTAATAGGGTTTGCTGATATGTTCTTACCATCATTATTAATTAGTGATGTGCCTAGTGATATGACAAGATTCATCGTCGGAGCATTGAGCATCTCGCAATTAATCTACTTATCAGAAGTAGGGGGCGTTATTTTAGGATCTAAAATACCAGTCAGTTTAGGTAAGTTATTTATGATTTATATTATACGTACAATCATTGCATTACCTATTATTGTTATCATGGCTCATATATTCTTTTAATTAAAAGAGAGTGCTGAGAAATCTCATTTTGGTAAAAAGATTTTGTATGCCCACCTCAGCAAGGATGCCTATATAAATAAAAAGTCCGAGACATTTATAAATGTCTCGGACTTTTTATTATGAATGCTTATGCTTTATTGTGCATATAAGTCTAATTATTTTTATTTAGGGTCTAGTGATGTTTCAACTTTAGCAATTGCGAGTTCAGAACCTAGCATTGGTGAATCGCTTTGTTCATTCTCGGAATTATCATCTTCAGATTTATCATCACGATTATGTGCTTGTTTAAAAGCATCACTTGTCTTCCAAGCTTCGAAGTCTTCTAAAGTTTCCCACCACATATTTACATGTAATAAATCATGTTCTTCTATATCTTGCATATTCCAAGTTTCAACTTTAATGAAACCTTTCATTTCTTGTAATGCGCCACCTTTAGTAAACATTGGTGCTAATTTTTCTGCATAGCCTTTTTTCATTTTAATTCTATTCGTTACAACATACATCTAAATCACTCCTATTGTTTTGGTGTTGGGTTTGTAGCCCAAATTTGTGCTGTTTTCATGAAAGTTCTAGGTTGAAGTTTTAACTGAGATACAACGACATCTGCCACGTCTTCTGCATGTGTCATCGTTTCTTCTTGTAACTTAGGTTCTCCAATTAAATCTGTGAGAACAGCTGAAGGTGTTAAATAAGAAACTCTAATATTATGTTTTCTCATTTCTTGCATAATTCCTTCAGTCATTCCAATGACTGCATATTTTGTAGCAGCGTAAATACTGCTTGTAGCATTAGCTTTAAGTCCTGACATTGAAGCGATATTTATAACATCTCCGCTTTTTTGTTTAACTAAATAAGGGAGAGATTCTTGTAGTACATAGTATATTCCTTTGACGTTAGTATCAAAAAGTTGGTCAAACTCTTCTTCATCTACTTCTAAAAAAGGATTGTTTTTCATAACGCCTGCATTATTAATAACAATATCGATAGAACCGAGTGCATGGTGAGCATCTTCTATAAATTTTTGTACATCATTTTTGCGAGCAATATTAGCGTCTTTATAAAATATATTTACATCAAATTCTTTTAGTTCATCAGCAGTTTCTTTTAGAGTATCAAGATTCCTACTTGTGATTGCAATATTAACACCTTCACGTGCTAAAGCAATTGCGATAGATTTACCGATTCCTCTAGAACCGCCTGTGATAATGGCGTTTAAGCCTGATAAACTTCTTAACATAATTGGCATCACTCCTTAACTCTATGTTAGCACGCTATGAAAAAGTAGCATAATATTTTAACTACTTAAAAAGGAGAGATACAGAAATTTTATTTAAAAAAGATTTCGTCGCACCCCCCCAGTCATCTACTGCTATTACAATAAATTAGGCTGAGACAAAAATATGTCTCAGCCTGTTTATTATTTCTAAGTATTATTTAGTTAATTCGTTATAAATTTTCTTATCGGCATGTGTATATATAATGTATTCTTTATCGTCTGTATTAATAATGACACGATTTGTTTTACCAAAAGTTGAACCAATTCTTACAACGTGATCTTGGTCTTCATTAGACAATGCATGAATGTCTTGATCTTCCTTAACCTCTTTGATTTCGTCATTTGGAATAGTAATGTCAGCTACTCTCCAGTGAATATGAACTTGATTATTATCCTTTGATACTCTCATTGCCATATCTAACACATCCTTTTGTTTGATAGCTATATCATAACGTATTATGAATTCGTTTTCAATAGAAAACAGTAAAAATGTGTTACCTTTTTAAAACAATGTGTCATACTAATAAAATAAGTATTTTTATGCAATATACTGTATAACTATTTACATTGTGCAAAAAGTATTATATGATGTTATTTATAAATAAAAAGGAGTTGGTTTCATTGGGACGAAGTTATCAAAGTTAAAAGATTTATATCAGACAAGTTTTTTAAAAGAGGTTGATTTTTCTAAAGATGAGTTAGAACAACTTATTGAATTAGCTGAAGAACTAAAATTCAAGGAGAAACATCACATACCTCAACGTTTTTTAAATGGTAAACATATTGCTTTATTGTTTGAAAAACAATCAACTCGTACACGCGCAGCATTTACTGTAGCAGCTACTAAAATGGGGGCACATGTATCTTATCTCGGTAAAGAAGATTTACAACTTGGCAGAAAGGAATCAATTGAAGATACTGCAATTGTATTAGGGTCTATGTTTGATGGGATAGCCTTTAGAGGTTTTGAACAACATACTGTTGAAGATTTAGCTAAATTTTCTAACGTACCAGTTTGGAACGGTTTAACAAATGAATGGCATCCTACTCAAATGTTAGCTGATTTCTTAACTATCAAAGAATATTTTGGTACTTATGAGAATAAGACAGTTACGTTTGTAGGCGATGGACGTAATAATGTTGCTCATTCACTATTAGTTACAAGTGCAATATTAGGCGTTAATATTCATATCGTAGCGCCGGTAGAATTACAACCAGAAGAAAGCGTACAACAACAAGCGATAGAATTAAGTGAGTTATCTGGAAGTGAAATATTGATAACAGATAACATTCAAGAGGGTGTATATGGCAGTGATGTAATTTATACAGATGTATGGTGTTCGATGGGTGAAGAAAATCAATTAGAAGCTCGTTATGAATTGTTAAAAGATTACCAAGTAAACCAACGATTAATTAATTTAACAGAACAGCCAAATACTTTATTTTTACATTGTCTACCTGCTATACACGACTTAAACACAGAAATGGGCGAACTTTGTTTTAATAAATTTGGTGTAACAAATATGGAAGTAACTGACGATGTATTCAGATCAAGTTATTCAAGAGTATTTGAACAAGCCGAAAATAGAATGCATACTATAAAAGCTCTCTTAGCAGCAACATGTGGAGAATTGTATTAATAATTAAGTTTAAATAATCGATAGTATGGTTAAATAAAAAATCGTTTCGCTATTTCTAACGAAACGATTTTTCTATTTGTTTTTTATTAGTTTTCTTCTGTTTTTCTTCATTTCCATGTATTTCGAGTAACTATATATGATGATACTAATCCATATAAAAATGAAAGTAATAAATTGATTAATATCAAAATGTTCATTTAAAAGGAATATACCTAAGAAGAACATAATGGTCGGTGCAATATATTGTAAAAATCCTGTTAAAGATAATGGGATTTTTCTTGCGCCAGCACTAAACAGTACAAGTGGAGTAGCTGTTACTACACCAGCTAATAATAACCAAGCGCTAGAAGTATTCATACCAAATGTAATATTATTCGTTTCAGATAAATAATAGATATAAATCAATGCAGCAGGTAAAGTTACAATACATTCTATTGTAATACTACTGAAAGCATCAATATCTACTACTTTTTTAATTAATCCATATAGCGCAAATGAGACAGCTAACAAGATGGATACTGTTGGAAATTCTCCAACTTGAAACGTCATAAATAGTACACCTATGAAAGCAAGTATAATCGCAATCCATTGTGCAATAGAAAATCGTTCGCCTAAAAATATAAAAGCAAATAATATACTGACTAATGGATTTATATAATAACCTAAACTAGCTTGTAGCACATGATGGTTATTAACAGCCCATATAAACGTACCCCAATTTAATGTAATAATATATCCGGCTGCTATGATAGCGATTAGCATTTTTTTGTTTTTGAATAACTTTGTTGTCGCATTTTTAAACATATTTAACTGTCTGGTTACTGTCAATAGTATAAGCATAAATACTACTGACCAAAGAACGCGGTGTGCAAGTATTTCAAATGGACCGATCTCGTCAACGAGATTCCAATATAAAGGCAGCACACCCCATATAGTATAGGCTAACCCAGCTAATAGTATGCCTTTTTTATTTTCTGACATAAATTAAGACTCCCAATGTGACTGAACTACTTCAGCTTGGTCGTGATAAATGTTCGATGCAATATTAGCTAAAAGTCTAGCTGTGCGATTATCTATATCGAATCTAGGTGATAATTCTGCTATGCTTATACTCGTACTTTTATTTGAATTCGTAACTAATTGTAGAATAGTTTGTACAATTTGAGGTTGTAATCCCATAATGCAAGGAGCGCTTACAGCAGGGGCATAACTTACATCAATTGAATCTGTACACAATGTAATCATAATTTCATCATATTCTTCTATAAAAGAGCTTATAGAAGTGATTGTCTCAATTGAAAGATGACTTCTTAATTCGTCTTCAAGAATATATCGAACGCCGTATTCATCAGCTCTTTCAAAAAGAGCTTTTGTATTACCATTTTTCTGAATGCCTAGAACAAAGTAGCCTACTTGATCATCTTGGTCCAATATTTGTTTAAACATTGTTCCTGAAGATGGTTGTTTATCATAATCTCTCATATCAAAATGAGCATCAATATTTATTATGCCTATTTTTTTGTCCTTATTTGCTTTTCTAACACCTAAATAGTGACCATATAGGATTTCGTGACCACCGCCTACAAGTACAGTGTAATGGTTATATGGAAGAATTTGAGATAATTTGTCTCCAAGTTCAGCTTGAGCTTCCTCGAGTTTAGTTTTATGACAAACGACATTACCGTAATCTGTTAAGTGTAAATATTCGTTATGAATAGGCAAGGGACTTAATGCTTTTCTAAAATGTTTCGGTCCATCGACCGCTCCTGTTCTTCCATTATTACGAGCGACACCTTCGTCACATTCAAAACCAATGAGAGCCATATTAATTTGATCGTCAAACTCTTTTATTGGTTCAATTGCTTCTTGCTCTAAGTTAACTGTGTCTATAATTTGATGATATCTAAAAGCAGAACGTAAAGTTTCGCTATCTGTTCTACCAGTCCATTCATCTTTGTTGACAGCTTTATACATAACAAATACCTCCTTGGGATGATACAATTATTTTTACTAATATTAGTTTATCATGTATGATATTCTTATGTTTTAATTAATGCTCAATTATTTTATAAGAAAGAAGTGTCTTTTATGAGTAGCAAGGAAAATAAAGCAAAAAGGCCCAGGAGTGATTCTATGAAATGGATATATGGTCTCTTAGCAGTTTGCTTAATGTTTCTAGTAGCATGTGATAATGAAACTTCTACGAATACAAATAAATCAAACCAAGACGAAAAAACTTCAGAAACGAACGCAAATAAGAAAAAAACAACGGAAGAAAAGACGACTGAGAAAAATAGTAGTCAAGAAACAGAAACGAACGAAAATACAAATCAGAATAATAATGAAGCTATTAATAACGAAAATGGATCATCGGAAGAAATTCCGATTGAAGAAAATGTTAATGGTGTTAAACCGAATCGTAATTCAGGGGAAAGTGAATTTGATACTGAGACTTATTCAAAAGCAAGAAATTGTTTATTGAATCAAGGTGATTCTCAAGCGGAGTGTGATGAAGTTGAAAACACAATTGAATTTACTCGAGCTTGGCAAAATTTAAGTCATGATGGGTATTTATGTAATGATGAGGGCTGTCAATTACCTGAAGAAAATCAGGACACTAATGAAAACAATCAACAACAGTCTCCTAACGAACAGAGTAATCAATCGAGAGATAATACTCCAAGTCAGGAAACACCTTCTTCAGAAGATGACTCTAATAAACAATCTCATGAAGATTTGAATAGACAAAACAGCAATAATGACTCAGAGCAAGAACCCAAACAGTCTAATCTGCAAAATAATCAACAAAATGAAAATAAAGCAGCAAGTTAATGATTAACCAAAAAGCGCTCGTCAAAATTGACGAGCGCTTTTTGGTGTGAAATAAGGGGGTTATTTCAACAATGGTATAGGGTTATGTTTAATATGACTTACACTGTTATTGTACCAAGTGTTATATAGAAATCAATGAATATGTGATTTAATTCACATAATTGTCAATAAATCTTTTCTACCGTGATTTAAATCACAACAAAGTCACAAAGTGTTCGTATACTTGTTCGCTTTATTATGTTAAAATTAATAAAGAAATTTATAGAAACGAGGAAAACTAATATGACGGGAAAAACACATCTAGCTTGCGGTATATTCATCGGGTCATCATTAAGTATTTATTATGGAGAGGATATCTTTACGTCTTTTACAATTGTCAGTTTATGTGGAGTGGCTAGTTTAGTACCAGATATTTGTCATTTTAAAAGCAATATAGGTAGAAAGCTTTTTCCTTTAAGTTTAATTATACGCACAATTTTTGGACATAGGACTTTTACACATTCATTACTATTTCTATTTTTAATATTTTGGGGGTTAAAGGCAATTGAAGCTCCTGAGCCATATTTAGTATCTATTATAATGGGGATGCTATCACATATTATTTTAGATATGCTTACACCTAGAGGCGTAAAATTATTCTATCCAATTAATATATCTGTAAAAATGCCCTTTGTATTTAGGACAGGCGGAGTAGTTGATTTAAGTCTTTCAACAGCATTTACCGCTATTACAGTGGTATTATGGTGGAAAGATATTTATAGATTATTTTTATAAAAATAGATATTTAAAAGTGAAGGGAGTGGGGTGGAAATCTCCTTTTAGTAAAAATATTTCATAGTCACCCTTCCCTATATTAAAGAAACAGTCCGAGACATTTATATATGCCTCGGACTGTTTTATAATACTTATGTTATTTACTGAATTTGTCTTTAAGATCTTTACCTTTGTCTTTGGCAAAATCTTTACCTTTTTCAGTATACTCGTCTTTGTTTTTGTCTACCTGCTCTTTACCTTTGTCAACTGCTTGATCTTTTGCGTCGTTAAATTTGTCTCCTAAACTCATAATAAAATCCTCCTTGACCTATTAGATATAGGATTATTTGTGTTATAGAATCTACACATTATATATCATACCCATATTTTACTTCTGTAATCATTTAAATTTTAATTATTTTATGATATTTTTAGACAAATCATTCTAAAGTCGTATAATGATAATGAGTCAAATTTTGGAGGTATTATAAATGCTAGATGAAACAATCTTAAAGCAACACGGGCAAGGTCACATTTTAGAATATTGTAAAATGATGAGCCAAAGCGAAAAAGAACAGCTACACATAGATATGGACAGAATAGATCTAGATGAAGTAGATAAATTATATGAAGATGTTTATGTAAATAGAAAAATGATTGAAATAGCAGATGATGTAGAACAAATTAATTATGACATTAAAGAAAACTTACCTGAAGAGAAATTAGCAGAGTACCGCTCATTAGGTTTAAGTGCAATTAAAGAAGGTAAATTTGCAGTTTTACTTATGGCTGGTGGCCAAGGCACGCGTTTAGGTCATAAAGCACCTAAGGGCACTTTCTCATTTAATGATAAAAGTTTATTTGAAAGACAAGCAGAACAGTTAAATAAATTATTCGAAGAAACTGGAACACCTATTCATTGGTACATCATGACGAGTGATATTAATCATAAAGATACACTATCTTTCTTTTTAGAAAATAATTATTTTGGTTATGATGAATCTTATATCCACTTTTTCAAACAAGACCATGTTGTAGCCCTATCAACAGAGGGGGAACTTGTATTAGATAAAGATAAACATATTATGCGTACCCCGAATGGAAACGGTGGCGTTTTTAAATCATTAGAAAAAGCTAATTTATTAAATGAAATGAAAGACAATGGTGTAGAATATTTATTCTTAAATAATATTGATAATGTGCTAGTTAAAGTATTAGATCCAGAATTTGCCGGTTTTATAAAAGAAAAGGATTGTGACATTACAACTAAATCAGTACAAGCATATCCAGACGAAAAAGTAGGTCGTATAGTATCTATTGATGATAAAAAACAAGTCCTTGAGTATTCAGAATTACCTGAAGGTGAGGTTAATAAATTAGAAAACGCTAATATTGGAATTCATGCCTTTAAATTAGATTTCTTAATTGAAGCGGCTTCTAAACCACTTCCTTATCACTTAGCGATTAAAAACCTTAAGCAAATAGATGAAGATTTTAGTGTAATAGAAAAAGAAACTTTAAAATTCGAATTATTTTATTTTGATATTTTCCAATATGCAAATTCATTTGCTACACTACAAGTAGATAGAAAAGAAGAATTTAGTCCATTAAAAAATAAAGAAGGAAAAGATAGTATAGAAACAGCACAACAAGATCTAGAAGCAAATCAATTATTGTAAAAGAGGTAAGTGAATGGAACAGTCTAGTAATGCAAAATCTCATCACAAAAAAGAAGGAAAAGTGAAAGAGGCCTTTAAAGATATTATGCCTCTTTCCTTTGGAGAAGAAGTGGGAAATGCAGTATCACATGGAGTACCAGCTTTTATACTGTTATTCTTTTTACCATATGCAGCAGTTGCAAGTTATATACAAGATGGTGCACTAAAATCAACAAGTGTGTCTATTTATATTATTAGTATCATGCTTATGTTCTTATCATCAGCAGTTTATCATTCTATGTCTACTTCGTCTCCGCAGAAATATATTATGCGAATTATAGATCATAGTATGATTTACATTGCAATATGTGGAACATATACACCTATCGCATTGTCTCTAGTAGGCGGATGGTTAGGTTGGGTCATAATGGGTGTCCAATGGGGCATAACAATATGGGGCATAGTTTATAAATCTACTGCTAAAAATGTTAATCATAAATTGAGTTTATCAATGTATTTAATAATGGGATGGATGGGTGTTCTTATGCTACCGTCTATTATTAATAAAACATCTCTTCTATTTATGTTATTTATACTTTTCGGTGGTATTAGTTACACAATTGGTGCATGGTTCTATGCACAAAAAGATAAAAAGTATTTCCATATGATTTGGCATTTCTTTATATTGATTGCATCCATATTTCATTTCATTGCAATAATGTACTTTATGTAGGAGGTAAGTCATGAATTACCGTTTGTATTATATTGTTTTGACAATTATTATAATGATTCAATGCTATTTCTTTTATTACTTTGTATTTAGTGATGGTAGAGCAAGCGGTTTACAATTCATGGGTGTCATTTCCCTTATATTTGGTCTTTGTTTACTTTATGTCATGATTTTATTGATCAAACATCAAAAAAGAAATAACCAACAAAAATTTAATGAACATATAAAAACCGATGAAGATAGACGATTAAAATAAAATATAAAATATTAATGAAAAGGTCTGAGACATAAAAATTGTCTCAGACTCTTTTGTTATATTGGCAGTAGCTGACTGGAAAATGCGCTTATATTAAACTTTTCAAACCTAGTCATCCTTGCCGGAGCGGGACTACGGAATCTTTTTAAAAAATAAGGATTCTGTCCTGCTCTCCTTTCTTATTTTTCATTAACTTCTTAAAAAATGGGTAAAACATATATATAAGCTATTTTTGAAATAGAAGGGGGCTTTAAAGATGACAAAAGAAAGAAAATATGAAGCGTTCCATCGAGAGGTACTTAATGAAAATGAAGAAAAACAAGGCGAGCAAGTAGAAGAAAGATTTGGTCACGAGAATATCGATCAGGCGGAAGATAAATATGTAGATATGTCTCAAGATGAAATTCAAAGCAAAAATGAGATAGAAAATGACTTGTTTAAACAACTGGATGAAATTGTTGATAATGGAGCTACTTTAGAAAGACAGCAAAAAGCAACAGAATTACACAAAGAATGGTTAACATATAGCTGGCCGACTTATACAGAAGAAAGACATCTTGAAATGGTGGAGATGTATGATGAAGATGCAAGATTTAGAGAGTATTTCGGGGAAGAAAGATCAAGAGTGCTTATCACAGCTGTTAGGCATGTACTAGAAAATTAAACAAATTTAAACCAATTAATAAACTTGATTACTTGGTGTTCAGCTTTTAAAAAGCTTTTAACTATGCTGAACGCCAAGAATGATTGTTATTTTAATTGGTTTTATTATTTTTATCGTTGTATTTTTTTTGGTTTAATATGTAGAATTAGCGTAAGAGCAATTTTACAAGGAGATGGATATGATGAAAAAGCTTTTCAAAAATGGCACAATCTATACAATGATAAATCCTGATGATACATATAAAGGCGTAATTGTTAATCAGAACAAGGTTGAAAAAGTTTTGGACCAAGATGATTTAAATCGAATAAATGAAAAAGAATACGAAGTTATTGATTTAAAAGGCGAAACAATGTTTCCAGGGTTTGTGGAAACGCATATCCATGTGATGGGAACTGGTGTATGGTTGTCTTCCGTAATTTTAAATGGAGAAACGAATATTGAAGAAATTAAAAATAAAATCAAATTAAAAGCTGAAAAATTATCTGAAGGTGAATGGCTTGTTGCTGAAGGCTATGATGAAAATTTACTTGATGGTATACGTTTGAATAAACATGATTTAGATGAACTATGTAAAGACAATCCTGTTATCGTAAAACGTGTATGTAGACATGCTGCTTTTGTTAATTCTAAAGCTTTAGAATTATTAAATATTGATCATCATATTCAAAATCCTGAAGGTGGATCATATGAAAAAGTAAACGGCGAGTTAACAGGGTGGATATACGATACTGCAATGGAACCTTTTGAAGAACTTTCCATGACTGAAGATGAAAAATCTTTAACTAGACATTTAACAAATGCTGTTGATTATTTATATCAATTTGGCGTGACTGGCGCACATACTGAAGATTTAGGTTATTATAATGATTATAAAGATGTATTAAACGCATATAAAACAGTTATAGGAGATAAACAACATCAAAAACCATTTAAAGTTAGACTGTTAAGACATTTTAGTGTGTATGAACAAATGATACAAGACGGTGCTACATTTGTAGAAAATTGGCTAGAGCCAGACGCGATGAAGTTTTACGCTGATGGGGCATTCGGTGGGAGTACAGCATTAATGAAAGAACCTTACTCGAATGATCCGAGCGGGGAAAATTATGGTCTAGCTATTTATACACCGGAAGCTCTAGATGAGAAAGTAAAACTTGCAAGAAAGCATAATGGTGCTATAGCTGTTCACATGATAGGAGATAGGGCTTGCGAAATGGTATTGGATGCGATAGAAAACAATCCAGTTCCAAACGGCTTAAGAGACCGTTTAATCCATATTAGTACGTTAAATGAAGAATTATTAGAACGTGTTTCAAAATTACCTGTTATATGTGACGTTCAACCACAATTTATAACAAGCGATTTTCCATGGGTTGAAGACAAAGTAGGTTCAGAAAGAGCGAGGTATTTATATCCATTTAAATCAATGTTGGAACGTAATATTATAATAGGTGGAGGTTCAGATGCTCCGATAGAAATACCTAATCCAATTTTAGGGATTCATGCTGCTGTTAATAGACAATCATATGGACAAGATGGTGCATATTTTATTGAGGAGGCTTTACCTGTTTTTGATGCAATTGGTCTTTATACAACTCAGGCGAGTAAGATAGCTCAAACTACTGAGAAAACTGGGTTGATTAAAGCAGGTTATGAAGCGGACTTCACAGTATTAAATAAAAATCCATTTGAAATTGATAAAAAAGAATTAGCTACAATTCAGGCAACAAAAACAGTTGTAAATGGGGAAATTGTATATGAAAGAGAGTAAATTATGACTAAAAATAAAGGCATTGTATTAGCGCTTGTATTAATCATGTTTATGAGCGCTATTGAAACATCTATTGTTTCTTTGGCTACACCAACGATGCAAAAAGATTTTGGTATTGGTACAGAAGTAGCATTGATATTTACTGTTTATTTAATGGCAGTTGTATTCATGACACCAATAGTTGGTGAGTTAGTAAAGAGAATAAATATTAAGTATGTTGTTTTACTAGGTATCTCCACCTTTATTATAGGTAGTATACTTTGTGGACTTACAGAAATAACGCAAAGTTTTACACTTTTAGTTTTTTCTAGAATTATTCAAGGTATGGGAGCAGGTGTGATGATGACACTTGGCCAAGTCGTTCCTAAACTTGCTTTCCCTATACCTAGAAGATATAAAGTGATGGGAATAGTAGGAAGTGTTTGGGGTATTTCTAGTATTGTAGGACCATTACTTGGTGGCGCAATATTAGAATCCTTAAACTGGAGTTTCTTATTCTATATCAATATTCCAATCGCTCTTATTTCAATGTGGCTTGTTATTAAGTATTTTAATTTTGAACAAGATACAATTGAAAAAACGAGATTGGATTATAAAGGCCTAATTGTATTCTATGGAGCTGTTGCTAGTTTCTTGTGTATTGTTTCTGAACAAGTTCCTTCCATAGTAAGAATACTAAGTATTGTTACTTTAATTGTTTTTATATTTTTACTATTTAAAGTTGAGAAGAAAGTTAAAAATCCATTTGTTCCGATAGCATCTATTAATAAGAAAGTAATACTCGTATTATTTACAGATTTGATTTATTCAACAATGCTGATGGGATACACTATATTTATGCCTATATACCTACAAAATGAACAAGACTTTACGCCATTGCAAAGTGGACTACTCATTTTCCCTATGTCTGTAGGTTGGCTAATTATTACTTTTGTTTTAGGTAAATTAGATAAGTTGGCTTTGAAATTTATTTATATGTTAGCTTTCTTAGCAATGTTTGTAGGGGCGTTTGCCATCTTAACAGGTGTTGAAATGATTGCGATTATACCTTTTGCTGTATTTGTAATGGGAACTTCATTTGGAACGGTATATACAAAAGATGTCGTAATTGTTCAAGAAGAGTCACCACCTCAACATTTAGGTTCAATGATGTCTATTTATACATTGTTCAAAACAATCGGAAGTACAACAGGTTCATTAATTGTTGCATCTATATTTGCATTAAACGTCCCGTTTTTAGCATATGGTATTCAAAATATTATGTTATACATCATGTTAATTGTAGTGATATTAACATTTGTATGGGCGATTATTTTTAAAGAAGTTAAAAGTTAGATTTAATTTGTATGTAAACATATTTAAAAGGAGTAGCGCTTTATGAGAAGAAAAAACAAACGCTTTGATATTTTTCATTTGCTAGCGATACTAGCTATCGTAGGTATATTTACTATATCTGGTGCTATATTTATCGTGCTACTTTCCTTTGGTATGTTTGGATTAAGCAGAATACTTATATATTATGGTTTAGCAGAGTTTAACTATAATAAAAGCATGATTGACAATTTAATTTATTACGGCAGTTATATACTATTCGGATATTTCACTTTAGTAGCCATTGAATTGTTGCTAGATAGGTTTAAAACCAAATTAAATGATAACCCTTATTTTAAAGGTATGACATTTCACTTATTAACGATATCGGTGAGCACCGTTATGTTTTATTTTTGCGTTCATATTTACTATTCTCAAATTAAAATTGATTTTTGGGTGATTTTGATCATAATCACGATTCTGTACATCTGTACTGAAATATTCTATCCAGAAAGTAAAAATTTAAATAAATAGAACGTTTATTTTGATTTCCGAAATAAATTAGTGCATAATAGCTAAGGTATATTTAGAAGGAGATGAAACCATGGACGTTCAGGATATTTCAAAAGGTAAAAGAAATTTAGTTGTCGCTGTCATGTTAGTCAGTGCTTTCGTGGCTATTTTAAACCAAACTTTATTAAACACAGCGATACCTGAAATCATGGTGCATTTAAATATTGATGCTAACCAAGGGCAGTGGTTAATGACAGGATTCATGCTAGTCAATGG